>ERZ838118.36-NODE-36-length-153066-cov-4.698192_pt1 | contig 153066 bp, 160 predicted proteins | sample MGYA00519863_ERZ838118 | MGnify/ENA primary metagenome ERZ838118 (study PRJEB31850, sample SAMEA3708827) | human gut metagenome | biome: human gut; feature: human-associated habitat; material: faeces | place: China | collected 2014 ...
GGGCGCCTACGGCAAAGCGAGCAGTGAAGCAGTACCCCAAGACGCTGGATGTGCACAAAATCACTATCGGACAGCTGTATTGGTGCGACGAAGATACCGCTAACACTCCTTATAAAGCGGGTCTAATCGGGTACACGCAAGGCATAGCTTTATGCACGGCTGGCTCAGCAGAAGAAAAATGGTGCTCTATCATCTATATAGTGCATGCAGGCAAAGGTGTATGGTTCCAGTATCGCGATCAAGACGGCTGGAGGGACTGGGTAAAGCTGTCTTCTTGTGTGACGCCGGAGAAGCACACCTTACCACTGACCGATAACTGGGTCGATTTCGATTTGCCTTGCGCATACTTCAAAACGCAGGAAAATGTGGTGCACGTTATCGTACGTGCAAAACGAAAAGATTTATCTCTGACCGGCACGCAAGAGCGTCTCGCTTATCTTCCCGAAGGATACCGACCTCTTTACTGGCACGCCGCAGCATGTGCTGTTGGTAATGGAGATGATGGTGGTTTGGCTCACGCGACCATTCACATCAATCCAAATGACGGAGCACTCATCGTCAATACATCTGCAAAATACAATTTTTGCTATGCTATGTTCAGCTTTGTCATTGCTTAGCTTGCAGCGATAAAGCTGAATTGAGCCTCAACCCAGCCCCATGCAATGTTCTGATAGACGAAAATGGTTCCATCCGGAGCAATTCGTCCCCATCCCGTGCCCTCCCATGTGACACCTTTTCGCGCACATGACGCCACAATAAAAGGGATGTCTTGTGGAGGACGAAACCCCTCGGGTAAAACAGCTACCGGTATCTCTTGATAGGCAGCGGCTGACGCTTGCAGGGAGAGCTTGCCGATCACAAGGTTTTCCTGCGTTTTATAGTACACACAGGATTTTTCAGCTGTAGCGCCGTTAACCAGCGGCAGTTCATGCACCTCAGGTGGATTACATGTGGCTACACGTCTCCATCTGATTGAGATACCTTTGGTCTCATGGAGTATTTCGCCGATATATTCCATGAGGTTGTATGCACCATCAATACAACGTAATTTTAACGTACCGTTTTGAATGCAGTCCGCTGTGTTATGGACAATCAATTCATACCGTACAAGCAAATCCTTTAGCTCGTTCGGAAACCAATCCTTACGCTTGTGCAGCACAAAGCCATAACAACCAGGTTCGAGCTGATTTACAGCATCAGCCGTAGCAGGCGCATCGTCTTCGTTCCACATCTGCGTGTATCGCAAAAGGCGCTTTGCCATAGCCGCCCCTACGTCCTCTTCGCTGTCGGGCATTTTGATATCGGCCGCGGTTAGCGTCACATCCTCCGCCAGCGTCTTCCCGTTCACCTTCCGGCTCGTCGGCACGAGCTTCGTGAGCGCGGTTTTCACGCTCTGCGCCCAGGCCTCGATCTTATCCCAGTTGTCGTTGAGCGCCGACTTGATGTTGAACGTCTGCGCGCCGTCCTTGTCCGGCTCGTATTTGAAAAGCTCGAGCAGCTTTGTTTTCAAACTCATTTTCTCACCTTCTAAAACGCAAAATCATGCATCGTGTGCCCCTGCAGCTCGTCGAGCGTCATCCCGTCGACCTCGCGCACGAGCAGATAGCGGTAGAGATAGCTCACCGCCAGATGACACGGGATCGTGTGCTCCACCGCGTCCTGCAGTGCCGCGAGCTCGGCCGCCTCCGGCACGCCATACGCGCCGACAAACGTCAGCAGAATCACGCCCTCGGCAAAGCCGACGCTGATCTCGCCGTTTTTCCAGCTGTCGCACACGCGCTGGATGAGCTCCACGTCGCACTTGCCCGCGGCGCGCCACCGCGCCTGCAGAGCGGTCCGCCGCTCCTCGAGCGTCAGCGCCGCATTGCCCTCCAGCCCGGCGATGCGCTCCTCGGTTTCGAGTATCCACGTCATCGTATCCGGGAAGAGCTGCTCCACCGTCTCGAGCGCACTCTCGCGCTGCTTCTCGTCGAGCACGGCGATGCAGCCGAGCAGGTCGCACACCCACTTGTCCGTCCGGTACGCCACCGGCAGACTGCGCAGCATGTTATCAAACTCAGCCATATGTAATTGTCACCTCTCCGAGCACCGGACACTCGCGCTCGCCGACCGCGATGTTGGCCGTGCCGCCGCCGACCGTCAGCCCCTCGAAGTCCACGACGCCCTCGGCGGACAGGATAGCCGCCGCGATCTGCGCATAAGAGACGTAGTTCTGCACGAACACCGTCCCGGCGAGATACGCCGCGACTGCCGCTTTGACTGCCGCCGTCACGCTGTCCGCCTCCGCGGTGTTCGATTTGAACACCTTGCAGGCAATGACGATCTTCTTCTCCGCCGCCGCCGACACAAAGCACTGCGCACCGATCGGCGCTTGACCCCTTCCGGCTCCCTCGCTCTCGGGGTCGATGTACGCCTGCACCGCCGCGACGAGCTCCTCGCCCGCCGGCTGTCCTGTGCTGTCCGCGATCACGACGTCCACCGTGTTCACGCCCTGCACGCGCGGAAAAACCTTGACGTGCCCGACGCCCGCGCACTCGAGCGCCCACTGCTCATAGTGGTACACGTTGCCGCTCGTCGCGGGCGTGCGCATCTTGAGCAGAAACCGCGCGTAATACTCCGCGTCCGTCTCCTCGGCGTAGCCGCCGCTCATCTCGGCCTCGTTATCGCACCCCGTGATGCCCTGCACCGTCACCGGCATCTGCGTCACGCTGTGCGCGGGCAGATTTCCGGCCGTACCGTCCGCGCGGCAGGTCACCGGCACCTCGCCCGTGCCGTCGATGGCGACGGTTTCCGCCGCCGCGAACTGCACGCCGCCCGCGCTCTCGAACAGCGTGCCCTGCTCGATCGTGCCCGTGCCCTTAACCGTCAGCACGCCGCCCGCGAAGGTCGCCGCCTTGCGCGCGATGCCGCTGCGCGGGTAGATGTACCGGTCGAGCTCGCCGCCCGTCAGGTTTTCCGGGTCGAGCGCCGCCCTCGCGTCCTCGATCACCGCGTCCGTCTCCGCCAGCCGCAGGCTCACCGCCGCCAGCAGGTCGTAAGTAGGAAAGCCGATGGTTTTCTGGTAGCTGTCCGGCATCGCGTCCAGCAGCGCGGTTAAAACCTCATTCGCCGACATTCGTTCTCACCTCCAGAGTTTCGTCCGTGTGGAGATGCGCCGTAAACCGCACCTCCACGCCGTGCCGCAGCCGCGTAAAGCGGAAGCCGTCCACCGTGCGGATTGCCGGGCAGAACGCCGCCGTGTCGCGGATATCCTGCTCGATCTCGGCAAACGCCCACCCTTCCGGCGCGCGCCGGTCGAGGCTTGCCGCCTCCACGCCCGGCTGCGTCTCTCCGTCCGTGCGGTAGATGGGCACAGCGCCCGGCTTCTGCCTGAGCATCAGCTCGAGCCACCGGCGGACCGCGGCCGCGCCCGAAACCTCCTGCACCGCCCCGTCCACGAGCTGAAAAGCGCCTGAGCGCCCGGTCTCGTCGAACAAAAAATCCGGTGCCCGCCCGATGTCCGCCGCAGTCTGCGCCGGGATGCCGGACGGGATCACGGGAAAAACCTCTGCCATAAAATCACCTCCATTTACATCGCGTCGAGGACGAGCAGCTGCGCGCCGTCCAGCAGCGCACAGGCCGTCGCCCCGACCGTCCATGACCGCGAGGCGGCCGTCCTCGTCATAAGGAGACCGGTCTCGCTGTCAAATTTCGCCTCGCCGTCAAAGATCGAAAACACGAGCTTCGGCGTCGTCTGCACGACCTCCGCCCGGTGCCACACCTGCGGCAGCTTCTGCCTGCCCTGCTGCATGATCTTGCGCGCAAGCTCCACATCCCACATCTCGCGCCCTCCTCACTTAATGAATCGGTACTCGGTGACGCTCACCGAGTAGTTGAGGTCTCCGCTGCGGCGCACGGTGACCGAGAAATCGTCCACCGTCACCGGGATGTTGAGCCGGGCAACGCCGCCGCTGTCGAGGATGATGAGGCGGAAGGGCACCTTCCGGTCACGCCAGCGGTCGAAGAAATCCTTGTACGCCCAGCCGTCCTCCGAGGCTTCCGCCGGCATGAAGGCGTAACGCCTGCCGACCGGAAGCAACCCTTCCCAGCTCATCGAAATGAGCCCCATCGTGCCGATGCGCCGGTAGTCGCGGCTGAGGCCGGTGTAGGTCTCATTGCTCTGCGCCGGGCTTGGGATCTCGAGGTCTGCCGGCACGTGCGGCAGAGTCCACACCTCCTCGTTGTTGTTCACCGAGAAAATCACCTTGTACAACTGTCCGCACCTCCCTTACGCATTTCCGCACGCCGCGAGCACGCGCCGTGCGACATAATCGCCCATCTCCTCGGCGTACTCGCGGTTGCCGATGACGTTGCCCTGAATGGTCACGTTCACCGTCACGCCGCGGCCGCCCGCCGCTTTAACGCTCACGTCATGCGGGATGATCTGCGTGCCGCTCGGCAGGCGCATGATCTCGCCGCCGCGCTCGTTGACGCGCGTCAGGCCGCCCGAAAAGTAAGGCGTGCCCATCGCGTGCCCGGAGATCTTGCCCCCGATCCAGCTGAGCGCCGACTTGCCGCCGCTGTAGATGCCCCCGAGCAGGGGAATCGAGCTGATCTTGCCGTCGAGCCACGAGAAAAAGCCCTTGACCTTCTTCTTCGCCGCGTCAAATGCGCCCGTGATCGCGTCCCGGACGCCGCCGAACACGGCCTTTACCTTGTTCTGCAGCTCCCCGGCCTTCGCCTTCACCGTGTCCCAGTTCTTGTACAGCGCCACACCGGCTGCGACGATAGCCGCGAGTCCGAGCACGACCCAGCCGATCGGCGTCGCCACAAACGCGGCATTGAGCGCCCACTGTGCCGCCGTCAGAGCGGCAGTCGCACCGGCGGCCACGCCGGACGCGACCGTGCTCGCGACAAGGCCGACCTTGTTCGCAACAAGGCTGACCTTGTTCGCGACGATGACTGCGGTGTTGTGAATCCACGCCGCGCTTGCCGTGCCGAGCGCCACGACCTGCTTTGCGAGCCATACCACGCCGCCGGCCGCCTTGTGCGCCAGCAGCGCGACCTTGTTCGCGCCGATGACGACGGTGTTGTGTATCCACGCCGCGCTTGCCGCGCCGAGCGACGCGATCTGCTTTGCGAGCCATACTACGCCGCCGACCGCCTTGTGCGCGAGCAGCGCGACCTTGTTGCCAATGATTGCACCGGTGTCTACCGTCCACTCGACTGCATTTGTGACCAGCCTCATCGTGCCGTCTGCAAAGCCTCTGAGCTTGCCGATGCCGTCGAGCGCACGCAGCGTCTTGATAAATCCGCCGATAGTCTGTATCGTCGTGATGGCCGCGCTCGCGAAGGCGAGTACCTTGCCGGCACCCCACGCGACCGCGAGCTTTTTCAGCACGCCGATCAGCGTGTCCGAGTTGTCGCGCACCCACTGCAGCGCCTCTCCGGCCTTATGCAGCGACTGGCGGAATTTCTGGTCGACCTGCGCCTGGAAGGCGGACAGGTCCAGCCCCTCCACCCACGCCCCGAAGGCGTCGGCCTTTGTCTGCATCCAGTCGAGCGCCGACCCGGCGCGGACCGAGCCGTCGTCCGCCGCACCGGCGAGCTCCCACAGCCGGTTTTTCACGTTCGCGGACGTGTCGCCGACCTTCGCGAGCGTCTCGTCGAGCGTCGCCTGATTGCGTCTGGCGTCGATGACCTGCTGATTGTTCTTGTAAAAGCTCGTCGCGGCGGTGTCGTAGCTTGCCGAGAGCGTGTCGACGATAAGCTTCTGACGGGCGCTTTCGTCCGCGCAGTCCTGCAGCGCGAGGTTGAAGTAGTCCTCCGCGCTCGACGCGGCCTTGACTGCCTTGTTCCAGTCCTTGTTTGCCTTGGTGTTGGCCTTGAGCGCGACGCCGAAGTGCTCGCCCTCCTTGGTCGCCCAGTTGATCGCGTCCGCAAAAACGCCCGTGATCTGACCGGTCCGCGCCGTCTCGTTGGCGGACTCTACGAGGCCCTCGATCGGCAGCGAGTCGCCGAACGTGCCGTGCACGCCGGCCGCGATGCGCGCCCACTTAGTCACTTCTTCCTCGTCTTTCGCCATGTTCGCGAGCAGCTGGCTTGCCTCGGTGGCGGTGTCCGTATCACCGAGGATCGCGTAGAAATTGCGATAGCTCTTGCGCGCAGTTTCGGCCTCAAAGCCCGCCGCCTGAAAGCCGGCGTTCAGCTTGCCCTGCGCGACGCGGTACTCCTCGGTCGCGCCGTCGAGCGCCACAAAGGCCGCCGCGAGACCGCTCACCGCCGCGCCCGCCGCCACGACGCTCTTCTTCGACCAGCTCTGCAAAGCCTTGATCGAGTCGTTCTTAAACTTAACGACTTTTCGCGTCGCGTTCATCATGCTGTCATCGATCTTCGCGCCGCTCTTCTTCGCGTTCTTCGCGGCCTGAATGAGGCCGCCCGACATGTTATCGCGCAGGTTCAGGACTGTGTTGATAACTTTGTTTTTAGCCCTCCTCATTCTCCTCCTCTTCCTGCGGCGTGAACGCGGCCGCGACTCCGGCCGCCGTCATCCACCGCATCTCCTCGTAATAGCGCGCCCGGCCGACGCGCAGCACCGCCCTGTCCGCGAGGGACATCGCGCGCACCGCGTCCGGCGGAATGCCCCGCGGCGCGTAAAACGCCGCAAGGTCGAGCACCGGGTCGCGCGTTACGAGTTTTTTGCGGCTTTCTCCGTCCGCGCCTCGGCCTTCTCGCCGATGAGGCCGAGCCACTTGTACAGCTTTCCGCCGAGCTGGTCGATTTCGTACGGCTCCATCAGCTTCCAGACGGTGTCGTACGGGTCGGTCACGCCGAGCGCCGCGTGCAGCTCCGGCTCCTGAAGCGCCGGACAACAGTCATAAATAACGTTCGCGCACGAGCGCAGCAGCGCCGCGGTGTCGCCCGAGTTCAGCGCCTCCGCATAGCTGAGCTTTACGTCCACGCCCGGCTGCACAAAGTCGAGCTCCTCGCCCGCCACATAAAATTTCGCGCCCTTGCGCTTTGCCTCGTCGCGCTGCTCTGCGCGGGCAGAGAGCGCCTCTAAGAGTTTCTTATCCATTCACTTAATCTCCTTTACCACGGGCAGCAAAAGCCCGTAATCTCGCTGTACGAGCGCGTCACGCGCCCGACGCCGCCGCTGTAGTTACCCTCGACCGTCTCGCACGAGCTCGCGCCGCCCGACAGCACGATGCCGATGTGGCTGCTGCCGATGATCATGAGGTCTCCGGCCTTGGGCTTATACCCGCTCGCGACTGACTTGAATTTGCCGCGCTTCTCGAAGTAGCTGCGCATCTCGCTTACCGCTGTGTAGGTCGTCGGGATGGGCGCCGATGCGTGCTTTGCGCACCAGCACACGAAGATGACGCACCACGCGACGCCGTCGCAGCCCATCTCGGCGCCGTACTTCGTCCGGTTGCCGCTTCCCTCGCGGTAGCCGACTTCGCCGAGCGCGGTACTCACGAAGCTCGACGCCGCGCCGCCGCCCGACGTGCCGCCGAGGATGGCCGTGCCGGTCTTTCGTCCCCACGAGTTGCACTCCACGTTCGTCCGCATCAGCAGGTCGAAGTGATAAACGCCGTTCTCGATCTGGATCGCGCCGCCGCGGTCGTTGACCGTATAGGTCTCGCCGTCGAGGCTTGTCCCCGTGCCCTGTACCGTGACCTTCGTGCCGAAGGCCACCGAGGGCGGCGCGGCGCACGTTTTCTTCGACGGGTCGAGCCTGTTGCCCTGCGCATCCAGAAAGCCGCCCTCGAGGGCGTTCGCCGCCGGGTAGTACGCCGTAAACAGCGCTTTCACCGTCGTGCCGCCGGACGCGCCGCCGCCGAGGTCGGGCAGACCCCATACCTTGACGCTGTCCGCACTCGCCGCCCGGACGGCCTCGGCGCTGCTCTTTCCTGCCGCCGCCGCGCGCGGCTCATCGAGCGCCGAGATCTCGAGGCTCATCACGTGCCCGGCGCCGCCGTACTGATGCGTCACGCTCGTCACCCGGTGCCGCCCGGAAATGCCGAAGGCGGGCGAGTTGAAGTCCAGCACCACGCCGCTCCTCACCTCGTCGCACCCCCAGATCTCCGAGATCTGGCGCTTTCGCCCGACGCGGTCCGCGCCCGCGAGCAGGTTGCGCACCCGCTGACCGAGCGCCGCCGTGCCCGGGTTTTCCGTCACAGTCTCGACCTTCTGCAAAAAGCCGTACCGCGCGATGGACGCCGCATTTGACGCCTGCGCGCCGCGGTACGCCCGGCCGTCGCTTTCGGCCGCGATGACGACTGCGTTGTACGTGTCCGAGATGCTGTCCTCGCCCGAGACTTCCCCGAGCGCCCACGTGATGTCGAAGCCCGGCAGGTTCTCCGCCGGCCGGTGCATCGCCTTGATGGCGCTCGTCGGCAGCGGCGCTACCACGAGCCCGCGCTCGGCGACGTAATAATAATAGTTCTTACCCGTCTCCGCCTCGGCCGTCTCGAGCACCTCGTCGAAGATGTCCGCCGGGGTCTTTCCGGTCCAGAGCTGCGTGATCTTCGTCGGCAGACTGCACACGCTCGCCACGCTGACGCCCGCCTTCGCGCTCGCCTGCCGGATGACCTGGTCGGCCGCGAGGTTGTTCACCTGCAAGATGATTTCGCTCTTGTTGAGGTACCAGCCGCGGTCGTACGCCGTCACTGTCCCGTCCAGCGTCACCGTCACGACAACGCCCGAGAACACCGTATTCCCGTGGTTTACGATGCGGATCTTGTCGCCCGGCGCGAGGTTCAGCGCAGGCGTGTACTTGTCCCACACGGACTTGAAAATATGGAAGGTAACCTCGACGCTGAGTGCGTCGAGGTCGTCCTTTGCCGTCAGGTCGCCGCAGAAAGCGGTGATGTCGCGCGCCGCCGCGCCGTCCCGGTACAGGATGACGCGGTGGTCGTCCACATATCCGGCCGCCATGACTTAAATGCTCTCCAGCAGGTCGAATTTGCCGAACTTAAACGGCACCTCCTCTTCTACTTTGGCCTTCTTCTCGAACTTCGCGAGGTAAAACTCGTCGATGGTAACGTCCGAAAGAGCGACGCGCTCGACCTTGTTCGTGCCCTTCTGGCTGAGTGCGGTGATGATGGTGATCGTCGGCATCTCGCCCGTGCGGAACGCCTCCGCCATCAGCGCCACAACGTCCGAGTCGAGCTTGAAGCAGGTAAACGTACCCTCGCCCGAGTAGCCGTTGTAAACGCGGTAGGTCGACGGGTCTCCGCAGACGTTGATGTCCTCGAAGTCACCGGCGACCTTTGCCTCGATGCTCTGCAGCGTCGTGAGCTTCTTGCCGTTAAACCACGCCGTGCCCTCGTTGCCGTGCAGGATGCGGTTGGGGTTAAATTCTCTTGCCATTGTCCTTGTCCTCCTTTACGCCATCGTGATCGGCATGATGAGGTCGGTCATCGAGCCGAGGATCTTCACCTTCGCGCCGAGATAAACCGTGCGCTTGAAGGGGTTCGCCTTTACGGTGTCCTCGTCCCAGTCCGCCGCCTCGCTCTTGCCGCTTGCCACCCACGCCGCGCGCTGCGCGTCCACGTCGATGAACGCCTTGTTGCCGTGTTCGCCGTTCTCGTCGTCCTCGCTCCTGTAGTCGGGGTCGAGAATGTTCTCGCTCTCGAGCTGCGCAAAGTACGACGAATTCAGCGCGCCGATGAACGCCATCTGATTATCTCGCGAGTTTCTGTAGTTACCGAGGTAGGTGCTGCGGAAGGTGGAGGTGATGTCGTCGCGCATCATGTCCATCGCTTCCACCGTCTCGATGAACTGCATGTCCTCGGTGCGCGTCTTGCCGTCGGTCGTGGTCATCGAGTTGATGCCCTGGCCGATGCGCACCGCGCCATCCTCGTCGTTAAACAGGATAAACTTGCCCGCGCCGAGCGCCGCGTCGTTGTCCGCGACTTCCTGCACCGCCCTGAGGTTCGAGCACAGGTAGTTCGTGCAGCCGCGCACGACGTTGCACACTGCGAAAATGCCGATGAGCGAGGGCAGGTACTGCACGCCGCCCTGCTCGCCGCGGCTGTCCGAGAAGGTGACCTTCTCGTTTACGAAGTGCACGACGTGCATGTCATCCGGCGCAGTGGTCACGTTGTACACCGCGGCTTTGTAGCTCTTCTTGCGGGTGCCCGCCTGCGTTTTTACCCACGCCGCGAGCGCGAGGCCGTCCTCCGCGCTCTGGCCTGCGATCGCGAGCCAGCCGGTCTTGACCGTGCGGCCGATCTCCGCGAGCGTGTCGGCGAGTGCGCCGTCCGAGTCCGCGCGGAACACGTGCACCTGATACGGCGCAAAGCCGAGCAGATCGCAGATGGCGGCATAGTTGTCCGCCGTATACAGCTTCTCGTCCGCCTGTGCGGCAGAGAGATCCGCGTACTGCTTGTGCGTGAACGTTTTGCTTGTGTCGTCTCTCACGATGAGCACCGCAACGCCGCGCTCGCTGCGCGAGAGCAGGCTCACGGCCTTCTGCTCAAACGTGATTTCAATTCTGGGCATGGTTACTGCCATTTCTATCGCCCCTTTCTAAATGGTGGGCGGCTTTATTCGCCGCCCGTGTTGTTATACTCCAGCTCTTCCATCGGCTCGCCCTCGGACTCCCCTGCCGTCTCGATCCACTCGAGCCGCAGCATTGCCGCGAGCACGCCGTCCGAGGCGTCCGTCTCGATCCCGTCCTCGGGATACAGCCACACGCCGCCGACGTCGATGCCCTCTCCGAGCGAGGAACGCAGTGTCTCCGCCGCCGTCAGCAGCTCATTTCTCGGCGCGTGCGCGTCCTTCGGGTAGTAGTAGATCTCGACTTCCGCGCCGCGCTCGGCATATTCTGCCGTCCGCGCCTCGTCCGCCACCGCGAGATCGATGCGGTAGCTCGGCCGCGGCAGCGGCTTTTCCGTATCGTCCCGCACGCGAAGCGCCGGAAGCGCCGCCTCCCGCAGCGCACTCGACACCGCCGCGCCGAGCGCGTCGTCGAGCGCCTGCCATGTAATGCTGCTCATATCTTCCGGATCACCTCATCTGCCAGTTCTTCAACTGCCGCCGCGAAGGTCGGCGCGTACTCGTCGCGCGCCGAGTCGAACACCTTCTTGCCCTCCATGAGCTTGCCGGTCCTCTTGTCGCGCTTTTTGACGCGCCAGCCGTACTCATGCAAATGCGCCACCGGGTCGGACGAGTAAACGCGGATGCACACCGCCTTGCCGCGGTAGTAGAGCTTGCCGCGCTTGATGCTTTTGTGGTACGTGCCGGCGGCACGCTCGACGCCCTTGCGGTGCACCGCCTGCTTGCGCACCTTCGCGCGCGCCTTCTGCGCCGTCTTTCGGCGCAGCTTCGTGCCGTGGTCGCGCAGCAGCTTCTTGACCTTCTTCGTGGTCTCCTTGTCCGCGTCCCGGAGTGCGTCCGCGAACGCATAGATCTCGCTGCATGTAAAGCCGTCACGTGCCATCGGCCGTCACCTCGCCCTCGTGCGCCGTGCAGAAGATCTCCATCCAGCCGCGCCGGCTGTAGATCGGCAGCCAGTACGAAACATCGAGCCGCAGCCCGCGCACGACAAAGTACATCTCCCGGCAGATGTCCGGAAGGCTTGCCTCGCGGACCACGACGCGGTGCGTAAGCTCCGCCCGCGTCGCGCCGCCTTCGAGGCTTTCCGCCCGTCCGGACGTCGGCGTCACCGCCGCCCAGACCGTCCGCTGAAAAGCGTACTCGTAAACGGTCTCGCCGTTGTCCTGCTCGTGCGCCGCCGCGCGCCAGACCTCCGCCTGGTCGCGCAGATCGCTGACCTGAGTTGCCATCAGCTGTCGCCTCCCTCGTAAGCGCACACGAGCTTGAGCTGCGTGAGCATCTGCCGCACGATGGGCGGCACGGACTGGAGCGCCTGCGCCGCATTGTCGACGCAGCGCCCCTCGTACTGCTCGAGCACCATCGCGTGCGCGATGATGTCGTACAGCGCCTCGTGCCCCTCGCGCACGCATCCCGCGCCGTCGAGGTAGGCCTCCGCCGCCGCGAGCAGACCGGAGAGCAGCTCATCGTCCTCGCTGTAGTCGATCTTGCAGTAGCGTTTAACGGCCGCAAGCCGCTCCGCCTCTGCCATCCTTACGAGAGGGTCAGCTTGACGGCAGCCGCCGCCGCAGAATCGAACACCCGCGCGTCCAGACGGGTGATCGCGCGGACCTCGGTGGAGTTGGTGCGCCATGCGCTGCCGCCGACTTCAGTAGACGCGATCTCCATCGGCTGACGGCGGAACAGGGTCGCGTACTGGGTGAAGTCACCGAAGTAGATCGGCGTGGTGGTCGAGGGCGAGGACGTTTCCGAAGTCACGGACGCGAGCGTACCGTTGGAAACGACGGAGACCGGACGGCCGAACAGCATCTTGCCGACAGCGGCGGACGGATCCGGCTGCAGCAGCGGGCGCTTGTTGGCGTCGAGCAGCTGGTCGAGCGCGTTGAAGCCGTCCTGGTTTACGATGAAGTGCGCGGTTGCCGAGATAGCCGGGTCGAGCGAGACGTTGAGCAGCTTCTTGAGCGTTGCGATGACGTTCGCCGCGGTTGCAGCCGTTGCCGCAGCGTCCAGGGCGGCGAGCTTGGTCACGAGCAGATTGTTCTCGGTGATGACCTGCTTCTTTGCCATCCAGCGCGAGATATACGCGAGCAGCGCCTCGTCGGTGTCGCGCAGCAGGTCGTTGGAAACCGGCAGGAACAGACCGTAGTCCTCTACCTTGTAGCTGAGCTTCGCAAAGACCGGCTTATCGTCGTTCGGGATGGTCTCCATCTCGCTCATCTTGGTAAAGCCCTTGGTCGGCTGGGTGTCGACGACGCGGGTGCCGGACAGGAAGGACACATTCTCGACGGAAAACAGGTCCGCCAGCGGCACGAGGCTGCGGCGCAGCTCGTTGATGGTGGTCTGCACGTCCTCCGGCACGATCAGGCCGCCGTCCGCCGGGGTGCCCTCGGTCATCTGGTTCGCGTTCTCGACGGCAGCCGCACGGCGCACGATGTCCGCATTCTCGTCGAACGCGCGGCGGTTGCCGCGTGCCTGGGCGCGGATGCACTCCGCAAAGGCGTGCATGCACTCAGCGGAGTTTACCGCCTCGCCCTCGCCGGACTGCGCGCCCGGCTCCTGCGGCATGCCGCCCTCCGGCGCCGGTACGGACGCCTCTGCATCCATGATGGCCTGTACGCGCGCGATCTCCGCGTCGACGTCGGCGAGCTCGTTCTGCGCCGCGGCAAAGCCTGCGGTGTCGCCCGCCTCGTTGGTGGACTTCATGCGGTTTACGATGCCCTGCTTCTTGTTCAGCAGCTCCAGCAGCTTCTTCTTCATGTGGTTTTCCTCCTTCAAGAGTAAAAGTTCGGTTGATTTTTTACGGCAATACCGCCGCAGCTTTCATTGTGCGGTGTTGCCTTAAAGTTCCGCGCGTGCGCGCTGCAGCGCCGCCTCGGCCTCTGCAATTGCGATCGCGCCGGTGTTCAAATTGAACACCGCGCCCTCCGGCGCGGCGGGCTCACCGGCTCTGGCCTCTGGGGTCTTACCCTCTGGGCTCTGGCTCTTTGTCGCCTCGATGTACGCCGCGCGCAGCTTATCCATGTCGGGCAGGCCGCCGACGGCATTGAAGATGTTCGCCGGATTTACCGGCTCGCCGGGCTGCGGCTCATCGCCGATGATCTCGTCGACGAGTCCCGCGTCGAGCGCCGCGCGTGCCGAGAGAAAGGTCTCGCGGTCCATCAGCCGGCGCAGCGCGTCGTGCGAGGTCTTTCCGCGCACCTTGCCCTCGTAGGCCGCAATAATGCTTTCTGTAATACTCTCGAGCATCTGCACGCTCTCGCGGTGCACGCCCTGGTTGCCCTCGGTAATGGTGCTCGGCAGATGGATCATCACCTGACCCACCGGCGACACCGCCGCCGTATCTGCGCCCGCCATGACGACGCTCGCTGCCGACCCTGCGAGGCTCTGCACCTCGGCGCGCGTGTGCACGCCCTGGCGGGACGCGTTCCGCAGCAGGCTGTACATCTCGAACCCCGCGAACACCGAGCCGCCGCCCGAGTTGATCTCGAGCACGAACTCCTCGCCCTCCGGGTTCTGCGCGAGCGCGCCGCGGATGTCCGCCGGGCAGCTCGCCGGAATGCCCCACCAGCGCAGGATCGGCGCGTCGCCGTCCGCTACGATGTGGCCGTTTAATCTGTATCGCATCCTCACTCACCTCCTTCCCTACCGTTGCCGCCGCCGTTGCGGCTGCGGCTGAGTTCCCTGAAATCCTCGAGCGGTACATAGTTGAGCGATGCCAGTCTGTCGCCGCCGCCGGGCACGTCCGGCAGATCCTCGAGCGCGCGGATGTCGTTGACGGAGTAAACGCCGTTCTGGTGCATGGTCTGGTACCACGCGCCGCGGGCGCTCCAGTCGCCCCTCAGCTCGCCCATCATGTTGCGCCGCAGCTGTAAGCCTCGTGCGCTCTCGCTCTCGAGCAGCAGCTTGTGCGTGTCCTCCTGCTCGTGCTCGGAAACGATGGGGCTGAGCGTTCGCTGCATGTACTCGATGGCGGCCTGTGTGTTCGCCGCATAGCTTTCCTTGCCTGCGCCGAGCTTGTAAAACGGAATGTTGAACAGCCGCGCGATGTCCTCGACGCTCGCCGCCTTGGTCTCGATGAACTGCGCGTCGCGGTTCGTGGCCGTCAGCGGCGTGTATTTCAGGCCTTGGTCGAGCACCGCGATGCGGAAGGCATTGTCCGCGCCGCTGTGGATGCTCTCCCAGTTCTCGCGGATGCGGTTTTTCAGATCGATGGCGTTGCCGTTCTCGTCGAAGCGCGTTTTGCTCGAAAGGTCGGTCTCGGTCGCGAGCACGCCCGACACCTGTCCGCCGTTTTTGTAGTAGTTGGCCTCGTACCGCTGCGCCTGCAGCGCCGTCTCGATGGTCTCCGCGCCGCGCCTGAGGTAGCTCACGCCCTCGAGGCCGTCGGTGGAAAATGCCTTGTAGTGCAGCACATCCTCCGGCCAGAACTTGCGGTATTCCTGCGTCTTCGGGTTAATGCCCACGTACCACAGCTTTGCGTTGCTGTCGAGCAGCGGCATCATGGCCCCCGGCGCGATCGGCAGCAGCTCCACCGGCACGCCCCACTTGTCGCGCAGAATGAGCGCGTAGGCGTTGCCGTAGGCGATGCGCCGCGACTCCATCAGCTTGTGATAGTCGAACGCCGTCAGCGCCTCGGTCGGCCTGCTCGTCAGCAGCCGCAGCGCCGGGTGGTCGGTCACGCGCTCGCGCGTACCGCTGTCCATCAGGTACACCGGCATCTTCGCGATGCTGTCCGAGATGATCTCGATGCAGGCGTTCACCGCCGGCAGCTTCATCGCCTGCATTTCCTTTCCGCCGAACAGCGGCCGGTCGCTGCTGTACCAGCCCGTCGGGTCGTCGAGCGTCAGCGTGCCGCCCTGCCCGGTGACGCGCCGGATAAACTGTCCGATCATGCGCTGTCACCCCCGATGGCGGAGATCACGCCCTCGGCGATGAGGAACACCCCGGCCGCGATGAACGCCGCCGTCACGCTGACCATCGTCAGTCCGACAACGATGCAAACAGCGCCGCCGCAGACCAGAAGATCGGGCAGAATTTTTGTGATATCCTTCATGCCTCTGTCACCTCCTCGGGCACATCTGCGTCCAGCTCGTCGAGCAGGGCGCACTCGTCTGTCGTCGCGATGCCGATGTAGGCGAAAAACGCAGCTCGCGCGTGCGCGTCCTCGCCGTGCTTCTCCTCCCACATCTCCACCGCCTCGCGCCATGTCACCGTGCGGCACTGCTCGTTGCGGCCGGCCGCGATGCGTCGGATCTCTTCCTCCGCCGCGATGTAGTTCAGCTTCTTCTTGCGCATGTAATCTCACCCCCTTTCACATGTGCCAGTCGCTCGCCGCCACGCTGTCCGCGAGCGTCGGCTCCGGCGTCAGCAATGCCGTGGCGAACGCGATGATCCACGCCACCGTCATGTCGATGCGGCCGCGGCTGCGCTTTTTCGTCGGCTTGATGTTCTCGTTGTCGTCGGTGATGCACCGCACGTTCAGGAAGCACTGCCGCGCCGCCGTGTTGTGCACGTGCAGCATCTCGTGCTCGCGGATGAGCCGCTCGAGCTCCTTCATCGGCGGCGAGATCGTGCGGATACCCTGCGGGATCTCCACCACCTCGGTCGCCGTCCCGGCGAGCCTGTCGCGGATGTTCTGCATCACCGTCGCGCCCAGATACGGGTCAAACCCTACCATCTGGAGGTCATAGTCCTGCGCCGCCTGTACGACTGCGTCCGCTACCGCCTCGAAGTCGATGATGTCGCCCTCGCAGCCGTGCAGGAAGCCCGCCCGCATCCAGTCGCGGTACGGACAGTGGTCCTCGCGCTCGCGCGCCTCGATGCCGTCGAGCGGCATCCACCCGGTCGGCAGCGCCACCCAGTGCGGCAGCCCCTCCTGCGGCGGAAAGACGAGCACGAAGGCCGTAAGGTCGGTGCTCTTGGAAAGGTCGACGCCGCCGAAGCAGCGCTTGCCGCGCAGCAGCCGCACCGCGTCCGTCCAGTGCGCCGCGCCCTCGGGATTCCACTGCGTTTTATCGTAAATAGTCACCGGGATCCACCCGACGCTCGCCGTCGCGATCCACTGGTTGAGCCTGAGCCACCGGAACAGCCGTTCCGCCGCCTCCGAGCGCTTCGCGTCCTGTGCTTCCGCGCGGATGGCGCTCAGCCGCAGCGTCCGCCCAACCGACGGGTTGCAGTCTCGCCACAGCTGCTCGTCGAAGATGTTGAGCTCCTTGAGCTTATCCTCGTCCTCCACGAGGCCGAGGCCGTAGATGATCGGCAGCCAGCGCGGATCGTCCTGCGCCCGCTCGTCACGGTCTCCTCTGCGGTACCGCCAGACGCCGAGCGCCTTCTCGTGCACCTCCCAGCCGATGCTCTTCCGGTCCGGGTCATCGCCTGCCGTCGTCAGCACGATCCACACCGGCTGACGGCGGGCAGCGCCCGCGCCGAACGTCATAACGTCCCACAGATCGCGGTTCGGCTGCGCGTGCAGCTCGTCGAAGATCACGCAGCTCGGCTTGTAGCCGTGCTTGCTGTACGCCTCCGAGGACAGCACCTTCATCTTCGAGCCGCTTACCGTGTCGAAGATGGCCTTTTTGCTGTCCACGATGCGGCTGCGCTTTTTGAGCGCGGGCGAGTGCTCGACCATGAACTTCGCCGCCGCGAACACAATGTCCGCGTTGTCGCGGTCCGCCGCCACGAGGTAGATCTCGCCGTTGGTCTCCCCGTCCGCGAACAGGTGGTACGTGCCGAGACCGGCCGCGATCTCGCTCTTGCCGTTCTTCTTCGGGATCTCGAGGTACAGATACTGATATTTGCGCAGATATTCGCCCGGCGCGTCCTCGTCCTCGGTCATCTCGCCGTAAAACGACTGCACCATGTCGCGCTGCCAGTCGATCAGCCGCAGCGGCACGCCGCTCGAGCACGTCAGGCACTCGAGATAGTCGCACACAAAATCCGCCTGCTCCCTGTCAAACACCGCGCCGCTCACCTCCTTTTATCCACATCATGCACAGCCTTATCCACACCGGTACAATATCTTGTGGATAAAGACAAAAAAAGAAGAGCCGACATCTCCCCCTTTTTTCGGGGTTAAAGATGTCGGCTCGGTACCCTTGCGGGTCTCTGGCTATAAATATTTGTTTGTTCCGGTGCTCCGGCGGAAGGCGCGCCCGTTCCGTAAGGCGCGCCGCCCTTTGGAGAGTCGCATATGACCTCGGGCGGTCTGACCACGCCGCCCGCCGCAGCACCGGCTCACTGATTGTAACTACTGAAAACTACTTGAAACAGCTTACGTCGCAGACATGGACACGCTTTTCGCTCGCCTCGAACGGAAGCGGAAACCCGTCCGTGTAGCGCTTCTGGAGCTTGTCGAGATTTCACTCCATCACGAAATATGCCGTAGCGCCACACGAGGTAGCGCTTGATTTCTTTCAGATACTCTATCATTTCAAGGCTGTACATTATCCGTCCAGCCACCTGTTTTCCAGCGCGCAGAAACCATATACCGCGCCACCGGTCAGAGCAATCCATAATACACCGAACAAGATGATAGCAATATTACCTTGTCTTATAGCAAGGTTTACAATCGCCTGTGGTTCTGCGTCCGTATAAAACCTGTTGTTATCTGCAATCATATGATCTTTGATTTGCGTATGTATACTGCCAACCATATTTGCATCCACAACTTCGTAATAATGCCGCAGCTCACTGTTGTCATAAATCATACTGCCCTGCCGATGGGTGGAAACAGAAAACTTGTCCATGGGAAATGATACACCCATAAACGAAAAAGTTTCCGTGCTGTCTTCTTCTCGTTTCACCCTGTCCCACGTCCAATATATCTCGGTGCGGGTGTATGTGTGCCCCTTTCCGTCCGTAGATGTCACCACGCGCGTGTGCATGGTATATCGTTCCGTGATTTTGGTCAGTATTGCGTATTCGCCGTCCAAATCATCTGCCGAAACAGGTTGTTCAGCGATCAGATCACCGTAAGCGATGACGTTTCCGAAATCGGTAGCCAGCGCGTACTGAAACTGCTCATCGTCTGTGATCTGCGCTGCCGTGGTAAATTTCTCGTTTGTCTCAGCGATATGGTCACTGATTTTGCTACCGATCAGAAATCCCAGTGCCACCATAACAAACACGATTGCAACGCTGAACGCAATCTCACGAGGCTTAATCTCCATCGCTGTCACCGAACAGGTTCTGCGGAGCATCTTTCGGTGCATCGTAGTCCGTGTAGGTCGTGTCGATTGTCTGATAGTTCATTACCCTCAGCAGAAAACCGGTCGGGAAAGACCGTACCAGCTTGTTGTATGCCCGTACCTGCTGATTGTAGTTGTTGCGGTACTGCGCGATCTGGTTCTCGGTCAGCGCAAGCTCGGTCATGAGCTGCTTGTAATTTTCGTTTGCCTTGAGTTCCGGGTACTGCTCTGCAACGGCATTCAACGCAACCTGCGCTTGTTCGACCTTACCGGACGCGGCAGCAGCGCGAGCCTGTGTAATCCTGGTCAGCGTATCGCCCTCGTAGTTCTGGTAGGACTTCACCGCGTCTGCCAGATTGTACACGAGGTCAACACGGCGTTTCTCGGCTACCTGTACGTCGGCCGCCGCCGAACTGACCTGTTCCTCTGCCGACACCGCACGGTTATTGGCCGATATGAATGCAGCGGCGATCATAAGTACCAGCGCTGCCACGATGGCCAGCACGATTAAAGCAATTTTCTTCATTTCTGTTCATCCCTCTGCGTTTCTGTTTTGCCGCGTCGCAAGTCCTTCCACGTGTCACAGAGCCTCCAAAACGCGTCTGTGGTTTCCTGCCCCATGAACAAGAACAGCCGCAGCAAACCAAGCGTGATAATCGATCCGCCCAGAATGACAGCCGCATAGATATAAACGCTTGCGATTCTGGTAGCTATATCAAGCATCATCACTCGAAGCCTCCATCTTTACCGCCGCGCCCTCGGCGTAAAAACGGCAGTTTTTGCAGCTCATACCGTCACCTCTGCGCACTCCGCGCCGCAGGCCGCATAGCCTGCCAGGTCGACAAAGCTGTCCGCCGTGCCGCCGATGGAGCTCGTGCCGACACGCGCGATCTTCAGCAGCGCCATCATCATCGCGACGTCCGTCGGCGTCACCCTGATAATGGCGTTCGGCGCGATGCACGCCGCGCGGAGAAACGCTTCCCAGAGCTCTGCGATGCAGCCGAAGCTGTCCTCCGGCGAGCCGTAGTCCTCCTCGCGCTCACCGCACACGCACGCACGTGCCTTTTCGAGCACCGCCGCGCGCGTCAGCTTTTTCGCCTCGCCCTCGCCCTCGTCCGGCTCATCCTCAGTTTCGAGCTTTTCCGCCTCGACGGCAATGCCCTCGATCGGATAGCTTGCCGGCTGCGCGCAAATCCTCTCGTTCAGCAGCACCGACTGAATTTCCACATCCGCCGTGCGCAGCCTGTCCTCCACATCCGCGAAATCTCCGCAGATGCCTATCAGCGCCCTGCGCATCGCAGCGGCGACCTTTTTGTATTTCTCCTGCGTCAATTCGGCACACTCCTTTTCCTCTTCCTCGACGGCAATGCCCTCGGCCGGGGCATCTGCCCTCCAGTAGTCGCTATCCTCATACGGCAACGCTGCCCGAATTTCATCCTTCGTGGCGCGCAGCAGGTATTCCGTGCTCGGACCGTCGCTCATAATGCTCAGCAGAGCTTTGCGCATCGCTGACGCGGCGCGTCTGTATTTTTCCTTTTGCGTCATGGTCTCTCCTTCTTTCTTTTCCGGCGCTCTGACGGACGGACCGCGCGAAGCGGTCGCGCCCGACGGAGTTTGCAAAAACCCGCCCATGCCTCTCGGGCAGCTCTTGCCGCCCGTCACAGCGCCGGATCAATTTTCAGTTTGGGCGCGGCGGCAGGATTCGCACCTGCACCGCCATCGTGGCGCCCCTTAGATAGAGGCCGCTCTCCTGTTGAGCTACGCCGCGCGTATTGCAGGTGTTCAAATTGAACACCGTTTTGCTCTCTCGTGTCCGCTTTCTCCTGCCCTCCGGTGGACGCACCGCTCGTCAGCATTCCGGTGCTCATCCGTCGTATCCTTGCCCGCGTCCCGGCGCGGTCGGCCGGCGCATATGGCTGTCCCCGCCGCAGGACAGGAGTCTCGCGACAGCTTTTCCGACGCTCTGACGGACGGGCGAGGACAAAGAAAGGAAAACCTCGCCGCGTTCGCCCTGTTAGGAATAGATAAACATAAAGGGGTATCGTTCGGGCGGCCATCTCGCCCGTCAGAGCGTCGGAATATTTACTTTTTGCGTCGCCTGCGCATCTTTCGCCGCAGCCGGTCGTGCGGGCATTCGCGCACCTGCCCGGCGCGCCGCCATGAACTCTCGCAGAACCCCTGCGCATTGATCATCGGGCACGTCATCGGGCAGATCGTCCGTTTCTGCATTTTGTCCTCCTGTCCTCGTCCGGGACTCTGACGGACAGGCGAGGAAATATCACAAAACTCACCTGCCGCCAAAGGTCGAAGCTCGAGCAGGCATTGCACTGCCCGTCACAGCCCCGGACAAACCTCACGCCTTCCGGCGCTCCGCCCGCTCGCGCAGCATCCGGCTCAGCGGATCCTCGTCGGCCTCATCCTTGGGCGGCTCGGGCATTACCAGACGGCAGCGTGCCGACACGCTCAGCCCAAGCGCCGCCGCGCAGCTCTGGCACTGGCCGAAGTAAACGTTCGCCGTCTTGGTCCAGCTGCCCGCCTCCTTGGCGTCGCCCTGCATGATCGCGCGGTTCGCCCAGTTCTGCGCGTTCTGCCAGGCGGCGCGAGCGATAAAATACCGCGCCAGCATGTCATAGTCAAGGTCGGAAAAGATATGCAGGGCAACCAGCTTTTTCGCGGTTTGCCGGTACTCGTCCGCCATTCCCTGCGGCAGGTACTTGGGCACCTGAATGCGCTTCGGCTCCTTCGCGCGCACCTCGCGCTTTGCCTTCTCCTCGATCTCCGCATCCGTCCGGTGTCCCCGCATTCGCTTTCGCGCCTGCTTGATGTCCACCGTCCCGTCCGCCTCCCGCGGAATTGGCTTGCTTGCTGGCATATCTCGTCACCTCACTCTCTCAAATTCCGAAGCCGCTCGGCCTTGCGGCCGGTCAGCGTCTCCCATCGGCGTAAAATTACATCGCAGTACCGCGGCGACAGCTCCACCGCCACGCATTTACGGTTTGCCTGCTCGCAAGCCAGCAGCGTCGTGCCGCTGCCGCAGAACGGGTCATACACCGTGTCACCAACGTCCGTGCTGTTGCGGATCAGGTAGTCAAACAGCGGAATCGGCTTCATGGTCGGGTGGTCGCGGTTCGCCTTCGGGCGCGGACAGTCGATCACGGTCATTTGGCTGCGGTCGCTGCACCACTTGTGCGCGGCTCCCGGCTTCCAGCCATACAGGCACGTCTCGTGTTTCCATTGGTAGTCCTGGCGGCCCAGCACAAAGCAGTCCTTGTTCCAGATCAGCTGCTGGCGCACCGGCCATCCAAGCTGTTCCACCGCCTGAGCGAACACACCCCACGTTTTGTCCGCACACCAGATGTAATACGCTGCGCCCTCTCGCAGCCACTCGCTGACAGCACCAAACGAGCCGGTCAGCAGTTCCATCAGCGCGTCACGGTCAGCGCCATCATTCTCGATGGTCATTGCATCGCCGGTCTTGCCGACGTAATCGACGCCATACGGCGGGTCAGTAAGCAATAAATCAACTTTTTGTGTTTCCCCCCCCCCGAAAATTTTGTCTAAATACGGTTTTTCGGTACAATTTCCACACCAAAGGATGTGGTCTCCGAGTTTCCACACATCGCCGTCCTGTGCGCGGCTGGGCGTGTCGGCATCCGGTTCGCCGCTGTCGCCGTCATCTTCGGCGGCAGGCGGTTCTTCGTTCGGGTCTTCCATTTCCAAATCAGCTGCCGAGAATCCGGTGATCGTCAGGTCCATGCCCGCGGCCTGAATTTCGCCCAGCTCAAGCGCCAGCATCTCGGTGTCCCAACCGGACTGCTCCGCGAGCCGGTTGTCCGCCAGAATGTATGCACGCCGCTGCGCATCCGTCAGATGCTCAACGAGTACGCACGGCACCTCGGTCATGCCCTCGGCCTGCGCCGCCAGTACGCGCCCATGGCCTGCAATGATATTCCGGTCGCTGTCAATCAGCACCGGATTGACAAAACCAAACTCTCGCAGGCTCGCTCTGATCTGGGCGATCTGGCTCTCGCTGTGCGTCCTCGCGTTCCGCGCATACGGCACCAGCTCGTCGATCGGCACCCGCGCCAGCTGCTCCGGCATAAACCACGCCGCTTTTACCTCGCCCGGACCTGCCGGACCGGCGCTTTTCCTGTTTGCCATTTCCAAAACCTCCAAAATTCCCGCTCCATTGGGAAAAAATCTCGCACGGAAGCCCGGCTGCGGTCAGACGCCCCGCCGCCGAAAACTTTTTCGGGGTGGGGGGTAGTCCGGGAAATCTTGCGATTTCCCGCCAAAGCCGCGCACGTCGCGCCTGCACTGCGCTCGTCCAAGCGTCAGCCCTTCCGGCCGCTCTGGCCGCGAGATTTAGCTCGGCTTTCTGCCATGGTCTTTGCGCTGTGGCAGCTGTGGCACAGGCTTTGCAGATTGCTGCGGTCCGTGAACTTCTCCCAGTCGCCGTTATGCGGCTCGATGTGATCCACGTCCGTCGCCCTGGTGCGAATGCCATGCCGTGCACACTCCCGGCACCATTGCTCACGCAGCAGCTGCGTCGGCCGGAGATCATCCGTCCAGAGCTTGGTGCCGTACCATGCGCGCCACTGCCTGGACTCCGCTGAGCGCCGATCCGCGTCTCGCGGCTTGTGCTTATCGCAGTATCCACACCGCACGAGCTCCCGGCAGCCCGGATGGCGGCACGGCCGCAGCGGCTTAGTCGGCATAGGCGATCATGTCATGCAGCGCCGCCGTCGTGCTGGCGATGATGCCATCGAGCCGGATAATGCGCACAGTCAGCGCATGCCGGCGCTCGAAGCGCGGCTCGAGCTCACGCTCGGCGATCAGCTCGCGGCGCCGTGCTCGCAGCGCATCAAGATTTTTCTTGTAATCCGGGATCATCTCGGCAACCGTCTGCACGGCCTCGCCTCCTTCCGGTGGAAATAAAAAAAACAGGAGCTGGCTTGCAACACTCGACGAACATTGCGCTCGAGTGTTACGAAGTCAGCTCCTGTCTGCTTAGACGTTGGCTTACACCGTCGTAGTCGACGGTGGACTCACATTTGCATCTTTCGCACCACAGCGGAAACTGCTGCAGCGTGGTTGTTCCCGGCACGACCCAAACCTTGGTCGGCTTGCCGCATCGCGGGCACCGGATCTTTTTTCGATTTTGATTATACACGCGATTTACTCCTTTGTCTACCCCTGCTTGGCTTTTTCTCCAATCCCTGTTGATATGTTATAGAGCATTCCAAGCCAGAAACAACGCGCGTATGCGTGCGCGTTGCGTTATTATTATGAACTGCCGCCGACCAGGGCAGCAGGTATTTTACAAACTTACAGGATGCGATCTCATTCCGGCCGCCGCCCTCATCGAGCACCTGTGCGCCCGGTGGTGCGTCAACACTCGTGCCGTCGTCCACCCACTCGTAAGTCGTGACCGGTCGGTCAAGGTTGCGACTGGGTACAAACTGTTTTTTGCCGTTCAGGCTCGCTTCCCGGCGTTCTTTGGTAAGATAACCGGCCCAACCGTCGTAGCCACGCTCACGGATGTAATTGAGCTGCACATCATCGCCCCAGAGCCAGAGCGACTTGAAAAGCTCAAGATCGCCGCCGATTGCATTGATAATAATATGCGCGTGAGGCCGGTGGTCTCCGTGCCTGCCCTCGAGGACGTAGATGTACTTGAGATCCGGCAGACCTCGCGCTTTGCGGTAGGCCCGCATCTGCGAGAACACTTTGCCGAGGTGCTTGCGTGTCACGTCGGCGCTCTCCGGTAAATCCTCATCGCGATACGTCGCAGTCAAAACCAGATCGTTCTCCGCAAAGTTGCACGCGATCAGCTGCTCGAGCTTGCGCTGCGCCGTATTGGCGTTGGTGCGCTGGATCTGCTCCTCCGTCACCTCGCGGATGCGCTTGCGCTCCTGCTTGCTGGCGTTCGGCCGCGGCACAGTGTAAACCGCGTCCCAGACGAGCCGTCCGGCCCGCACTGTTTTCCTTCGTTTCACTTTCCCCTCCCCGGTGTTCAAATTGAACACCATAGCGGACGAGTTACCCCGTCCGCGTAGTTACTAAGAATATCCGCAATTTTCATTTTTGTCAATCGCAGGGATTTTTTCAATCGTCCTCAGGGTCGTAATTCTCGTCAACCCAATCGCTAAACTCCTTTGTCCCGATGATAATGCAGTGTTCACCGCCTTTAATGCTTATGTATGCCGCGCCGGAACCATCAAGCACCTCAAGCAGCTTTCTCATACCACTCTGCTCGCCGCGCAGCACCGCGTGTACCGCATCATTGATCGCGACGTTCGGCTTGTAGCCGTCCTTGCCATAAGATTTCATTTTTGCCCTCTCCTCTCGCAAAACTCTGCCACCGCCTGCAGCTTGTCGGCCGCCTCACGGATGATCGCACAGCCGCCCGTGCCGCAGTTATGCTCGTGCCCGCAGCCGAGGCAGGCCAGAGAGCCGGTCTGGACTTTCAGCCTTCTGAGGGCTTCGATAAGTTCATCGGTTTTCATATGTGTCCGCTCCTTCCCCATAAAACAAACTGATTTGATCTGCAAATTTGCTAAACCGCTTTTCGGCAGCATCGAAATATGTCCGGTCGATTTCAAAACCTGTGAAATCCAGTCCAGCCTTATATGCCGCGATCCGGCTGCTGCCGCTCCCTAAATGGGTATCCAGCACGCGCATACCCGGCGACGCATAACGCTGAAACAGCCAGTCATACAGCGCAACCGGCTTCTGTGTCGGGTGAATACGCACCTCATTGAGTGCCTTATTCCCTTGCTGAATGTGCCCCTCCGCAACGCTTTTCCCCTGCAGCATACCGCTCCACATATACCGAAATAGACGCACGCTGGTAAACAGGTCGGTGGCGGCAATCTCGCAATCCGAGAAACTCGAGCTTTGGTTGCATTTGTCCCACACAATCCGGCCGGGCGCGAAATCATAGCTGAAATAATTGCAGCCCCAAATGATGTAGTGCTTTGACACTCGCCGCAATTCGTCAAAGTATGCCTTTCCCGGCACTTTCCATGCTGCTGATACAGGGTAATAATTGCGCCGCACTCTGGTTCGGCTTACGTTGGAGCCGTAATAGTGGCGGCGTTCCGGTCCGCTAAAGTACGGAGGGTCTACCACAGCGAGATCAAAACAGCCGTCTTGGAACTGCGCCATTCCCTCCATGCAATCCATGCAGTAGCAATGGTTGGTTTCAAGCATGGCCGTTGCTCTCCCGTTCCAGCAGCTCCTTCCGCAGCTCCTTGAGTTTATCCGTCAGCAGGCTCTCGGCCTTGTTCCCAGCTTTCAGTTTGCCGCCCTTGTCGCCGAAGTTGTAACGCGGACGGTTGACGTTATGCGTACCGCCGCCCGGAAAGAAATCGTCGCCCTCATACCAGCTGGCCGTGAAAAAGCTGCCGTCCGGCAGGTCGAGCCGGTACACGCTAAGCCCGATCTCAGGCGCCTTGTGCCAGATGCCCCAGTTCTGCCAGCCAGACAGCACGGCCTTGCGCTTGCTTTCGTTCGTCAGGGCGATAACGTCCTGACGGGTCAGTTCCAGTATCATACTTTCCCTCCCAATTCTTTTAACCGTGTCATCGGACACCGCTCGCACTTGTCCACCATCGCCTCATAGTCCAGTTCAAAAGGAAACTTACAATACTCATCGCAGATCTCACCTGCGAGCTTGTTTACCGTCTGCTCCCAGCAGCCTGTATGGAATATCGGACCAGAGCGCACACCCTGTCCGCAAAACTTACACTTAGCCATTATTCCGGCGTCACCTCCGTCCAATGCGTTACTGTTACGCTTGCCGGGCAGTCCTGGTCTTCAGCAAAGCGCCAGCCATCCTCCCAGCGGACATACTCGCCATAGCTCCCGTTATCCTTGCGGCACAGCAGCGGCACGGCCTCGGGCGGCTGCTCGGCGGGATACTCATGCCAGATTTTCGCCTCCGGCCGACCGGCAATCATCTCGAAGGGGTCCACCCCCGCCCAGTCGGCCAGACAGAAAAGGTCATCCAGATCGGGTGCGTGGCAGTCCAGCGGATCATCCCACAGCCAGTTCGTATACCAGCGTTTCGGGAAGTTCTCAAGATCTTCATAGCTCGTAATTCCGACGCCAGCGAGCGCGAGCTTGATATGCCGCCGCGCCATCGCGAGCGGCGATTTCATGAAGGCGTCCTCGCGCTGCTGGCGCTCGGCCTTGCGCGTCTCGGCGTCCTTCGCGCTCGTGATGCGCTGTTTCACCACGCCGCACACCTTTTCGCACCCGTCCGCCTTGTCGCAGCTGTGGCAGCAGCCGGGACACTTGCCGTCCCGCACCCACGCCGCGCGCTTATCCATGCCTGTGCAGGGATGGGGCGAAAAGCTCTCCGCCGGGCAGGTCAGCTGCGTGAAGGGATACTCCGCCGCCTTTTTATGCGCCTTGATCTTTTTCGCGTCAAGGTTGTACATTTTGCCTTGATATGCGCCGTGCAGCTTGCGCTGCAATTCCGCATCGCACTGGCTCAGTTCATAGGCGGCGCTGTCGTTGATGCGGTGACACTTAAAATCGCCCTTCCACGCCTTGGTCAGTCCGTTGTCGATTGCCTTTGCCCTGGCAATCTGGCTCTCGGACGTTTTGAGTACCTCGGCGACATAACTGCGCAGCTTGCCCGGTAGTGCAACCACGCCGCGTGCCTGCAAATCCTTGAGCGCAGCCTCGATCTCCTTTGCGGCTCGTCCGGTGTACTCAGCGGTCAGACCGCCGCCGCCGCGTGCCATCGTGTTGGTCCAGTGCAGGATCAGCGTCTGGATAGACGGGTCAAGGTCGGCATCGAGCACAATACAGGGCGCGGCCTTGCGGTCGAGTAGCGCCAGCGCGTTCCGACGGCGGTGACCGGCGAGCAATAAGTACCCGCCCTCGGTCTTGCGGCGCACCACAAGCGGCTGCTGCAAGCCGATGACCTCGATGGACTCCGCCAGCTCGTCAATGCCGGTCTGCGTGTAGGTGTTGGCGGCGTTCTCCTCAATTTCCGCAAGCGCAATCTCCTGCACCCTCATTTCTCCGGTGTCCGATTTGGACACCGCCTCACCCATCAGCTCCGCAAGATTAAATTTCTTTGCCATATCACTCCACCTCCATCAGTTCTTTGACCCACGCCCGGTAATCTCGGGCGGCCGCCGAGGTCGGCGACCAGCGCGTAACCGGCTGGGCGGCGTAGGTGCTCTCCGTCACCTTGTCCGTGCGGCGGATTTTCCGGTAAAACAGCGGAATCGGGCTGTGCTCTCGCAGCCAGTCCTCGCTCTGGCGCGTTGCGTCAGCGTTGTGCCAGATGGTCAGCAGACCGAAAACACTGCGCTCGGCAAGGCCGGTGTTCCGCACGCTGGCAATCTGGTCGGCAAGCAGCCGCATACCGGACATCTCAAACGCCCCCGGCTTGATCGGCACAATTACCGTGTCACTTGCCGCAATCGCCGAGATGCACGGTAAACTGAACGACGGCGGGCAGTCGAAGATCATCACGTCATAAGCATCATCCTCGACCAGTGCGTCACGCAGATCGGCGTACACGCGGACCGCCTGCTTGCGGTCAATGTCGGCGTCCAGATCAACCGAGGCCAGCTGCATGTCGGACGGGATAATGTCCAGATCACGGTAAATGGTGTGCTGGATGACGTCCTCGTAGTAGGCCGTGCCACCGTCAAACAGGTCGGCCGTGCTGCAGGCATCAGGTGCAACGCCAATGTACTGGCTGGCGTCACCCTGCGGGTCGCTGTCTACCAACAGCACGCGCTTGCCATAATCAGCCGCCAGAATACCTGCGAGGTTTACCGCGGTGACGGTCTTGCCGACGCCGCCCTTTAAATTCACTATGCTTATGCTCTTCATGATTTTATCCTTTCTTTTTCGGTCCGGGCGACCGCATTTTTACGCCGCTGGCATGCAGGATGGCCGAGACCACAGCGTAGGCGCGCCCCTGTCCGCGCGCGATGGCGAGGATGGAGTTCCCGGCCTCGTAAAGCTCCACGATCTTCTGCCTTTCCTCCGGCGTCGCGGATGCGTTGCGCTTTGCCTCGCACCGCGCCTTGGCGTCCTCCTTCGGGTTTACCATGCGCCGCTCGTCGCGCTTCGGCGTGCGGACGGTTTCGGTGTAGCGGTACGGCTCGCCGAAGGCCTCGCCCGTCACCTCGACGGTTTCGTAAATCCCGCGCGGGTGGCGGAAGATGACGCGGCGGGTCTCAGTTGCCATTTTCCGCTCCCGCTATCTGCATCATCTGCTCATAGTCTTTCTTGATTACGCCAGACCCGATCAGAGCCATGATGTACTGCATCGCCTTGTCGGCAGTCTCGTCATTCGCCGCCTCGCAAACTACGCGATACAGCGCGATCAACACACGGCGGATGTCATCACTCAAAATCTCTCCGTCCGCGCAATCAAATCTGCCTTCGGCCTGTATTCCGTCAATTTTAATCTCAATCATGCTGTTTCCCCTTCCGATTTCTCTTGATGTATCCAAGCGCCGCGCCGATGGCCTCGGCTCTCTCTCGGTACTCTCGCGCGAGCCTCGGCTCAACGAGCTTGCTCTGTGCGTACAGCCTGCGGCGGTCAAACCGCAGCTTTTGGATTGCTTTTCTTAGCTTCATTCTTTTTCTCCATCTTCTTCGTCTGCACGATCGCCTCGCGCTGGCCGTCCATGTACTCGGCAAACTGCTGCACGCTGCCGTCGAAATCGAGGTAGACTTTGCCGAGGCGGCCCTCCTTATTTTTGAGCACCTGCAGCACGCGCTCGTCTGCCGGTGCGCTGTCCGCCTCGTTCTTGTAGAGCGCAAGCACCGCATCGGCATCCTGCTCGATCTGGCCGGACTCGCGCAGGTCGGTGAGCGACGGCTCGCCGTCGCGCGCTTCGGACGCTCGCGAAAACTGCGACAGCGCCACGACCATGATCTTGCGCTCCTGCGCCATCGCGTGAAGCGCAAGCGAAATGTTCGTTACGATCGCGAAGCGGTCGCGTCCCGGTCCGGTAAGCTCCTGCAGGTAGTCAATAAACACAATTTTGTGCCGCCTGCGTATCGCGCAGTCCATGATGTCCTGCACGCTCCACCCCGGCGCGTGCACCAGCTCGACGTCGCTCTCGGCGATCTCGCGCTGCAGGCGGTTAAGCCGCGTCCACTCCTCCGGCGTCATTTCCCGGCAGTTTATGTGGCCGAAGTCGATGATCGCGCGGTTCGAGACGATACGGTTTATCAGCTTGGAGGGCGTAGTCTCGAGGCTGTAAAAGCCGACTTTCGCGCGCCGCCCCATGTGCGTCGCCATCTGGAGCGCGAGCGCCGTCTTGCCGGCGGACGGGCGGCCTGCAAGGACTACAAAATCGCCGAAGTCGCTGTACAGGCGGCTGTCGAGTCGGCTGAAGCCGTACTCGATGAATTTTCTCTTTGTCGTCTGTTCGAGGGCGAAGGTTTCAAGCCCCTGCGACAGCGAGACGATTTCCGCGCCCTGTTTTTCCGCCGTGACCTCCATCGCCGCGGCGATGAGCTCGCGCCCTTCCTCGCTCGTGCGCACTTGCGTGAGCTTGTCGGCCAGTTCCCGCAGGCGGCTGACTTTCGTCTGCTCCTGCATGGCCTCGGCGTATGCTTTCCAGGCGCTCGCCGTGCTGCATACGTCCATGCACTCCATCAGCAGCGGCTCGTATTCCTTGCCGATGGCGGCGCGGATCGTTACCGGGTCGAGCGGCCGGCCGCGGTTGAAGATCTCGCGTGCCGCGGTGTACACCGTCCGCAGCTCAGCGCGGAGAAAATCGCTCTCGCGCGTCGCGGCGAAAAGCTCGCCTGCGATCTTCGGGTCGAGCAGCAGCGCGCCGATGACGCTGTACTCGGCGGCGAGCGTTGCTCGTTTCTCTACCACACCTCGACCTCCTCTCGCCGCCTGGGTGGCTTGTCCGGCTCGGCTTCCGCCTGCGGCTCGTCCTCCCACCGGCGGCCGTTAAGCCATGTTGCCGGGTTCGGTACGTAGCGGCCGCCGTCCCGCTGCCACGCCTCCGTGCGCGTCTGCCACTCGAGCGCGGTCAAAAGCGCGTCCAGCAGGTCGCGGTCTGCGTGGAGCTTGTCCCACGCCCGCCGCGCCGGTTTCTTGGCGACGTGCTTGGGGTAGGCCGCCCAGAACTCGTCAAATAACTCGCTCTCCCCCGTGGGGGTAAGGGGGTTATTATTATCTCTTGTATTATTCTCCTTTATATCCTGGAAATTTTCTTCTATAGGGTCAGGAAGTTTTTTTCTATAGGTATGGAAATTTTCTTCTATAGGGCCAGCCACTTTTTCCATTGCTTCCTGAGCGTTCGCCTGCACCCAGATTCGGCGCTCAACGACGGTTTTTCCGACATCTCGGATGACCTCGACACGGAGATATCCGAGCTCCGCCAGGCGCGCGATTGTGCCCGAAACTGTGCGTTTGCTCTGCTTGAACTTGTCCGCAAAATGCTCATTTCCGGCCGAGCAGTAGCCCTTGACGTTGCACATCGCCGTGATGTCGCTGTAGAGCACACGGGCGAAAAAGCTGAGGCGCTCATCGTACCGCACGTCGGCGGTCAGGATGCTGTAAAAACTCGGCTTATCTGCCATACCCTGTCGCCTCCTTGATGGCCTCGCACGCCGCCGTGAAGCGGCGCAGGAGCGCCCGCATTTCCCCGTCAGGCTGTTCTTTTCTGCTGTGCTTGCGGCCGGTTCCCTGGCCGACCCACGGCAGCACTCCCGCCCTCCGCAGCTTGGTGAGCTTGGAGTTCACAGACGCAGCGGAACGATCGAGTTCCTCCGCGATTTCGGGCGCAGTCATGCCGTCCCGGGCCATCTGGATGATGCGATCTACATCCTCCTGCGGCCACTCCTGCTTCACCCTTTTCCTCAAGGGTTGCCCCTCGAGACACAACTCTGCGATTTTCTGCTCAAGCGTGGTACTGCCAACGCCGAGCTCTTCCGCGATCTTTCGCGCCGGCACTCCGGCCTCCCTCTGGCGGACGAGATGGTCGAGCATCTCGTCCGTCCATATGATCTTTGCTGGCATATCTAACCCCTTTTCTACGCATTCCGCGCGGTGCCCGTCCACATGGCGAGCACGCCGACGGCCGCGACAAAGAGCGTCGCACGGCCGCCCAGCAGCTCCGCATTATCGGCGCTCGCCGCCGCGATCAGCAGCACAAAGCCGATGGCTGTCAGCGCCGCGCGGATATGCTTATCAGTTAAAGATTTTTTCCGAGCTTGACGCGCCCGGGCGCTTGTGTTAGTATAATAATCGTATTCATTATGCTTTGCGCTTGCTACGGTTGCCGCCGTGCAGGCGCATTTTTTTGTGCAAATTTGCATTTTCATTTCTCCTTTGAAGTTTCGCCGCTGATAACAGCCATTTCAGCCAGAAACGCCCGGCGCAGCATGCGCTTCAAAATCGCGTTATATCGCGGCATTTCCTCGTCATCGATTTTGCGATCGAGGGCAATGATGGACAGCTCGCGCGCGTCTGCTCGCTCCTGGTCTGTGTCATCTACCTCCAGCCTCACCTCGAGTGCAAGCTGCTGAAGCTCGACGTTGCTCTCCGGCCGCTGCCAGAGCGTACCGAGCGGACAGCGGTTGCAGTAATAGCCGCGCAGCCATGGTGCACGGTAGAGCTCGGCCATTTCGGCCACACGCACCGCCGTCGGCACGCGCTCTTCCTGCTCGATGGCCTGCAAATTACGCACGGACCACCCAAGGCGCTCCGCTGCGGCTTCCTGCGTCAAAGACGCACCCTCACGGGCAGCTTGGTAGATGTTCTGGTATCCTGCCATCGTGGACATCCCTTTCTTTTTGCTGTATTCTTTTATCAACGAACAAACCCAAGACGCTGTTGCCGCAGCATCTCGGTGTCGGCCTTTTCTCGCTCCTTTTCGTAGCGGTAGACCTCGTCCCAGCGGATTTTCCACCCGCCGAGGTTCACGGCGCTGAGCTTGCCCTCCCGGATAATCATCCGGACATAGTCCGGCGAGCAGAGCCACCGCTCGGCCAGCTCGGCCGTAGTTGCGTATTTCGCAGCCATTAGATCGCCTCCTTTTCGTCCTTGTACAGATCGTCCAGCGTGCAGCCGAGGTAGATTGCGATGTCCGGCAGCAGTCGAGACGGAGGGTACAATCCTTCGCTCTCCCACTTGACTATTGCGGTCTGGCCAACACCAAAATGTGCCGCCATATCCACCTGTCGCAGGCCCTTCGCCTGTCGCAACTCTTTAATGCGTTTCATTGTGTCACCTCCACATATTACTCTCTGTGTTATTTACTATATATCACTTTAAGTAATATGTCAAGCTATTTTGAAAATATTTTTCACTTTTTGAAATATCATATTTTCTAATATCACAAAAAGTGCTATTATACCAACGAGGTGAACTGTATGATACGCATTAAAGAGTTGCGCACCGAAAAGCAGATATCACAGAAAGATTTAGCCAAGCACTTCCATGTGGCACAGAGTACCATCTCAAGCTGGGAAAAAGGCGCACGTGATCCGGATACAGCCACGGTAGCCGCACTGGCTGCCTTCTTTGGTGTATCAACCGATTACCTGCTTGAAAAGACCGACATTCGATCCGATACGCGCACAACGCTGGACGATGACGACATCAAGTTTGCGCTTTTCGGCACGACTGACATTGACGACGCGACGTTAGAGGACATCAAGGCATACGCACGTTTCAAGCGTGAGCAGTACAACAACAGGTAACTTTATGGATCGCAGAACGAGCTTATTTTTATACGCATGGGCACACCACATTGATGTGGACTACTTCCCCATGCAGACGGCCGAGGCTTTCTCCGTCCCGATCGGCGGCACCTGCGCTATTGCGCTAGACCCGCGCAAGATCCGCTCCTCTGCTGATGAGGCGGTCAAACTGTCTCACGAGCTGGGTCACTGTGTCTACGGCGGGTTTTACAACCAGTACACGCCGCTGGATGTCCGCGAGCAGCATGAGAACAAGGCAAACAAATGGGCGGTGTATCGGCTTATCCCGTGGAGCAAGCTCCGGCAGGCTGTACGGGACGGCATGACCGAGGTCTGGGAGCTTGCCGAGCACTTCGATGTGACCGAGGATTTCATGCGCTGGGCGATTGCATATTACACCGAGCGCAAAAACTATAAATTTGAGTAAAAAAATAAAGGTGTTCAAATTGAACACCTTGCTAAAGGGGTTTAGGATATGGGATTCAGATTTCGCAAATCTGTAAAAATCGCACCGGGCGTGCGGCTCAATATCGGCAAGAAGTCAGTCGGCATCTCCGCTGGCGTCAAGGGTGCCCGCGTGTCGGTCAACAGTAAGGGCCGCGTTACTAAGACGGTCGGCCTGCCGGGCACCGGCCTGTCCTACACCAAGACCGGCAAGATTGGCGGCGGCGCGGCCTCGTCTACCGATAAGCATGACCAGACCGCGCCGGAGCATACGCCGACCGTCGATCTTCCGCCCATCGATCCGCAGCCGCCGCGCCCGCCCCGGACGCCGAAGGGTATGCTGACCCTGCTTAAAGTCCTCGCCGTCCTGCTGATAGCGATGAGCCTGACGCTGACGCTTGTCTCCGTCGTCGGTGGCTTCTTAGGCACCGCCCTCGGCTGCTTTATCCTGTACTACCGCCGCACTCGCATCGCGTGGAATGGCGACAAGCCGCCGCGCTGCCGCTGGATGGTTGTCGTAGCCGTCCTCTTCGTCTTGCTCGCCGTCGGCGGCAAGGCTTCGCCCGATCCGGTCGCCGACGCCACCGCCGAGCAGACCGCTCAGGCCGAGCAGCAAGCCGCAGCTGAACAGGCCGCCGCTGAAAAGGCAGCAGCCGAAAAGGCAGCAGCCGAAAAGGCAGCAGCCGAGCAGAAGGCCGCCGAGGAGAAAGCAGCCGCAGAGAAGGCCGCCGCCGAAAAAGCCGCAGCCGAAAAGGCCGCCGCCGAGCAGAAGGCCGCCGAGGAGAAAGCAGCCGCAGAGAAGGCCGCCGCCGAGCAGGCCGCCGCCGAAAAAGCCGCAGCTGAGAAAGCCGCAGCCGAAAAGGCCGCAGCCGAGCAGGCCGCAGCCGCTGCGCCGCAGCAGGAGACCGTTTACATCACGCCCAGCGGTAAGCGTTGGCACCGTTCCGCAAGCTGTGCCGGAAAGAATGCCCGCACAGTCACTATGGATCAGGTCGGCAGCCGCACGCCCTGCAAAAAATGCGCATAAAAAAATACAGCAGACCCTACCCTCTGGGTCTGCTATATTTTCAATCGCGCAATCGAACAAATGTTCTTTTCCCGCAAATTTCCCGAACTTTAGGAGAGATTACCATGCCCGACTACAAATACAAAACAAGCATCGTCATCGGCCACCGCCCGGACGGCAAGCCGATCCGGAAGTACATCCAAGACAACAGCAAAGTGCGTTTTGACGCGAAGGTGCGGCAGGTCCGCGCGCTGACAGAGCGCGGCGGCGCGCCCGGCAAGACGACCGTCGAGGAGTGGGCGTGGCAGTGGTTTCGCACCTACAAAGCGCCGCGCGTCGGCGCGTCCCAGCGCATCAATTACGAAACGCACATCCGGCTGCGCATCGCTCCGACGCTTGGCGCGCTCCCGATCGCGGACGTGAAGCCCTTCCAGGTGCAGCAGCTGCTCAACGAGGCGCGGACGGACGACGGCAAGCCGCTCGGCGCAGGAACGGCCGCGCAGCTGCGCTACATCGTCCACGCGATCTTCGAGCAGGCGGAGATCAACGGCCTGATCGTGGCCTCGCCCTGCCGAAATCTCGAAATGCCGGTCACACGCAAAAAAGAGCGCCGCTCGCTGACGCACGAGGAGGAGGACATCGTTCGCAAGGTAGCGGAATATCACTACGCCGGGCCGTGGGTGCTGCTGATGCTGGACTGCGGCCTGCGCCGCGGCGAGACCGTGCCAATCGGCTGGCAGGACATCAAGGACGGCCTGCTCCAGATTTCGCACTCGGTGGAATATAAGTCGGACTGCAATCAGCCGACGCTCAAGGATACCAAGACAGCCGCGGGCGTGCGCTTCGTGCCGCTGCCGGACGAGCTCGCCGCGATGCTGGATAAAAAATCGCGCTACTTTTTCCACCGGAAGGACGGCCGAATGCTTACCGCGACCGGCCTGCGGCGGATGTGGGCAAGCTTCCACCGCGCCTGTGATCGCGCCGCCGGTGCCGAGATCTACCGAAACAAGATCATCACGCACGCCTTTGATCCGTCCATCACACCGCACTATCTGCGCCACACATACTGTTCCAATCTCCGACGTCAGGGCGTCGACCTGAAAACGGCGCAGTATCTGATGGGCCACAGCGACATAGCGACGACGGCCAACATTTACAGCCACGTTACCGAGGACGACATCCGAAAAATGCAGGAAGCAAAAGACGCAGCCGATTAAGCTGCGTCTTTTGCGAACCTGGCTCAATCCTACATCTGTCCTACATAAATCCTACATCGGTCATTTTTCCGCATTGAGTGAAAGTTGATGAAATTTTAAGAGCTTCCGCCCGCTCCCTCGCGCGCGTCCTTCACATTTCCTACACGTGTTATCATTTTCATCTGTTTCTGTCACGCATATCACGCATTTCACGAAAACCGCAACACACGAAATCAGGAACAATTTTTGAAGCACGAACGCAAATCAGCGTAAAATAAAGAAAATCCCGTCATTTCTGACGGGATTTGAACTGGTGGACATTAACGGGTTCGAACCGCTGACCTTCCGCACGTCAAGCGGATGCTCTTCCAGCTGAGCTAAATGTCCAAATACAGGGGGCAGCGGACTGCCGTCCCCTGTGACCAGTTTTCAGTTGTGACCTTACTTCTTGCTGCGGCCCAGATACTCACCGGTACGGGTGTCGATCTGAATGCGCTCACCCTGCTCGATAAAGATCGGAACCTTGACGACAGCACCGGTCTCTACGGTAGCCGGCTTGAGTACGTTGGTAGCGGTGTTGCCCTTAACGCCCGGCTCGGTCTCAGTGATCTCAAGCTCAACGAACAGCGGCGGCTCAACAGCGAATACGCTGCCCTTGTAGGAAAGAACCTTAACGTTCTCATTCTCCTTCACGAAACGGAAGTCGTCGCCCAGAGTGTCCTTGCTGATCGGGATCTGCTCGTAGGTCTCGTTGTCCATGAAGTAGTACAGGTCGCCCTCATTGTACAGATACTGCATCTCGCGGCGCTCTACGAAAGCTTCCTCGAACTTTGCAGTCGGGTTAAAGGAGGTCTCAGTAACCGCACCGGTTACGACGTTCTTCATCTTGACACGAACAAAAGCAGCGCCCTTGCCCGGCTTTACATGCTGGAACTCAATAACCTGCTGTACCTGACCGTCCATTTCAAAAGTTACGCCGTTACGAAATTCACCTGCGGTCATAATCGGTATCCTCCAAAATCATAATTCCAAATTTCCGTTCAGAGTTCGCCCCCGAACAGTGCTTATTTAGAATACCACACTTCCTCCGCTTTGGCAAGAGGAAATCTGAAATTTTCCCGATTTTTTTCCGAGTGTGACAAAAACTGCGTTTTCAGCCGGAGCGGCGCACACGGAAAAGGCGGCGCTGCCCCTTCTCACAGGACAGCGCCGCGCGTGATTCAGCAGCCGCAGCCGCCGCAGCAGTTATTGTTGTCGCCGCAGCAGCCGTTCTGACCGCCGCATACCCAGATCAGGATGATGATGAGGATGATCCACCAAAGCCAGTTATCGCCCCAGAGAGTGTTCGAGTTGCACATGTGTATTTCCTCCTGTCAGAATTGTCAGCGTGCGGCTCCTGCGCCGCACCGCTTACACTTCATTCTATGGAGGAGGCTCCGCTTTGGTTACTGACTGCCGCGAAACTGACGTTTCGCCGGCAATCCCATTACTCAACGATTTCGCCCTTGAGGCCATCCTTATATAAGGTAGTGAGACGCACGCGGCGCGGCTGGTTTTTGTGCACCTGCTCCCCTTCTATATATATCGGAAAGCCATAGCGTCCGTGCGCGGCCCACACACCGCCCGCCGGGTGCTCCGGAAGCACCTCAAGCTCCCGTCCGATAAAGCCGCGGCGGCAGTTCTCGCTGAGCACAGCCGCGACGCGCTTCGCCCCTTCGGCTCGCTCTGTTTTGACCGTTTTATCGAGCTGCCCCGGCATATCCGCCGCCTTCGTCCCCTCGCGCGGCGAGTACGGGAAAACGTGCACCGACGCGAACGCGCATTTCTCCAGAAATCGCAGCGTGGTTTCAAATTCCTCCTCGGTCTCGCCCGGGAAGCCGACGATGAGGTCGGTCGTGATCGAGCAGTCGGGGAAGGCCCGCCGCAGGCGCTCGCAGCACGCATGGAACTCAGCCGACGTATATCTGCGCCCCATGCGCTCCAGCACGCTGTCGCAGCCGCTCTGCATGGACAGATGGAAATGCAGGGCGAGGTTGTCAAAGCCGCGCAGCCGCTCGCAGAACGTTTCATCTATGATGCGCGGATCGAGCGAGCCGAGACGAAACCGGATGTCCGGCAGCGCCCCGAGCAGCTGCTCGAGCAGATCGGTGAGCGTCAGACGCGGCGCAAGGTCGCGGCCGTAGGAGGCGATCTCGATGCCCGTCAGCACGATCTCGTGCACGCCTGCTGCGCCGAGGCGGCACGCCTCGGCAAGCACCTGCTCCGGCGGCAGCGAGCGTACCCGGCCGCGCGCGTATGGGATGATGCAGTAGGTGCAGAAGTTGTTGCAGCCATCCTCTATTTTAAGGAGGGCGCGTGTGCGTCCCTGCGGAATGCCGGCCGGCAGAGCTTCATAGCCGCCGCTTCCCTGCGGCAGAGCCGCTTCTCTGCCCTGCACCGCCGCTTCACAGCGCTCAATGATCTGTGCGCGGTCCTGCGTGCCGCAGACGATATCGACCTCGCCGGTCGCCTGTACGCGCTCCGGGTCGATCTGCGCAAAGCAGCCGCACGCCGCGATGACCGCGCGGGGGTTGTCCCGGCGGAGCCTGTGGAACGCGCGGATATTTTTATGGTCGGAGACCGATGTGACCGTGCAGGTGTTGATGATGACCGCATCCGCGCCGCTGTCTACGATCTCGTGTCCGCGCTCGGCGGCAAGCTGCGAGAGCGCCTGCGTCTCGAACAGATTGACCTTGCAGCCGAGCGTAAAGAAAGCAAATTTCATGCCGTACTCCTCTTCATAAGCCTGTCGAAAAACTGCGTTTTTCCGACAGGCTTCTCTTCATTCTTGCTTCTGTTTATTGTAGCACAAACACGGGAAAGAGTGAAGAGCGCGGCGGTGCTCGGAACGGCGTTTCGGGTAATTGTTACATTTTTGTGAACAGGCGCATCTGTAACCCTTGCGCTGTGCATTTTTCCGGTATTACGTTTCGTATACCCTCCGGGTTATCACGCAAAACCCGTCGAAAACGTTTGCTTGCGCGGTTTTAACGAACTTTTATGACATTTCGAAAAAGAACATTTGACAAAGCTATATCAGCGTGTTATACTGTAACCGTAATGTAACTTTGGAATGTAACCATTTTGTAACTATGTGCAGACTATAAGGAGTGCAGAAAATGCCTACCACCAGCAAGAAGAATGACCTTCTGGAATACAAGGGACATCCTCTGATGCGTAAGGACAACATCATCTACTACGGTTCGATGAGTGACTCCCATATCATCATGATGCAGATCCTTGACTCCGCTGACATGAAGGATCTTCCGGTTGCAAAGCGTGTTTCCGTACAGCTTCAGCAGACCGGCGCGAACGTCCGCAACAAGGACCGTATCGTAAAGAAAACCGAGAAGAACAGCCTGTGGAGCGCGATGGACATCGCCTCGATCTGGCTCGACCGCGCACTGGGCAGCAGATAAGCGGCTCAACGGCGCACAACTTTCCGACTAAAAAACGGAGGCTTATTATGAAATCCACCAAAACACTGTTTCGACTGCTCGTTTCCGGTGCACTGACCGCATCCATGCTGCTCCCCAGCTCGCTGGCTGTGTATCAGGCCAAGGTCAAGGCAGATTCGCTTTACCTGCGTTCTGCACCCGGCGGCAGCGTCATTGCGACGCTCTCTCAGGGCACGACTGTAGCGGTAACGAACAACAGCAGCGAATGGTACAAGGTGATCGTTGACGGCAAGGAAGGCTACGTAAGCGGCTCTTACCTGACCGGCACGACCGCGACCGACTTCTCCGTCGGCTCTGGCAAGATCACCTGCTCTTCTACCGTCAACCTCAGAAGCGAAGCGAACACCTCGTCCAGCATTCTCGCGTCCCTGTCGAACGGCACTGCCGTCACCATCACGGGCGTCAGCGGCGGCTGGTACAAGGTTTCGGTTAACGGCAAGACCGGCTACGTTCACCCGGACTATGTTCAGGTAAACGGCGGCTCTTCCGCTTCCACCGGCACCACGGCATCCGCTCCGGCGGCCGCCGCAGGCAAGGTATCCTGCTCCTCGACCGTCAATCTCCGCGCCGAGGCGAACACCTCGTCCAACATTCTGGCATCCCTCGCAAACGGCACCGCCGTCACGCTGGGCGCCAAGGAGAACGGCTGGTACAAGGTTTCGGTTAACGGCAAGTCCGGCTACATCAAGGCTGACTACATAACCACTTCGGTATCCTCGTCCGCCAACATGGCATCCTACTCCGGTCTGAGCGCAAAGCGCACCGCCGTTCTGGATTACGCCGCGAAGTTCCTCGGCGTTCCGTATGTCTACGGCGGCAGCACCCCGTCCGGTTTTGACTGCTCCGGCTTTACGTCCTACGTCTACAAGAACACGGTCTGCTCGATCGAGCGCGTGGCGCAGGCGCAGTTCGACACCACGACCCGCGTCTCCCGTGACGAGCTTCTGCCGGGCGATCTGGTATTCTTCGGCAGCAGCGCTTACTCGATCAGCCATGTCGGCATCTATGTCGGCGACGGCCAGTTCATCCACGCACCGCACACCGGCGACGTCGTCAAGTATGACTCGCTCAGCGGCTCCTACGCTACCCGTTTCCAGGGCGGCGGCCGCGTGATCTTCGACTGATAGAACAATCTGCACCGACCTCCTTCGAGGCCGGTGCTTTTTTTATGCGTAGATCTCTATCTCGCCGTCGCTCCATGCAAGGCGCTGCGGCGCGACATTCAGCTCTTCGAGCTTACGGTTCAGCGCATTCGCCATGGCGCCCGTCACAAGCTCCGCCGCCGTCTGCGGGAGGTCAGCATCGTTCAGCTGCGCACTCAGACAGGTAAACCGCAGCTTGCCCTGCTCCGCCTGAACGCCCCATTCACCGGCAAGCGAGCACCGTTCGGGCAGCAGCTGCGCCGCGGCGCGGAAATGGCCGGTGAGCAGACCGCTCTCCTCCAGCTCCGCCCTGTCGACGCTCATGGACATCGACGCGGTTTCGTCCGCCCCGATGCTTACCGCAAGGCCGCGCGGCGTAAACGGCAGATATTGCAGCAGGAAATTCGCCAGATCACTCTCGCTCATCGTCATCACGAGCGAGAGCTGCGGCTCCTGCTGCTCCTCGGGCACGGTCTCGACCGGTTCGGTGCCGTCCGGCGGCGCTTCGCTCTCCGACCGTCCGACCAGCATCCTGCCGAGCATCAGCAGGCACAGCAGCAGGCAGACGCCGAGAATGATGGTATACCGCGCGCTTTTCTCCTCTCCCATGTTCCTTCCTCCCTCCGGCTGACAGTCCAGTATATGCCGTCTATCAGAAATCTATACATAAAAAAAGACCATCCGGGCTGTTTTTTTGAACCGCGCCCCGTCAAAGGGACAATGAAATAAGTTTTTTGCGCGAAAAATGCTCCCTACATAGCTTTCAGTGTTTTATTTCACTGTTCGCTATATAGGGAGCACATCATTTTTCGGTTCCGGATGGTCTTTCCTGTGTTATATGCTTATTCGCCGCGCCACTCCGCGAAGATATTCTCCGCATCCTCCGCACTTGCGGTTTTCAGCAGCCTCTGCGCCAGCTCGCGGCACTCCGCATACGAATGCGCCGCAAGGTCTGCCTTGGCCGCCGGCATCGCGGACGCCGACATGGACAGATTGGTCACGCCCAGACCGCACAGCACACTCGCCATGCCCGGCGTGCCGGCCATCTCGCCGCACACGCCGCACTCGATGCCGTTCTCGCCTGCCGCCTTCGCGGTCATGGCGATCAGCCGCAGCACGCCCGGATGGAGCGGACGGTAGAGATACGAGATCTTCTCGTTGATGCGGTCGACCGCGCACGAATATTGAATGAGGTCGTTCGTGCCGATGGAGAAAAAGTCTGCCTCCTGCGCGAGCACATCCGCGCAGACCGCCGCGACCGGGATTTCGACCATGATGCCGACCTTGACGTTCGGGTTATAGTCTACGCCCTCCGCGTCGAGCAGATCACTCGCCTCGCGGAGCACCTGCTTCGCGTTGCGCAGCTCGTCGACCGACGAGATCATCGGGAACATGATGCGCAGGTCGCCGTACCGGGCGGCGCGCAGCAGCGCGCGCAGCTGTACGAGGAACAGGTCGGTGCGGTTGAGGCAGATACGGATGGCGCGGTAGCCGAGGAACGGATTCTGCTCCTTTTCCAGATCGAGCGCCGGAACCTCCTTGTCGCCGCCGATGTCGAGCGTGCGGATGATGACCGGACGGCCGTCCATGGTCTCGACCGCCTTTTTGTACGCCTGGAACTGCTCCTCCTCGCTCGGCAGATCGGGACGGTCCATGAACAGAAATTCCGAGCGGAACAGGCCGACACCCTCGCCGCCCAGCTCCATGACGCGCACCGCATCGCCCGGCGTGCCGATGTTGCCCTCGATGATGATACGGCGGCCGTCGCTCGTCTCGCCCGGACGGTCCCGGAACTCCGCGAGCATTGCACGGCGCTCATCATCCTTCGCCTTCTTTTCCGCGAACTGCACGAGCGTCTCCTCGTCCGGCTGCGCGGTCAGCTCGCCGGCTGCGCCGTCGATCAGCAGCTCCATGCCGTCCTCGATCGGGTCGAGCTTTTCGCCCGCGCCGACGACCGCCGGAATGCCCATCGAGCGCGCCATGATGGCCGAATGGCTCGTGCGGCCGCCGATCTTCGTAATAAAGCCGACGACCGGCTTGCCGCCCATTTTCGCGGTATCCGACGGCGTAAGGTCGTTCGCGACGACGATGCACGGCTCGGTGATCGTGTCGAGCGGATTTTCCGCGATACCCTTGAGGTTTTTGAGCACGCGCATCGAAATATCGCCGATGTCGGCGGCGCGCGCCTGCATATACTCGTCATCCATCGCGCGGAACATCGCCTGGAAATTCTCGCAGTTGACCATGCACGCAAACTCCGCGCACACGCTCTCGTCTGCGATCTCATTCGTCATGCCCTCGACGAAATCCGGGTCCTCGAGCATCATCAGATGCGCGTCAAAGATCTCCGCCTCCTCGGGGCCGATATTCTTCTCGGTCTCGTCCCGCAGCGCCGCGATCTGCGCCTTGGCGTTTTCGACCGCCTCCAGTGCGCGCTGCTGCTCCGCTTCGATGTCCGTGACCGTATTTTTTACCACCGTCAGGTCGACGTCCCGGATCACGAGCGCCTTTGCGCGCGCGAGACCCTCGGAAACGCCGATTGCCTTGATTTTCAGCATATCTTTTCTTCCTCCACTCTCATGCGTCTTGGCTTTCCTGTAATTCCTTACAATTTTACCACCTTAATTGTACGTTATATTGTCGTTTCCGTCAAGTGTATCTGAGCATTCTCAAAAAAATGTTGCATCATTCGATATTTTCTGTGCCATATCGCGGATTTTCTGCTATACTAAAAACATATGTTATCCCTGTAAGGAGGACTATCCCAATGGCAAATCGCTGCACACGAATTCCCGAAATCATGATGCCCCGCGAGGGCACCGACCTGTCAAAATGGGCGGTCATCGCCTGCGACCAGTACACCTCTCAGCCCGAATACTGGGCAGAGACCGACCGCATCGTCGGCGACGCACCGTCTACGCTGCGTCTGACCCTGCCTGAGGTCTATCTCGAGGACGCAGACGTCGCGTCCCATATCGAGCGCATCCACAAGACCATGCAGCAGTACGTGCAGGACGGCACGCTGCGTACCCTGCCTGCCGGCGCGGTACTGACCGAACGCTGGTCCGGTGGCTCGGCGCCGCGCCGCGGCATCGTGCTCGCGGTCGATCTGGAGGCCTACGAGTACACCCCCGGCTCGGCGTCCCTTATCCGCCCGACCGAAAAGACGGTCGTTGAGCGCATCCCGCCCCGTCTGAAGGTGCGCGAGGGCGCCTGCCTCGAGCTGCCGCACATCATGATCCTCATCGACGACCCCGACCGCAGGATCATCGAGCCGCTGTTCGAAAAGACCGGCTCCTTCTCCAAGCTGTATGATACCGACCTCATGCAGAACGGCGGCCACATCACCGGCTGGTTCATTCCGCAGGGCAAGGACACCGACGCGATCGAGAGCGGTCTGGAGGCGCTGTGCGACCGCGAGACCTTCAACGCGAAGTACGGCTGCACGGACGCGCAGGCGCTCCTCCCCTACGCAGTCGGTGACGGCAACCACTCCATGGCTACCGCCAAGGCATACTGGGAGGAGGTCAAGAAGGGTCTGACCCCCGAGGAGCAGGAAAACCATCCGGCTCGCTTTGCGCTCGCGGAGATCGTCAACATCCACGACGAGAGCATCATCATCGAGCCGATCCACCGCGCACTGTTCGGTATAGACGGTGAGGAGCTGCTGAAGTCTCTCACCGCGTTCTATGAGGCACAGGGCTGCAAGGCATATGTTGCGGACAACGCGCCGGAGACCGAGGGCGCACACTTCTATCCGTTCGTCTCCGCAGAGAAGAACGGCGTATTCGTTGTCGAGAACCCGAAATGGGCCATCCCGGTCGCGACCATCCAGACCGGCCTGGACGCCTTCCTCGCCGAGCACAAGGACGTCAAGATCGACTTTATCCACGGCGCGGACGTTGTCGTCTCGCTCGCCGAGAAGAAGGGCAACTTCGGCTTCATCCTGCCGGACATCGCCAAGAACGACCTGTTCCGCGGCGTTGTATTCGACGGCGTGCTGCCGCGCAAGACCTTCTCCATGGGCGAAGCGCACGAGAAGCGCTACTACCTCGAAGCAAAGGCTATCGTAAAGTAAAAATCATTCCATTTCCGAGGGCGCAGCCGGTTCGGCTGCGCCTTCTGTTTTCCAGTCGAGCACCGCTCTCCCCTGCTCCGCGCGGCACAGCACGAAGGCCGGCGCGAGGGCGAACGGCTCGTGCGGCGAAAACGGACAGGACAGGCAGACCCCGTTCTCCGTCCGCACCGCGCTGACCGCGCCCGCCTCGATGAGCGCATCAAGCACTGCGTCCCCGGTACGCGGCGGCTCGATGCACGGCGGCTCGGTGCGCGGCGCACGTTTCTCCGGCTCGACACGCGGCGTCTGCTCCTGCCGCTCGGCCAGGTACACGCGCAGCGGTTCTTTCCCTGTCCATCCGGCCTGCCGCAGTGTTTCGGCCGACAGACGCCTTGCAAGGCGCAGCCTGCCGCCCTGCGGCTCGGGCAGACCGACATAGAGCGGCGCGGCTCCCTCTGTTTCCGCGTAAACGCGCAGGATGCACGCAGAGCAGAGCTCGCAGTCGAGCACGGCGCGCACGCCGCCGGACTCCTGCCGCCAGTCGAGCGAGCCTGCCCTCCGCCCTTCAAAATACACCGCCGTCCGCATACACATCCCCCCATAAGAAAAACGAGACCGTCGTATTACAAGGTACGCGGTCTCGTTTTCTGTTAGAACCTCAGCCCTGTACGCTGCCCAGACCGAAGCTGACCGCCAGTGCTTCATCCACATGGCGCATCGCCCGCTCGTCGAGCGTACCCATTTTTTCGCGCAGGCGGCGCTTATCGAGCGTCCGGATCTGCTCGGTCAGGATGATGGAATCCCGCGTCAGGCCGTAGTTCGGTGCGCCGAGCGAAATATGCGTCGGCATTTTCGCCTTGTTCACCTGCGATGTAATGGCGGCGGCTATGACGGTAGGGCTGTACCGGTTGCCGACATTGTTCTGCACGATCAGCACCGGACGCACTCCGCCCTGCTCGCTCCCGACCACCGGACTGAGGTCTGCATAGTAAATATCGCCGCGTTTAATGCTGCTGTCCATATTCAGTCACTCTCCGCTCATAGATTCGCGTCCCTTTCGGGTGCAAACCTATTGTCCCCATGCTGTACGAAAATTATAGCCGGGAACAGAAAAAAGCGAGGATGCAATTTTGCAGATTTGCTTCCCCGCTTCATTCTATGCGATTTTAACCGATGCAGTACCTCGGCACGCGGCGGCTGACCGCGCACAGCACCTCATACGAGATCGTACCGGCGGCCTCGGCGGCATCCTCCGCCGTCCACGCGCCCGGGCCGAACACCGTGACCTCGTCGCCGCGGTGCACCTGCGCGCCCTCCGGGATGCGCACCATGCACATATCCATGCAGATGCGGCCCATGACGGGCGCGAGCCTGCCGTCCAGAACAACGTGCGCCTTTCCCGAGCCCGTGCGCAGAAAGCCGTCTGCGTAGCCGACCGAAACGACCGCCATATGCGTCGGCTCGCCCGTCTCAAACGTGCGGCCGTAGCTGATGGTCGTGTGCGCCGGAATGTCGCGAACCTGCACCACGCGCGCCTTGACCGTCATGGCGGGCTTCAGGTCGAGCACCGGCGGCACCGAGGCATCCGGACGGTAGCCGTACAGGATGATGCCGGCGCGGGTCATCGTGCAGTGCATCTGCTTGTAGCTCTGGATCGCGCCGCTGTTCGCGCAGTGGCGCAGCGGCAGGTCAAGGCCGTTCTCCGCCAGACCCTCGCATACGCCGCGGAAGCGGTCATACTGCATCTCGGTGTATTCCTCGCCCGACGGCACATCCGCCACCGCGAAGTGCGTAAAGATGCCCTCGCTCCTGAGACCCGGCTTTTTCGCGCACTCGAGAATGCGGCGAACGGTCTCCTCGCGCTCCCACGACGGGAAACCGATACGGGTCATGCCGGTGTCGAGCTTGTAGTGCACAGTGATGTCGCGGCCCGTGCGGACAGCCGCCGCCGACAGCAGCTCGGCGGTCTCCTCGTCGTAGACCGGCGCGGTGATGCCGTATTCCGCGACAGTGTCCATATCCGCGGCGTCGATATAGCCGAGGATAATGATCGGCTTTTCGATGCCGTTTTCGCGCAGTTCAACTGCCTCCGGCACGGTCGCGACCGCGAAATACGGCGCGCCCATGCTTTGCAGGCGGTTTGCGACCGGCACAGCGCCGTGGCCGTAGCAGTCCGCCTTGACCACGCACAGCACGGGCGCTTTCGCGGCCTCGCAGATGACGCGGTAGTTATGTTCGATGGCACCGAGGTCGATCTCCGCCCAGGTGCGATGCTTGTTTGGCTGCATTTTTCTTCATCCCCTGATTTTCGGCGTTATCCGCCGTTTTCCTGATACGATGTAAACCGGATGCTCAGCTCGCGCGTTCCGTCCGCGAAAAGCTCGGCATAGACCGGCTGCATATTGTCCTCGCGCAGCCAGACCAGTTTTTCGATGGTTTCGTCTCCGCTCTCGCTTCGGTAGTGCAGCACGGTGAGCGCCGTGCCGTCCGCGCTCTCGCGCCAGCTTTCGTCCGCCGGCGTATCTCTCAGCGCGCACACGACGCCGAACACAGCATCCGCCGGCGTCATGCCCGGCCGGACCGGCCGCGCGTCGTCGAGCACCAGATCGTCATACTGCAGGGCGAGCGTCGCTTCGCTGTCCCCTGCGATGCGGCCCGATACCCCGGAAACCGACTCGGGTCCGGTGATCGTGAAAACATCGACATCCTCTTTATTATAGGCGTAATCCAGTTCAAACGCCATAGTAAAATCATCTGTTTCGGATAAAATTTTTACATGCGCCGAAAATCCGCTGATATTCTCATAATGCGCACGCACATCCTCGCCGCTGTTTTCGTCCGTTCCGCAGCCGCACAGCAGCGCGGCGAGCAGCAGCAAAGGCAGCCATCGTTTCAGTTCACCACTCCCTTGTGTTATATCGGCGCGTGACTCCGGGCAGGCACGCGAGCAGGTCGGTCGGCGTCATGCCGTACTCGCCGTACCGGTTCGCGGCGCTGTCGCCTGCCGCGCCGTGCAGCCATGCCGCGGCGCAGGCCGCGTCCTCCGGCGCGAGTCCCTGCCCGATGAGCGAGACCAGCATGCCGGCGAGCGTATCGCCGCTGCCGCCCTTCGCCATGCCGGGGTTGCCCGTGTGATTGCGGAACAGCCGTCCGTCCGGCGCGGCGATCAGCGTGCGGTGCGCCTTGTAGAGCACCGTGCAGCGGTTTTCCTTCGCAAAGGCGCGCAGCTCCTCCGGCTGCATCTGCTTTTTCCCCGACAGACGGGCAAATTCGCCTGCGTGCGGCGTCATGACGAGCGGCTTGGCCGTCCGGTGCAGTATATCCTTATGCTGCGCGAGCGCAAATATGCCGTCTGCGTCCAGCACGATCGGGCACGCGGCCTCGCACAGCAGCGTGCACACGACCTCGGTCACCTCGTCCGAACGGCCAAGTCCGCAGCCGATGAGCAGCGCGTCCGCATGCTCCGCCAGCTCGAGCAGCCGCGGGAGCGCCCGGACGGAGAACAGGCCGTCCTCCGTGCACGGGAACGGCCGCACGACCGGCTCGCTGAGCTTGACCGCGAGCACGGGCCACGCCCGCTCGGGGACGGCGAGCGTCACCACGCCGCTGCCCATGCGCACCGCGCCCTGCGCCGCGAAGAACGCCGCGCCCGTATATCCTGCCGAGCCGCACACGCAAAGAATGCGCCCGTAGTCGTTTTTGCTGCTCTCCGCCGCCCTTCGCGGCATGAGCGCGTCGATATACTCCCAGTCAAGCTCTTTCATCTCTGTTTTCCCCTTTATGTTGCGCTGTTTGCCGCAGCGGCACTCGACTGCGCCATCACGGCATCAATGGCAAGCACGACCGCGAGCACCAGCTGCTCGTTCTCGTTCTCCGAAATACAGATCTCGTAGCAGTCGCCCCAGGTGAACCACTGCTTGTGGACGGACGCGACCGTGCCGCGCGCGCCGCTGATCTCATAATCGTGTGCGCCGAAGTTGCCGTTCACCTCCCAGTCCATGCCCTCCACGCGGTAGTGCTGCGTAAATAAGGTGAAGTCCTTGACGATCTCGGCCTGCAAAACATCGTTCATGTACACATAAAAGCGCGGCCTGAAGGAAAACGCCTTCTGCTGGATGAAGGCGACCTCCGCGCCGGTCGTGTCGGTCAGATGCAGCTTTTTGCCGAGCGAAAACACCTCGCCGCATACATAGTAGCGGTCGTTCCCGTTCTCGTCCCAGACGGTAAACCGGTCGCCCCACGAAAAGACCTTCTGTTTCATGCACAGATTCATATCCATCCCTCCCTGTACCCTTAGGATACACCACCGTCCGCACCGCGTCAAGCCGCATCACATAGACTGTCAGGGGATGTGATATTCTTATGGCAATCCGAATTTTTATTGATCAGGGGCACAATCCGAGCGGCCCCAACACCGGCGCGGAGGGGAACGGCCTGATCGAGCAGGACATCACCTACACCGTCGGGCTGTATCTTGCCGAGCTGCTGTCCGCCGACCCCCGGTTTGAGGTGCGGCTCAGCCGCACCTCTCCCGACGAGATCCTCGGCACGAGCAACGCGACCAGTCTCGCCGCGCGCGTGCAGGCAGCCAACGACTGGCCTGCCGACTACTTCATCAGCATCCACTGCAACGCGAACGAAAATCCGGCCGTCAACGGCACCGAGGTCTACGTCTACCGGGAAAACACGCAGGCCTACTGGCTCGCGCAGCATGTGCTGAACGGCATCGTGCAGCGCACCGGTACGCGGAACAACGGCGTGCGCGTGCGGCCGGGGCTGTATGTCCTGCGCCGCACGAAAATGCCGGCCATTCTGGTCGAGCTCGCCTATCTGACCAACGCGCAGGATGCGCTGCGGCTCGAGACCGATCCCTTCGGCTTCGCGCAGGGCATCATGAACGGCATCCTTGAATATTTTGCATAACGTTCGCACACAAAAAAGACCTTCCCGAATATCGAGAAGGTCTTTTGTTTATTGATTACAGCTTAAAATCCGCCCGTCACGCCGAGCACCTGTCCGGTGACGAAGGACGCCTTTTCCGAGCAGAGATACAGGATGCTGTCCGCGACCTCGTCCGCGCGTCCGATTCGTTCAAGCGGCGTTTCGTCCGCAAGCGACTGCATGACGTCCCCGCCGTGCATCGCGTTCATGTCGGTGGCAATGACACCGGGCGCGACGCAGTTGACGCGGATGCCGCTCGGCCCGAGCTCGAGCGCGAGCGATCTGGACAGACCGATGAGCGCCGCCTTGCTCGCGGCGTAATGACTCTCGCAGGACGCGCCGCGCTCGCCCCACATGGACGAGACGATGACGATGCTGCCCTTCTGGCGGTGCAGCATATCCGGGAGCGCCGCGCGGATCGTGCGTACCGCCCCCATCAGATTGACGTTCAGCATGGTCAGCCACTCGTCGTCCGTGATGTCCTGAAACAGCTTCTGCTGCGCGATACCCGCGTTGCAGACAACTGTGTCGATCGCGCCAAGGCTTTCGCGCGCCGTTTTTACGGCGTTTTCCACCGCGTCTCTGTCCGCGCTGTCCGCGCAGAGCGCGAGCGCACCCGTTTCCGCCGCCAGCGCTTCCGCCTTGTCGCGACGCGCGGAATACGTAAACGCTGCCGGTCTCCCAGCCTCCGCAAAGGCGCGGACGCAGGCAGCGCCGATGCCGCGCGAGCCGCCGGTAATAAATACCGAGCCCATCAGATCGCGACCGTCTGCTGTGCCTCGAACAGGCACTGGTTGAGGTCCTTATGCTTCGCCAGACCTTCCTCAATGTCGATGTCGGTGACTATGTTGGCGTCGGAGATGATGACGCGGTTGGTCTTGCCCTCCCTCAGAGCGCGTACCGCTGCGTAGCCCATGCGGGTCGCCATGACACGGTCCATGGCGGACGGAGAGCCGCCGCGCTGAATGTGGCCGAGGATGGTAACGCGGGTGTCGATGCCGGTCGCTTCGTGGATCTGGTCTGCGACCTCCTGTGCGGAGCCGTAGCCCTCTGCGACGATGATGATGTGGTGGTTGCGGCCCTTGATGCGGCCGATGCGCATCTTTTCTACGATGTCAACGTCGAAATCCAGCTGACGCTCGGGCAGGCAGATCGCAGTTGCGCCGACAGCGCAGCCGACCTGGAGCGCGAGATGACCTGCGCGGCGGCCCATGACCTCAACGACAGAGCAGCGCTCGTGAGACTGCATGGTGTCGCGCAGCTTGTCGATGCACTCGATCGCAGTGTTGCACGCAGTGTCGAAGCCGATGGTGTAGTCGGTGCAGACGATATCGTTGTCGATCGTGCCCGGCACGCCGATGCACGGAACGCCCTTGCGCGAAAGCGCCTGCGCGCCGCGGAACGTACCGTCGCCGCCGCAGCAGATCAGGCCGTCGATGCCCAGGTACTTGCAGGTGTCGGCCGCCTTCTGGAGACCCTCCTCGGTCATCATTTCCTTGCAGCGGGCGGTGTACAGCATGGTGCCGCCCTTGCGGATGATGCCGTCAACGCTGCGCGCGCCCATCTCGATGATGTCGCCGTTGATCAGACCGCTGTAGCCGCGGCGGATGCCGAGAACGGAAATGTCGTTTGCCGACGCGCTTCGAACGACCGAGCGGATGAGTGCGTTCATGCCCGGCGCGTCGCCGCCGCTTGTAAGTACGCCAATTCTGCGAATCTGCTTTTCCATAAAAGAAAGCCTCCTTCTGTGTGCTTTGAGCTTTTCGGGCGGCGCTGTTCTGTTGCAGTGTCGTCCTGTCCCCTCTACATCTTCCTGAAGCATCCGGCCCTGCCGAGGCTGATGCTCCAAATTGCCTCTATTTTATTATAACATCATCCTCGCTCAAGAGGAAGCGTAATTTTTGCAAAATGTTTTCGTCCGGCCGGCACCACAGGCGGCGCGAGACGAGCGTCTTTTTCTTCGTGTCGAGCGGAAACAGATAGACCGGCGTGTCGCCGGGACAGGTCGAGAGCACCGCGCGGATGCCGGGCCATTTGACGCCCTTCAGGCTGTCGAGACGGATATACAGCTTGTGCGGCGCCCTTTTCGCCGCTTCCGCGTCGGAAAATACGCTCGCGGCCGGCTTTTCCGCAGTCGTGAGCGCGTTTACCGCGCCCTCGTTCAGCGGCTGCGCCTCGTTCAGCAGCACCTTGGGCGCCTCCTCCTCGCGCGCGTCGATGCGTCCGGTGAGGAGCACTGCGCTGTCCGCCGTCAGATACGCGCCGCACTGCTGGAGCGCCTTCGGGAATACGACGAGCTCGATGGCCGCTGTGTCGTCCTCCACGGTCACATACGCCATCATCGAGCCGTTTTTCGTGCTTTTGAGCTTGACGGCGGTGACGACACAGGCAAGACGCACGGTCATGCCGTCCCGGTAGACCGGCTGCGCGCTCTCGCCCGAAAGGTCGTCAATGATCCTGCGCACGGGCGCAGCCTTGGCGCGGGCGGCAAGCTCGCGGTATTCGTCCATCGGATGCCCCGACAGATAAAGTCCGGTCGTCTCCTTCTCCATCGCGAGCAGCTCGCGCTTGGAGACCTCGGGAATATCGGGCAGCGCGATCTGCGTGTCCTGCACCGCGTCGTTGCCCATGCCGAACAGGTCCATCTGTCCCTCGATATTCTTTTTGCGGTTCTGCGCGATGGCATCGACCACCGGGCCTGCGACGCGCAGCAGCTGGCTGCGGCGGCAGCCCATCGAGTCGAACGCGCCCGCCTTGATGAGACATTCGAGGGCGCGGCGGTTGAGCTCGCGGTCGTACATACGCTCGCAGAAATCCTGGAACGAGGTGAAGATGCCGTTCTTCTCCCGCTCGTCGACCAACTGCTTCATAAACGAGCGGCCGACGCCCTTGACGGCGGCAAGGCCGAAGCGGATGTCACTGTCCGCGACCGAAAAGCTGTCATACGACAGGTTCACATCGGGCGGCTGCACCGCGATGCCCATCTCGCGCGCGGTCTGGATGTACTCCGAAATCTTCTCGGAAACATCGAGCACGCTCGTAAGTAGCGCCGCCATATATTCGCGCGGATAGTGGCACTTGAGGTAGGCGGTGCGGAAGGACACGACCGCGTAGCAGACCGCGTGCGCCTTGTTGAAGGCGTAGTTTGCGAAGTCCATGATCTCGTCAAACAGGCTTGCAGCGACCGCTTCGGGCACGCCGCGCTTGATTGCGCCGTCAATGCCAAGCTCCTCGTTGCCATGGATGAAGTTGACGCGCTCCTTTTCGAGCTCCTTCATCTTCTTTTTACTCATCGCGCGGCGCACCATGTCCGCCTTGCCGAGCGAGTAGCCGGCGAGCGACTGGAACACCTGCATAACCTGTTCCTGATAGATCATGCAGCCGTAGGTAACGCCGAGGATGGGCTCGAGCAGCGGATGCTTGTAGGTCACCTTTTCGGGGTGATGGCGGCACTCGATGTAGCGCGGAATGGACTGCATCGGTCCCGGGCGGTACAGCGCCACGACTGCGGTAATGTCCTCGATGGACTGCGGCCGCAGACCGGTGACAACGTTAGTAATGCCCGCGCTTTCCAGCTGAAATACGCCCATGGTCGAGCCTTTTCCGAGCATTTCATAGGTCGCGGGGTCGTTCATGTCCACCTTTTCGATGGAGAAATCCGGCGTATGGCGGCGGATCATCTTCTCGGCGTCCGCGATGACCGTGAGGTTGCGCAGACCGAGGAAGTCCATCTTGAGCAGACCGAGCTCCTCGATCGTGACCATGGTGAACTGCGTTACCATCTGGTCGCCGTTGCGCGAGAGCGGAACATAGGTATCGACCGGGTTTTTGGTGATGACGACGCCGGCGGCGTGGGTCGAGGCGTTTCGCGGCATGCCCTCGAGCTTGCGCGCCGTGTCGATCAGCTCGCGCACCTGCGGCGTGCCGTCATACATTTTTTTCAGCTCCGGGTTGACCGTGAGCGCCTTCTCGATGGTCATGTGCAGCTCGTTCGGCACCTGCTTGGCGACCGCGTCCACGTCGTTGTACGGGATGTTGAGCGCACGGCCGACGTCGCGAATCGCGCCGCGCGCGGCCATCGTGCCGAAGGTGACGATCTGCGCGACACGGTCCTTGCCGTACTTGCGCGTGACGTATTCGATGACCTCGGGACGGCGGACGTAGCAGAAGTCGACGTCGATATCCGGCATAGAGACGCGCTCCGGGTTGAGGAAGCGTTCGAAATACAGCGAATAATGGATGGGGTCGAGGTCGGTGATGCCGAGACAGTAGGAAACGATCGAGCCTGCCGCCGAACCGCGGCCCGGGCCGACCGGAATGCCCTGACTCTTGGCGTAGCCGATGAAGTCGGAAACGATGAGGAAATAATCGACAAAGCCCATCTTGGCGATCATGTCGATCTCGTACTGAAGTCGTTTGCGCACCGTGCCGTCATCGTCCGGATAGCGCCGCACAAAGCCCTCATCGCACAGCTTCTGAAGGTATTCGAGCGAGGTATAGCCCTCCGGAACGTCGAATTCGGGCAGGTGGTACTTGCCGAACTCAAAGTCGACCTGACACCGCTCCGCGATCTTGACCGTGTTCGCGAGCGCCTCCGGATGCTCCGGGAACAGCGCCGCCATTTCGTCCGCGTCCTTGATGTAGAACTCCTGCGTTTCGAACTTCATGCGGGTCGGATCATCGACCGTCTTGCCCATCTGGATCGCCATGAGGATGTCCTGCGTGCGCGCGTCCGCACGGGTCAGATAATGCGCGTCGTTGGTCGCGACAAGCTCAAGGTTCAGCTCCTTCGCGAGCTGATACAGTCCCTCGTTGACCTTTTTCTGCTCCTCGATGCCGTGATCCTGTATCTCGAGATAGAAATGCTCGCGGTCGAAGATCTCGAGAAATTCCTCGCAAATCTCATAGGCCTTGTCCATATTGCTGTTCGCGATCGCGCGCGGAATCGCGCCCGCGAGGCAGGCGGACATACAGATCAGTCCCTCGCTGTGCTCGCGCAGCAGCTCCATGTCGATGCGCGGCTTCATGTAGAAGCCTTCAGAAAACGCGAGCGACACCATATGAATGAGGTTTTTGTAGCCGGTCATGTTCTCGCACAGCAGGATAAGGTGGCTGTGCCATTCGCCGTTGACGTAGCCGCGCTCGTGGCGCGAATGCGGCGCGAGGTAGACCTCGCAGCCGATGACCGGATGGATGCCCTTCGCCTTGCAGGCGCGGTAAAAGTCGATCACGCCGTACATGACGCCGTGGTCGGTCAGCGCACACGAGGTCTGTCCGAGGTCAGAAACACGCTCGACCAGCTGTTCGATGCGGCACGCGCCGTCGAGCAGACTGTATTCGCTATGCACATGCAGATGGGCAAATGGTACCATTTAGTTCTCCTTTGCAGCAAATTCGGTTATCTTTTTCAGCCTGTGGCTCAGTCCCGGCTTGGAGATGGGCGGATCGAACCGCCGCGCCAGCTCGGTCAGGCTGTCGGTCGGATAGGAAAGCCGCAGACGCACGGTCTCTCGGAGATTGTCCGGGAAGGCCTCCTCTCCGCCCTCGCGCAGCACGCTTTTGATCGCGGCGATCTGCCGCGCGGACGCATCCGCCGCCTTGACGAGGTTCGCCGTCTCGCAGTTGACCTGACGGTTGATGGTGTTCCTGAGGTTTTTCTCCACCTTCGCCTGCATCAGCTCCATCGCGGCGTGGGGCGCACCGATGCGCGTGAGAAAGTCCTCGACGCTCGCGCTGTCCTTGAAGTACAGCAGCTGTGCGCTCGCGCGCCTGGCCTGCTTGGGCGCAAGACCGAGGTCGAGCATCAGACTGGTCTCCTCGCCCGCGAGGCTCTGGTGGGTGCTCTTGAGCTCGAGATGGCTCTTCTTGTCCGGTCCCGCGACCGTTCCGGCCATGAGGAACGCGCCGCGCAGAAAGGCCGCGATGCAGCAGTCCTCCTCGAGCACGTTGCGGTTGAGGTGGTAGGTGATGTGATTTTTTCTGTCATATCCCAGCGCGTCAAAGATGCGGCCGATGCGCGGCGGGTCGTTGATGATGAGCTGCTGCTTGCGGCCGCAGCTTTCCGCCTCGCTGTCCACGAAGAACGCGCGCTGCAAAAGCGCCTGGAGCCGCCGCACGACGACCGCGTTCTCCGCCGAAAGGCGGATCTCCTTATGCGAGAACACCGAGGCGTGCAGCAGCGCGCCGTATGCCTCCGCGCGGGTGCAGCACGCCCGGCTCATGGAAACGCTGCACAGCTCGTTTTTGACTTCGGTAGAAAATGACATGTATTCTGCCTCCATTTCTGCGGTGCTCCGCAGACCGGAGCCTTATCTCTGATAATCTCGATGCATGGTGACAACGCCGTATTCACGGCCGCGCAGATGCTCGCTGAGCGCTTCCGCGATCGCGACCGAGCGGTGCTTGCCGCCCGTGCAGCCGATGCTGATGATGAGGTTCGCCTTGCCCTCCGCCATGTAGCGCGGCAGGAGGAAGTCGATGAGTGTGGTCAGATGGCGCATGAGCACGTCGGCCGTGCCGCCCTGAAACACATAATCACGAACCTCGGGGTCGGTGCCGTTGCGCTCGCGCAGGCTCATCTCGTAATACGGATTGGGCAGGAAGCGCACATCGAACACGAGGTCGCTCTCGGGCGGAATGCCGTATTTGAAGCCGAAGGACTGCACGATGACCTCAAAGGCTGCGCCGGTCTCGGTGGAGAACAGGGCGAGCAGACGCTCGCGCAGACCGGCGGCGGACAGGCCCGTGGTATCGACCACGAAATCCGCGCGGTTGCGCAGCGCGGACAGCATCGTGCGCTCCTTTTCGATCGCCGCCGTCATGGAAACACCCTTGTCCATCAGCGGATGCCTGCGGCGCGTCTCCTTGTAGCGGCGGATGAGCGTCGCGGTGTCCGTGTCGAGGAACAGGATGCGGTAGTCGCAGCCCATGTCGCGGATGGAGTCGAGCGAGTCAAAGAGCTGCTGAAAGTCACCGCCCGCACGCACATCGGTCACGAGCGCGACGCGCTCATACCGCTCCGTCGCGGCAAGGCAGACCTCCGCGAAGCGCGGAATGAGTGCGATCGGCAGATTATCGACGCAGTAATAGCCGAGATCCTCCAGTGTCGCGACGGCGCGGCTCTTGCCCGCACCGGACATGCCGGAAATGATCAAAAAATACATAATTCCATCCTCCTTGCCCGTGTTCAGCGGGATTTCTCCCGTTTATCTTACAATGCGCACCTCGCACTCCAGCTCGACGCCGAACTGCTCCCGAACGCGCTCCTGCACCAGCTCGATCAGGCGCAGCATATCGTCGCAGGTCGCGCCGCCCCGGTTGATGAGAAAGCCTGCGTGCTTTTCCGAAACCTGCGCCGCGCCGACGGACGCTCCCTTGAGTCCGGCGTCCTCGATGAGCTTTCCGGCGAAATATCCCTCGGGGCGCTTGAAGGTCGAGCCGGCCGACGGGAAGTTGAGCGGCTGCTTGTCGCGGCGGCGCTGCGAAAAATCGTTCATCTTGTCCAGAATAGCCGCCGAGTCGCCCGGCTGAAGGCGGATGACCGAGCGCAGCACGGTCCAGTCCGGATGGTCGCGGAAAATGCTGCGGCGGTAGCCGAAGCCATGCTCCTCGCCGCGCAGCGTGTGGATATTGCCCTCTGCGTCCAGATATTCCGTGCTCTCGACGATGCCGGCCATCTGGCCGTCATATGCGCCGGCGTTCATGAATACCGCGCCGCCCAGACTGCCCGGAATGCCGCCGGCAAACTCCGCGCCGGTCAGACCGGCACGCTGTGCGCGGCGTGCGATGCGGCTGAGGAGCGCGCCGGCCTCCGCCGTCAGCGAGTTGTCGTCGCCCACGCGGACCTCGTCCACCTCGGAGGTGCACACGACCGCGCCGCGCACGCCCTCATCCGAGACCAGAATGTTCGAGCCGTTGCCGAGCAGCAGCATCGGAACGCCCTGTGCACGCAGCACCTCGAGCGCGCCGATCAGCTCCCTGCGCGTCTTGGGCAGGATGAAAAGGTCGGCCGGGCCGCCGATGGAAAAGGTCGTGTGGCGGCGCATCGGCTCGTTGATCAGAATGTCTATTTCCGGGGCGGTTTCGCGCAGAGCCTCTGCGCAGCCCTTGATATTGTTCAGCATGATAAAATTCCTCCTGATAAATATCTAAATATATGAAATATTAATTAGCCACTTTAACCATGCTGTGACGAACTACGAATCCTTTATAGGTGTAACCTTTCTGAAGTTCCTCTACAACAATGTTCTCTCCGACAGATTCATCCTCCACATGCATCACTGCGTTGTGGAAATTCGGATCAAATTCATTGCCGAGCGCCTCGATCGGACTCACGCCTGCTTCCTCCAAGGAAGTCATCAGTTGTTTGTAGATCATCTGCATACCTTGTGCAAATGGATCTTCGCTCTCTTCCATGCCCTTAAGACCTCTTTCAAAGTTGTCAACGACCGGAAGGATCTTTTCCAAGATGCTCTTTGCTCCCACTTCATACATCTGTGATTTTTCTTTCTCAGAACGTTTGCGGAAGTTCTCGAACTCGGCCATCTGGCGTCTGACCTTGTCGGTCAGTTCTTCGATCTGTGCATCCTTTTTGTCTTTCTTTTCTTTCTTTTTGAAAAAGCCTCCATTTCCTTTTTCTTCCTCAGCTTCTTCTGCGGATTCTTCTTTTTCCTCCGCCTCCTCTTTGGTATCAGCGGCTTCTCCTGCCTCTGTACTTTCTGTATCTTTTTCTTCGGAAGTCTCTGTCTCGATGGTCTCGTCTACTTTGACTTCTTCCCTATCTTCCTGCTTCTTTTCCTCTGCCACTTTTACATCTCCTTCCTATGTCATTCCCTTTTCATGATCTTGTCAAGCTGCGACTTAAGATTTCTCAGGTTATCCATGACATTTTCGTAATCCATACGCTTTGGTCCGATAATTCCTATCGTTCCCTTCACGCCCTCACCTAATTCATAGGTGGCTGTCACGACGCTGCAATCTTTCATTGTCTGGATCGGTGACTCATTTCCTATATATACCTGAATGCCAGTTTCTTCATCTCCCTGTGTTTCAGAGATCAGATCCGCCAGCGCCTGCTTTTCTTCAAAAGCACTGATCAACTCACTTGCTCTCTGGGAATCGGAAAGTTCCGGATATTTGAAAATATTCGTTGCTCCACTCGTATAAATCTCCAGATCGTCATCTTCGTGAATCGTCTCAGCCACGGTATTTAAGACTTGTGCAATGATCTCTTCGTGAATACCCGCCTGCTCTTTCATCTTGGTGATGAGCCCTAAGTTGATCTCATCGACGGTAAGCCCGTTCAAGTTGGTGTTCAAGAGCATGTTGAGTTTCAACATAGTCTCATTGCTCAGAGGTTCCTCAACCGGAATGATCTTGTTCTTTACGATGTTGCCTTCCATAACGACCACCGATAAGATCTGGTGTTCATCTACGGCAGATAACTGTACGAACTTGAGACGGTTGCGCTGGACACTCGGTGCAGATATCATCGTGGCGTACTGCGTATTGTTGGCAAGTACCTTGACGACCTGTTTTAAGAGTTGTTCCATCTTCTCCGTCTTTTCGATCATCAGATCCTTCATCTCGGTCACTTCCCGATCCTTGACTTCCATCAAGTGATCTACATAGAAACGGTAACCCTTATCGGAAGGAATACGTCCTGAAGAAGTATGCGGCTGTACGATGTAGCCCAGTTCCTCAAGATCCGACATCTCATTACGAATCGTAGCAGAACTCAGATTCAGATCTGACATCTTGGAAATGGTACGGGAACCAACCGGCTCTCCGGTTTCCAGATAGTTCTGTATGATGGCGTTTAAAATTTTCTCTTTTCTCTCACCTAATTCGTCCATCGGATACCTCATCTGATTTCCTTGTTTCTAAGATTGTTAGCACTCATTAACTTAGAGTGCTAATATCTTTAAACCTAATGTATCACTGCCCTTTTGCTTTGTCAACACTTCTCACAATTTTTTTTATTTATTTTTGTGAATTTTTTGTGGCGCAGGGACGCTCCTTTTGCCACATGGACTGTCCCCTTTGGCGCAGATGATCTTACAGGAGGAACTGTGCCAGGGCATAATTGCTCAGATCCATTCCCTTGTCGGTCAAAAAGATCCGCCCCTCTGCCACTTCTAGCAAAGCCTCCTGCCGCAAATGTTTGATGGTCTCGCCATAGACGGACTCTATCGAGCAGGAAAAGCACTTGGCAAAATCCTCTCTGGTAACTCCTGCATTCATGCGCAGTCCCAAAAACATAAATTCTTCCATGGCATCTTTTTTAGAAAGACTCGTTACTTCCTGCCATAAAGGCGACGTCAGATTTTCTGTTTCTTCTATATTATTAGAAGACAATTTGTCCGCACACAGATCCATATACTGATAGATGTCCCGCACATTTGCCATACGACGGTCGCTTACCATGGAGGCTGCGCCAATGCCAAGTCCCAGATAGTCGCCCCGCCGCCAATAAACGGTATTGTGATAGCAGGCATAACCTTCCCTGGCATAGTTGGATATCTCATATTGCTGATAGCCGTGTGCGATCAAAACGCTTTGTGCCATCTTGGACAGGCGGTATTCCTCGTCCTCGTCCGGCAAAAATTCTGTTTTCATCCCAGCATGCTGCTTGACCGCATCAAATTTATAGCGATCATAAAAAGGGGTTCCTTCTTCCACGATCAAAGAGTAGGCAGAGACATGTTCCGGTCGCAGGGCAATGACCTGCTCTAAAGTATGCATCAATTTTTCCGGGGTCTGTCTCGGCAATCCTGTCATAATATCCACGTTCAGATTGTAAAATCCGCTTTTGCGTGCCATATCAAAAGTCCGCAAAAACTGTTCGTAACTATGGATCCGTCCCAAGAGACGCAGTTCGTCATCATTTGCCGATTGCAAACCGATGCTTAAACGATTGATCCCCATCTTACGGTATGCGCTAAATTTTTCCATCGTTACCGTTCCCGGATTACATTCCATGGAAATCTCAGCATCCTGACCGATAGTATAATTTTTATGTAGGGCATCCATGATCTTTCCCATATCCGATGCATCCAGCCAGGATGGGGTACCACCACCAATATATATAGAAGAAACAGCAACTGATCGCAGTTGCTGTCCCATGTAAGCGATTTCTTTACAGAGGCTTTCGGCATATCTTTTTTGTATGTCATTATCATAGGCTCCTGATAAAAAATCGCAGTAATCACATTTTTTTACACAGAATGGAATGTGTAGATAAAGACTGACCTCTTTCATATTTACTAATCCTCGTCCAATTTTAACACGCTCATAAACGCCTCCTGCGGGATCTCTACATTGCCCACCTGACGCATACGCTTCTTTCCTTCCTTCTGTTTTTCAAGCAATTTCTTCTTTCTGGAAATATCACCGCCATAACACTTGGCAAGCACATCTTTTCGCATAGCCTTGACCGTCTCTCTGGCAATGACCTTACTGCCGACCGCTGCCTGGATCGGGATCTCGAACAAATGACGCGGGATCTCTTCTTTTAATTTTTCACACATCTTGCGCCCACGTTCGTATGCCGTTCCACTGAATACGATAAAGGAAAGGGCATCCACTTCTTCCTTATTGATGAGGATATCCAGTTTGACCAGATCAGACTTGACATAGCCCTTCATCTCATAGTCAAAAGATGCATAGCCGCGGGATCTGGATTTTAAGGCATCAAAGAAATCATAGATGATCTCATTCAAAGGCAGGGTGTACTTGAGCAGGGCACGCGTTTCTTCCATATACTCCATACTGATGTAAGTTCCGCGCCTCTCCTGACACAGATCCATAATGGCTCCGATATACTCGCTCGTCACCATGATCTCCGCCTCTACGACAGGTTCTTCCATGTATTCGATCTCTGACGGATCCGGCAGATTGGATGGGTTGGTCAACTCGATCATGGTGCCATCCGTCTTATACACACGATAAACAACGCCCGGTGCCGTTGTCACCAGATCCAGATTATACTCTCTTTCCAGTCTCTCCTGGATGATCTCCAGATGCAAAAGTCCAAGGAAACCACAGCGGAAACCAAAACCAAGGGCTACCGATGTCTCCGGTTCAAATTGTAAAGATGCATCATTTAACTGCAATTTTTCCAATGCGTCTCTTAGATCCGGGTACTTGGCTCCATCCGCCGGATACAGACCACAGTAGACCATAGGATTGACCTTTTTATAGCCCGGCAAAGGTTCCTTGCACGGATGCTTCTTGTATGTGATCGTATCGCCCACGCGGGTATCTTTGACGTTCTTGATGCTGGCTGTCATATAACCGACCATGCCAGCAGAAAGTTCATCACAAGGGATAAATTGTCCGGCTCCAAAATAACCGACTTCTACAACATCCGCTGTCGCGCCTGTTGCCATCATCAGCACCTGATCTCCGGGACGAAGCCTTCCCTCCTTGATACGGCAGAAAACGATCACGCCCTTGTATGCATCATACAAAGAGTCAAAGATCAATGCCTGCAGCGGTGCCTTTGGATCACCGGTCGGTGCCGGCAATTTGGTAACGATCTGCTCTAAGACTTCCTCTACATTCAGACCGGTCTTGGCAGAGATCAGCGGTGCATCCTGCGCCTCTAAGCCGATCACATCCTCGATCTCGTCTTTGACACGCTGCGGCTCCGCACTTGGCAGATCGATCTTGTTGATGACCGGAAGGACATCCAGATCATGATCCAATGCCAGATAGACATTTGCCAGCGTCTGTGCCTCGATTCCCTGTGCCGCATCCACCACCAGAATAGCGCCGTCACATGCCGCCAGACTACGCGATACCTCATAGTTGAAATCCACGTGTCCCGGTGTGTCGATCAAGTTGAAAATATATTCTTCCCCGTCTTTTGCCTTGTAGATGATACGCACCGCCTGAGACTTGATCGTGATACCACGCTCACGCTCCAGATCCATATTATCCAAGACCTGTGCCTGCATCTCACGATCGGTAAGCAAGCCCGTCATCTCAATGATACGGTCTGCCAGTGTTGACTTGCCGTGATCGATATGGGCTACAATACAAAAGTTACGAATTTTGCTCTGATCTATTGCCATGAAAATTTATCCTCCGCATTTCCTATCGAAAATTTGCTCATTTGGTAAGATTATACCATAGGAATACGCGTCTTCTCAAGTGTGCGATTGTCCCAATAGTACATAGGCAAGGATATTGGCGAGCGGATCCATGGCATTATAGACCTCCTCAAAGGTGTTGGTCTGCGCCCCCACCTCGATCAGCATGGACTTGGGGCACATATGCATATTATAACGATAGCCCTTCAAAAAGACCGGTCTGGTAAAGCCCGGATACAGTTCTGCCGCCGCGATCTGCATTTGCAGAGAAGTTGCCAGATTATCCTGCAGATTCGGATTTTGCAGATAATCGATCGGACCGGTCGATGTCGTTCTGCTCAGCCCATTGAAGAACATGATCTTTGCCGTCTGCTTGCCACCTATATCCGTCACCAGATGGACATCATCCCCCACACCATCTCTATGTAGATCGATCACAACCTGTATGGTCGGATTATCCGCCAAGACCTGCCTGATCTCCGGTTCCGCGTTGGAATAGGCATAATCGCGCCCATCCACGTCATATTTGCCCCGATGATGCAAGACAGGAATCCCATAGGTATCCTGCAAAAGGCTTGTCAGGCGATCCCCCAGCCCCATGACCGTCATCCCTTCCGATCCATCCGAGTCCACAAATCCTTCTTGTGAATGTGTATGATAGATCAAAATGACCGGTCCTCCCACATTTGTATCAATGGTCAGGTCTTTTGCTAAAAGTTGCCCCGGATTCAGTTCCGAGGAATCGATCGTCGTTGTGCGGTCAATCCGATAAAAGTTTTTGACCAGATAATCAAAGTCCAGCAGTTTATCCCGATTAACCTCTGCCTGCTTTGTCCAAACCGGTGTCGCTGTAGCAGCCACATTTTCTGCCCCGGCCGCAGCGATCGGATCCTGTGTCTCCTCCTCATCCCCATTTGCCTTTTGCGCATCTGCACTGATTTCTATGTCGGCATTTTTTGTATCTTCTTGCTTTCCGGAATTTTCTATGGCAGCCAGCAGAGTCAGTTCATCTTTTGACTCATCTTCCCCATAGACATATGCCATGACCGGTGTTGCCAATTCCATCTGCTGTAAGAGCAGGTCTGACAAAGATGCCTCTGTCGTTTGAAAGCAGAACACCGGCACACATAATTTTAATAATTGATAATACAAAGACCACTTGGCACTCACAAATCTCTCCTTTTCCCCACGCACCAATATATGCGTTTTTTTTCGAGATATGCCTGCCTATGCCAAAGGGGACGCTCCTTATGGCAAAAGGAACGTCCCTGTGGCTAGACTCTTGGGACAAAAGTCATGTTGAGTCCTTCCGATATCGTAAAACTCAGGCGGTTGACCGCCTCGTCAATGTCTTTGGATGTCACATACATGGTATTTAACTTGGGCGAGATCAGGCTACGCACAGAGGCTTCCATCTCCTCCGGTTCTGATTTGTTTTCCTCCATGAGCCCCATACAAAAATCCGCAATGATGGTCGCTGCATCAACGACTGTCGGAATACCGATCGCGATCACAGGGATGCCCAGATGCTCCTCGGTAATAGCATTACGGTAATTGCCAACACCGGATCCCGGAATGATGCCTGTATCTGTGATCTGGATCGTCCGGTTGAGCCTTTTGATGCTGCGCGCGGCAAGCGCGTCCACTGCAATGACCAGATCCGGCTTGGTTTCGGCAACAATTCCACGCAGGATCTCCACGGTCTCCATGCCTGTCTGCGCCATGACCCCCGGCACAATGCCACTGATACTGCAGCACTGATCCAGTTCCACCAGATATTTTCCGAACTCCTCCAACAAATGTCTGGTGATAAACAGATGATCGATCACTTTCGGACCCAGGGCATCCGGCGTGACCTCCCGGTTTCCCAAACCAATGACTAAGATCTTGGCATTTCTATAATCTTTTGGCAAAAAGGTCTTCAACTGCTCGGAAAAGATTTCCGAGATTTCCCGATGGTAGCCGCCGTCTTCTTCCATCATCTGATCCGCTTCGATACTGACATAAGTCCCCCGCGGCTTTCCCAGTGTCTTTGCCGCCTTTTGTGTGTCAATGCATACTTTTGTGATGACCACATCCTCGCCTCTCTTTTTCTTCTCCACCCGGATCCCGGATACTTCCTTCCCATCCGGTCGTTTTTCCGATGTTTCCACCGCAAGGTCTGTTCGAATCTGAAACATCCCGCATCATGCCCTCGTTTCTTCAAATCTTTTCCTTATTGTTTGCACTTTTTTATGAAATATGTATTGACAGACAAGGCTTACTGCTCTAAAATAATCTAGTATGTTTGTAACAGACTGTCCGTGTCCGGCTTTGTTACAACAGAGTTACTATTATTTTTATATCAAGACATTGGAGGTGTACAGATTGGCTAACATTAAATCTGCTAAGAAGAGAGTATTAGTTACAGAGATCAAGACTGCTAGAAATAAAGCAATCAAGTCTAAGGTTAAGACTTGTATCAAAAAGGTAGAAGCAGCCGTTGCTAACAAGGATAAGGAAGCTGCTAATGAAGCACTCATCGTTGCTATTTCTGAGATCAACAAGGCAACAAGCAAGGGTCTCTACCACAAGAACAATGCAGCAAGAAAGGTATCTCGTCTTACCAAGGCTGTTAATTCTATTGCTTAATTTTTTGAACATAAACAAAAAGAAACACCAGTACCGTCATACTGGTGTTTTTCTTTACGCATTTTTCCGGTTCAACCCGCCCATTTGATCATCAGCATCTCGACTGCCAACTGGTCGTTGATCCGTCCTGTCTTTGCTCTCTCATCCAGATCTGCCGCATCTTCCAATAAAGCCCGGATCTGTTCCATGGTAAAATTCCTTGCAAGTCCCAGATTCTTTCGCACAATAAAATCACGGATGCCCATCTTGCCTGCGATCGTCTGTACATTCATCCCCTGCGATGCCATATCCTTCATGACGTACATCTGGTCAAACTGTCGGATGATCAGCGCCAGAATACGGATCGGCGGTTCCTTTGTCGCCAGCATATCATGATATAGATCCAATACCTTTGGCAGATTCTTGGATGCCACAAAAGAGATCATGTCAAAGACCTTGGTGTGCACCTGTTTGGTACAGATCGCCTCCACATCTTCCAAAGTGATTCCATCCTTATCATATACATAAGAAAGAAGTTTTTCCATTTCCATATCCATGTGATCCATGGAATCATTGCTGCGCTCAAAAAACTCATTCCAAGCATCCCGCGTCATCGTCTTTCCCGCCGCCTTGACACGCGCCATCATCCAGGAAGTCAGCATCCTCTCATCCGGCATGGAAAAATCCACCGCACTGCCTGCCTTTGCGATCGCTTTGTAAGCCTTGGAACGTTTATCCACGTCACTCTCCACAAAGACCATGCAGGTCGTCTCCGGGATATTGGATAAATAGTCTGCCAAAGTCTCCTGTGAAGACTTAAAGAAACCGGAATTCTCAACCAGTACCACTCGTCTGTCTGCAAAAAAAGGCATAGTATCCGCAAAACTGATGATCTCCTCTATGGATGAATCCTTGCCCTCATACTTGGCAAAGTTCATGGTATCGCCCTGCCCCATGAGGGCTTTGGTTAATTTGTCCCGATATTGCTTCTTAAGATAATCCTCATCTCCATATAAAAGATAGGCTGCTTTAAATTGTCCTGTTTTGATATCTTCATCGATTGTTTTCATGATTATTATTATACCCGATAACGCTCGAAAAAAAAAGAGATGTGACTTGCATCACATCTCTTACTAAACGCAATTTCAATTTTAGTTGTATTTACGTTTTCTAGCAGCTTCAGATTTCTTCTTACGCTTTACGCTTGGCTTTTCATAGTGCTCTCTCTTGCGGATCTCCTGCTGGATACCTGCCTTAGCACAATTGCGCTTAAATCTACGTAATGCGCTATCTAAAGATTCGTTCTCTTTAACTGTTACACTTGACATAGTCTTACACCTAACCTCCCTCCAGTTGCGTATTGTGCATATTCAACTGTTTGGGTAAATATCTTTGCACAGTAAAATATTATAGCATAAAATAGCGACACGTCAACAGTTTTCTTCAGAAACTGTCAATTTCTTCAACAGCAGATCAGCCTTAAGCCAACTGCCCTGCAAGTGCATCTGCTACTGCTGCGATAGCATCCGGAATGCCTGCCGGATTCTTACCGCCTGCCTGTGCCATATTTGGACGACCGCCGCCGCCACCGCCTACAAGACCTGCGATCGACTTGATCAGGTTTCCTGCATGAGCACCGGCTTTCATGGCACCGTCGGTTGCCATAGCAACGAGATTGACCTTGCCGTCCTTTGCAGATGCAAGTACAATCACGCCCTCGCCCAGTTTATTCTTAAGATCATCGCCCAGATCACGCAGACCATTCATATCTACACCGTCAACAGATGTTGCTAAAAGTTTCACACCAGATACTTCCACCACGGAATCCATAACATCACCAAGAGCACTCTGTGCTGCCTTTGCCTTTAAGGATTCGTTTTCGCTCTGGAGTTCCTTGACCTCAGCCATAAGTTTTTCCAGACGCTCTACCAGATTTGCAGGAGTTGCCTTTACAGTCTTGGCAGCCTTTTGCATCTCTGCTTCCATATTTGCATAGTAAGAAAGTACATTATCTCCGGTCAGTGCCTCGATACGTCTGACACCGGCAGCAACGCCACTTTCAGAAAGAATCTTGAATGCCATGATATCTCCGGTATTGGCAACATGAGTACCACCGCAGAATTCCTTGGAGAAATCGCCCATGGAAACCACACGAACCTTCTCACCGTACTTTTCGCCAAAGAGTGCCATAGCACCGGTCTTTTTGGCTTCTTCCTGTGTCATAATCTCTGTTACGACCGGCAGATGCTCTGCGATCTTGGCATTTACCATATCCTCGACCTGTTGTAATTCCTCCGCTGTCATAGCAGAGAAATGCGTAAAGTCAAATCTGGTGCGCTCACCGTCCTGGAAAGAACCGGACTGTGCTACATGGTTGCCCAATACCTCCTGCAAAGCCTTCTGCAATAAGTGTGTTGCAGAATGGTTGCGGCAGATATTCATACGATTGGTCTTGTCCACAGACAGGGTCACTTCCTGTCCGACCTCGATCATGCCCTGTTCCATATGTCCGACATGACCATACTTGCCTCCAACAAGTTTTACGGTGTCATCTACGATGAACTTGCCGCCATCTGTATAGATCACGCCCTTGTCACCTTGCTGACCACCCATGGTAGCGTAAAATGGTGTCACATCACATACGATGGTTCCATTCTCGCCCTCAGCGATGCGGTCTGCAAGTTCAGATACCACCTTGCCCTCGGCATCTTCTTTTGCCGTAGCCAGTACTGTCACCTTACCGATATCCTCCAACTTGTCGTATCCGGTAAATTCGGATGTGATGGAAAGGTCTACATTTTCAAATACAGATGCGTCTGCGCCCATATAGTTGGTTGCTTTACGAGCGGCTCTTGCCTTCTGACGCTGTTCTTCCATACAGGCCTGAAATCCTGCTTCATCATAAGAGAATCCCTTTTCTTCCAGGATCTCCTGTGTCAGATCTACCGGGAATCCATAAGTGTCATACAACTTGAAAGTATTCTCGCCGGAAAGTTCCTTGGATCCCGTTGCGACCATGTCCTGCTCCATCTGTGCTAAGATGGCAAGACCCTGATCGATCGTTTTATTGAACTTTTCTTCTTCTTCGGTCAGTACCTTGAAGATGAACTCTTTTCTTTCTTCTAATTCCGGATAACCGTCCTTACATTCCTCAATAACCGTATTGGAAAGATTTGCAAGGAAAGAATCCTTGATGCCAAGCATTCTGCCGTGACGTGCTGCACGACGGATCAGACGACGGAGCACATAGCCGCGCCCCTCATTGGATGGCATAACACCGTCAGATACCAAAAATGTTGAGGAACGGATGTGGTCTGTGATCAGACGGATGGATACATCATCCAAGGCATCTACCTGATATTTCTTGCCACAGAGTTCGCAGATGCGGTCACGGATAGCCTTCATGGTATCAATATCAAATACGGAATCTACATCCTGCATAACAACTGCCAGACGCTCCAGTCCCATACCGGTATCAATATTCTTCTGCTCTAACTCGCTGTAGCCACCCTTGCCATCGCCGTAGAACTGTGTAAATACGTTGTTCCATACTTCCATGAAACGGTCACATTCACAGCCGACCTTACAATCCGGTTTGCCACAGCCGTATTTTTCTCCACGATCATAATAGATTTCAGAACACGGTCCGCAAGGTCCTGCACCATGCTCCCAGAAGTTATCACATTCTCCGGTCTCCGGGTCACGATAAAAACGAGTGATCTTTTCTGCAGGTACACCGATCTTTTTGTTCCAGATTTCAAATGCCTCGTCATCCTCTCCATAGATAGATGGGTAGAGACGGTCCGGCTCCATGCCGAGAACTTCTGTCAAGAACTCCCATGACCATGTGATCGCTTCTTCCTTAAAGTAATCCCCAAAAGAGAAATTACCAAGCATCTCAAAAAATGTCAGATGGCGTGCTGTCTTACCAACATTTTCAATATCTCCTGTTCTTACACACTTCTGACATGTTGTCACACGACGTCTTGGTGGGATCTCCTGTCCTGTAAAATATGGCTTAAGTGGTGCCATACCGGCATTGATCAGTAATAAACTATTGTCATTGTGTGGTACTAGGGAAAAACTCTTCATGGCAAGATGTCCCTTGCTCTCGAAGAACTCCAAGTACATTCTTCTTAATTCGTTTACTCCATACTTCTTCAACGTATCTTCCTCCGAAACTCTATTCTTGAGCAGTTGTATCTTCTGCTACTGTATTTTGCTGCGCATTCTTCGCATTTTTTCTCTTGGCTAACTTAACGCCAAGCATCGCTCCACATACAGCGATGGCTACCAATATAACGAATAATATCAGATAAGACAAAAAACTGCTTACGATCATATCTTATGCCTCCTTATGACATGGTATTTGTAACATTACTATTATATAGAAATCATATCTTCATTTCAAGATGCTCTATCCATTATTTTACTTCTGCCAACTTGGTCTTTGCCATTTTTTCTATCGCATCAAAAGTCCTTGACATAAGTACGAAATCGGACTATGATCTTCCAAGTACGAAATCAGACTTAAGGAGTGATCTACGATGCAAAATTCATCTATAACCATGAATACTGCTCTCAAAGAATACAATCGCATCTTTCGGGAGATCAATTTAATTTATCAGGAAACTGCGCAAAGCCTTGGACTTTCCCACAGTGCCTTTGATATCTATTATGCCATCTGCCAGTTGGGCGACGGCTGCCGTCAAAAAGATATTGCAGACCATACCTTCCTTTCCAAACAGACCATCAACTCCACCATTCATCAGATGGAAAAAGACGGACTGATTACCTTGCGTCCGGGCAAGGGACGTAGTAGAAACATCTATCTCACCCCACTCGGTCAGGACATCATTTATGCAAAAATACGTCCTGTCATCGACTGTGAGAACCGCTCCTTCGATACCATGACACCCGCGGACGCAGAAGTCCTGCTCCAATCAAGTAACACCTATATTTCGCATCTGCGCGCCGCTTTTTCAGATCTATTAGGAAAGGACACGAAACAATGAAGATTCAACTTTCAGAACATTTTACTTATAGCAAATTACTCCGTTTTACATTTCCATCCATCATCATGATGATCTTTACCTCTATCTATAGTGTCATTGATGGATTATTTGTATCAAACTTTGCCGGCAAGACCGCCCTTGCCGCCATCAATATCATCTATCCTTTTATCATGGCTGTCGGGGCACTCGGCTTCATGATGGGAACCGGCGGCAGCGCTCTCGTCGGCAGACTGCTTGGTGAGGGAGAAAAAGAAAAAGCCAACAAGACCTTCTCCCTCATTGTATATACGACAGCCATAGCAGGCATTCTCCTGTCCGCTCTGGCTTTTCTTCTGGTTCCAACAGTATCCAGACTCTTTGGAGCCTCCGGACAGTTACTGGATTACTGCATTTTATATGGAAGAATCTGCTTTCTCTCCATGCCCTGCTTTATGTTGCAGAATGTTTTCCAGTGTTTCTTTATTACTGCTGAAAAGCCGCGACTCGGACTAGACGTCATCCTGTCTGCCGGCATCACCAACATGGTTTTAGACTTTTTGTTTGTCGCTGTTTTCGGACTTGGTTTAAAAGGTGCTGCGATCGCAACCGTCTGCGGCGAGATTATTGGCGGACTGGTTCCTATCCTGTATTTTGCTGGAAGAAATCACAGTCTTCTACGCTTGGGACGGACTTCTTTTGATGCCGGATCCATTCTCAAGACCTGCACCAATGGTTCCTCCGAACTTATGACAGAACTCTCCTCCTCCGTCGTTACTGTACTCTACAATACGCAGTTGATGAAGATTGCCGGAGAAAATGGTGTTGCTGCTTATAGTACGATCATGTATGTCAACTTCATCTTTGTAGCCATATTTTTAGGATACTCCCTCGGCAGTGCGCCGATCATCAGTTTCCATTATGGTGCCGGTAATCACGACGAACTCAAAAATATGCGCAAAAAAAGCCTGCGTCTCATCGCAGTCTGGGGCATTGGCATGACCATTATTTCCCATATCTTCGCCCTGCCTTTTGCCCGCTTCTTCGTAGGTTACGACTCCGAACTTTTAGCCATGACTATACACGGATTCCGCATCTATGCCTTTGTATATCTGCTTAACGGCTTTAACATATTCGGATCTTCCTTCTTCACAGCGCTGAACAACGGCATGGTCTCTGCTACTATATCCTTTCTGCGCACGCTTGTATTTGAAGTCATCTGCATTCTGCTTTTGCCGGTCTTCTTTGGCATCGACGGTATCTGGTCTGCCGTATTAGTCGCCGAAGCACTTGCTTTGTGTGTGACCAGTTTCTTTCTTATCACAAATAGATCCCGCTATCACTACTGATAGCAGGATCTTTTCTTTAAAATGGCAGAGCCATCTGTTTTTCATCTGCAGCAATGAGTGGCACATCATCTAATAAATATGCTTCCGGCTGGTCTGCCGCACTGGTTGCGAGTTGATCGCACCGCTCATTCTCCGGATGTCCGTCATGGCCTTTGACCCAGACAAATTGCACCTGATGTGGTGCTTTTGCCTCTAAAAGAGTTTTCCAAAGATCGACATTTTTGACCGGCTTCTTATCTGATTTCACCCAGTTCTTTTTCAGCCAATTGTCGACCCAATGCTGGTTAAAGGCATCCACGACATACTTGGAATCAGAATAAATGGTCACCTGACAAGGCTTGTTGAGGGCCTGCAAAGCACGGATAACGCCCAGAAGTTCCATTCGGTTATTGGTTGTCTTCTTGTAGCCACAGGACAATTCCTTTTCATGCAGATTTCCCGCACTGTCTCTCACCTGTAAGATCGCACCATAGCCTCCCGGTCCATCAGGATTACCTCTTGCTGCGCCGTCTGTAAAAATTGTAACATGCATTTTCTTTTCTCCTAATTCAAGTCAAATATGATATTCTCCCGGTCAATATCCACAACCTTTTGTGAAAGTCCTACCAGTTCCGGTCTGCGCTTGAAGCGGTCGATCAGGTCATACTGCTTCCACATATGCATCGGGAATACCAGATCCACATCCATATTTTTAAGGAAATATTCCATGCCCAGATAATAGGCATCCCCCAGACGCGGATCCAAAACCACAAATGCCAGATCAATGTGACGGTTCTTGATGCGGTTCAGCTCACGCTTGTAGGCATCCCCGTAAGTCTTGGTGTAAAGTTCGCCTTCCATACCGGAATTCCACCAGTGCAGATCGCCTGCATGATAAATACTAAGCCCTTCTGCCTGCACCAGATATGCCACGCCTGCATCCGTCGAGCGCAGCGTCTCTACCACCAGATCGCCGATCTCATACTTCTCGATAACCGATACAAAATGGATCTGCTTTTTGATCTCCGGGTCAAGTCCATTGCGTAAAAGATATGCTCGTCCCAAGCGGATATCCTTGGAAAAAATATAACTGATCTGCGGATATTTTTCCCGCCAGCGCAAGACCTCCAGAGAAAAATGATCCTTGTGGCTGTGGCTGGCAAAGACATAAATATGCTTATTCGCATCCAGTTCCGGCATCTTTCCCTCAAAGTGCACTGTCTCTACGGCTTCCTTGGGGAAATAGTCAAAGACCAGAATGCTCTTATCCAGTTCCACTACAAAACACGAGTGCCAAACATAAGTAACCCGTAACATAATCTGTCCTCTTTCTTCTTTATTTCATACGCCCGATAACGGCATTCGCCTTGGCGTAGATCTCTTTTGGATCAAAACCGATCTCAAACTGTCCGTTTTCATAAAGAATCCGTCCGTTTACCATAGTCATGATCACATTCTGCTTGCTGCCACTGTAAACGATATTCTTTGCAATATCATTTTCCGGCTGCATATTAGGCTGCATCAGATCGATCATGATAATGTCTGCCTTCTTGCCCACGGAAAGACTATCGCAATCCGCCAGTCCCATACACTGCGCGCCTGCCGCCGTTGCCATATAAAGTACCTCTTCTGCCGGGACACAAGCCGCATCCTGCTCCTTTACCTTGGCAAGTGCTGTTGTAAGGAACATTTCCCGGAACATATCCAGACAATTATTGCTTGCCGGACCATCTGTTCCGATGGCAAGCGCGATCCCCTCATCCAGATAACGCTTGATCGGTGCAATGCCGCTGGCAAGTTTTAGGTTGGATGCCGGATTGGTCACCGCGGTCAGCTGCCGCTTCTTAAAGATCTCAAAATCGCCATCCTCCATATGGATGCAATGATAGCCGCCACCGCCGTAAGTATACATACCCAGGGCATCCGTCAAACCGGTCGGTGTCATGCCCCATCTTTCCTTACATTCTTTTACCTCAAGTGCCGTCTCGGCATTGTGTAAAAAGACAGGAGATTTGACCTTATTGGCAAGTGCCGCCAGTCCCTCCATACGGTCTCTTGAAGTCGTATATTCCGCATGAAAACCAAGGATAAAGGAAGCAAGTTCTCCCATCTCATTTACGCGGTAATAGTCTTCTTCCAGTTCTTCCAGACTGCTGGAAAAGTTATTAAAGCCCGAGGTCTGCACCGTCCGGAAACCGCAATCGATGGAAGCCTTGGCATTTGACTCCGGGAAGAAATACATATCAAAATTCGCGGTGATTCCGCTCGTCAGATATTCCATGATACCCAAAATATCCAGCCAGTAAATATCATCTGCCGTCAGTTGTCCCTCCCTTGGAAAAACTGCCTCATTTAACCAGCGCTGTAAGGGCAGGTCGTCTGCATAAGAGCGCAGGAAGGTCATTGCCGTATGCGTATGCGCATCCTTAAATCCCGGCATCAAAAGATTGCCTTTGGCATCGATCTCACGATCCCAGATCACGATCTCGTCCCCGGAAAAGACATGCGACAGATCCTTGCCATCCCCAATATAGCAAATCTGATTGCCCTTGACCCACAATTCCCCTTCTTTGATCTCAAAGCCATGTCCCTGCCCCGGCAAGAGCATCTTTGCATTGTAAAAACGTATATTCATTCCCCTAAATATCCTTTCTCCTATTTTATCGGATCCTTAAATCCCCACCGGATCCGTCCTTATTTACCCGCTTCATGCATATGACCGATGGCACAGGTCACAAGTGCAGAAAAATCACGCTCAACCATCTTACCAGCTTCGATCACTTCTTCCTCTGTCAGAGGGTGTGGTGAAATCCCTGCCGCCAGATTGGAAATGCAGGAGATCCCAGCGATCTTCATGCCCATATGATTGGCAGCGATGGCTTCGCAAGCTGTACTCATACCTACAGCATCTGCCCCCAAAACGCGACACATACCGATCTCCTGCGGCGACTCATAATTTGGTCCCGGCAACTGGATATAGGTTCCCTCCCGCAAAGGAATATCCAACTGACAGGCAGACTTGCGGATGATTTGCTGCAAGTCTTCATCATAGATATGGCTCATATCCGGGAAGCGATTTCCCAATTCTGCGATATTGGCACCGCGCAGTGGCGATGGCACAAAGGTCGCGATCTGCCCGGTGATCATCATCAGATCTCCCGCAGAAAATCCCTGTCTGATACCGCCTGCTGCATTGGTCAAAAATAAGATTTCTGCCCCCATCATCTTCATCAGACGGATCGGCAGCACCACATCCGTCATATCATAGCCCTCGTAATAATGCACACGTCCCTGCATGGCAACGATCGGCACCCCCTCAACATAGCCAAAGACAAACTGTCCGACATGTCCCGGTGCTGTCGATACCGGAAATCCCGCAATATCCCCATAAGGGATCCGCTCGACCACTTCCATTTTGCTGGCATAATTACCTAGCCCGGAGCCAAGTACCAATGCTATTTCCGGGGTAAACGGAATACGCGCACGGATACTTTCATAGCAGGCACATAGTTTTTCATATACTGGATTCATCCCTTCTCCTCCGCTTTCCATCTTCTTCAAATTTACTTCTAAGTCTAACATAAAAAAAGAAGCCGGGCAATACTGCCCGACCTCTCGTCATACTTATCGTATCTTATACAAAGTAAATTACTTTGCTGCTCTTGCCATAGCCTGCTCGTAATCTCTTGTACCAACCCAGATATCGTTCTTGTATGGGTTCTTCTTCTGCTCAATAGATCTCTTGATGATAACAGAGATGCAGATTACGTTTGCTACAAGTGCAAGGATTGAGACAACACCCTGTGCTGTTGGGTTTGCTGTGATTCCCATGTCAGCGATAACTTCGTTAGAAGTATTTACGCCACTGTTGTAAACAGCGATTGCCTTGTCATAAAGATCAAGTGCTGAGTATCCCTTTGCTGCTGCTCCACCGTAAACGGATGGAAGAACTGAGAAAGTCTTGCTCAACTGGAACAATGGGAATACCTGAGCGAACATACACCAGATTGCAAGTGTGTTAGCACGGTTCTGGATCCAACCACCCTTGTTCCAAAGTGCGTTAGCAAATGTAGGAGCAAGAAGAAGTGCAACACCACAATACCATGTATGTGTAGGTAAGTTAGCATATGTATACTGGAAGTTCCAAATATCGTATGCAACAATGAACCATACAGTCATATCAGGCCACAACATATCTTCTGTGTTCTTGTCCTTTGATGAGTAGATTCCCCACCAGCCTGTCATACAGAAGATGTTGATGAGACCAGCGATAGCGTTGAGTACGTTCCACCATCCACCATAAAGGAATACACCTTCGTTGGATGCCCACCAAGCACCTGAAAGGTCGCCTGTGATTGCGAAAGCATGTACTGCTGACTCAAGGTCAGAAACAACTGCGATCATGATGTTGGCTGCTACGATCAACCATGGGAATGGCTTGAACCAATCTTTGGCACCAATGCCCCACTTGTACTTGATCATCATGAAGCCGACACATCCGATATCTGCTGCATAGAGTTTGAAGTAATGGAACCATCCATCCATGTACTCCATAGTTGTATTGGATGCACCGCCAAATGCGCCTAAATGCATACCAATAAAGTAAACTGTCAGAATGATTGGAATGATAACGAAAATTAAAATTCCGCCGGCCTTTGTACGACGACCAATCTCATTCATGATAATGAGTCCTGCAAACACAAGTACCCAGCCTAAAAGCTGTGTAGCAGATGTGCTGCCGTAAATCTGAAACAACATAATTACATTCCTCCCTTACTTGTATTTATACGTTGTTCTATCTTGAGGACTTATCCCTCATTTCGTTATGATTTTAACACTTAGTTTATATAATTTCAAACTTTTTTAATAAATATAAACAATCTTCCTCATTCGTTTAGAATTGTGTAATAATTTGTCGAATTTTGTACGACACGCGGGGTTTTATGTCTAATTTTTGCACACATAAGCGATGGGTGCGTATCGCAATTTCAGCCACATTTTACGATCATGCACCCCTTTTCCAAAAAATCCTGCTTTCTCCAATGTCACATCTGCACTCTTAGGCAGTACCAATGTCTTTACACGACCGGCATCCGAGAATGCATCCTTTCCAATCAGCGATCCACTCTGCACATAATATCTTTGCCGTCTCCATGGACTCCTGTTCAAGGGGACGGAAGATCCTTGTGATAAATTCATGGTTCATACCGATGCCGGTGTCATGAACGCGGATCATCAGATCCATCTTGTCATCCTCCTGCGCAATCTTTTGCACAAGAGAACGCATTTTTCATTTGTATTCCGTATCATAAAGTATATATTAAATCCGTATTACCACAAAAGTTGGAATTTGTACCTATATAATAATGCAAATCAATCCACCATTGTTGTCATTGACGATTTTTTGCATGGTATCCTGCAACTTCAACTGACATTCATCATCCATGGCGGCGATCTTACTGCGCATACCGTCCTCCATCAGTTCACCAACCGACTTACCAAAAATATTGGTCTCAAAGACACCTTCCTTGGTCTTTTGTCCCTCCTTGATATAGTCGATCAGATCCTGCGCCTGCTGTTCACTGCCGACGATCGGCGCGATCTCTGTCTCAATGTTGGCACGGATCATATGAATGGACGGCGATAAGGCTTTCATCTTGACCCCAAACTTATTACCATGGCGAATCAGCACCGGTTCTTCCATGGTGATATCAGACAGTTCCGGCGATACCACCCCGTAGCCCTTTTGCTCCACGGACTGCATGGCATCTGCCACCTTTTCATAGGATCTGCGCAGGTTTGACAGATTGCCAATGTAGGATAAGAGTTGATATTCGCCTGTGATCGGCATGCCCGCTAACTGCGAGATATTTTCATAGTAGAAAGACTCCTCCAGACTGATGGAAATGGAGATCCGTCCGGTTGCCAGATCCACACCCGTCAATGTTGTCTGTTCTATGTAGTCCTCCGGCTGGGAAAAATCAATGGCAAAAATATCCCGCACTTTTGTCGTATCGGCTAAGATCCTCTTTGCATAAGAAGCAATGCTCTGCTTGATCTCATGATCTGCCGGCAGCATTTCCACCCATTTTGGAATGGAAAAAGAGATGCCACTGACCGGAAATTCATATAAGACACGCGACAAAAGTTCTTCAAAATCTTTTTTGACCATCTGCTGACAATTCATAGGAAGCACACTGCACCGGTATTCCGCTTCCAGATCTTCTGCTAGTTTTTTGGTCTCCTCGCTGTGGGGATGCCCGGAATTGATGATCATAACATAGGGCTTTCCGATGGCACGCAGTTTTTCCACCGTGCGTCTTTCTGCCTCCACAAATGCCTCGCGATCCAACTCTCCAAAGGTGCCGTCACAGGTGATGACCACCCCGATCGTCGCATGATCCGAAATGACCTTTTCTGTCCCGATCGTAGCCGCTTTTTCAAAAGGGATCTCGCGGGTTGACCATGGCGTTTTCACCATACGCTCCTTATCGCCCTCCATAGCCCCCTTGGCTCCCCGGATCAAAAATCCCACACAATCGATCAGGCGGATCTTGCAGGTCAGGTCATGCTCCAGTTCGATCTCTACCTGCTCTTTTGGCACAAACTTTGGCTCCGTCGTCATGATGGTACGCCCCTGTGCTGATTGTGGCAATTCATCCACCGTGCGTCGCAGGGCATTTTCCTCTTTGATATTCGGAAGCACCATCTGCTCCATGAACTGTTTGATAAAGGTAGACTTACCGGTACGCACCGGTCCTACAACTCCTATGTATATCTCTCCGTTTGTCCTGCTCTGTATATCGTTATATAAAGAAAACCTTGTTTCTCCCATAAGAAAAAGCCCCTCCCATATTTACTCTAATATATGGGATGAGGCTTATATTTATGAATCAATCTTGTAATTATTCTTGCCGCTGCGCTTGACATCATAAAGCGCACGGTCTGCTCTGGCGAGAAGTTGGTCGTAAGACTCCATGGTATCGTCCGTCGCACGGCGGATGGCGATACCCACACTACAGGAAAACGGCTGTCTGCCATCCGGTGCACGCATGGCTCTGGTCTGCTCCATGACACGCTCCACGCTCATCAAGGCATCCGTAATATCTTTCTTCTTGAAAAACAAAAAAAACTCATCGCCGCCAAAACGTCCGGCGATATCATCTGTCCCGATCGAATGGCGCAGGATCTTGCCAAAACTGCGTAAGACCTCATCCCCTGCCTGATGTCCGTAAGTATCATTGACCATTTTAAAATTGTCAAAATCCAAAATCAGCATAACACAATCCGACTGCGGATGAGAACGCATAAACTCCTTGCAAAGGAACTCTGTACTTGCCTTGTTGTAGGTCGAGGTCAGGCGATCCATCATACCCATACGGCGGATCCGCTGTTTTGCCTCATTCTCGCTGGCGCGATAAGAATACAAGATCTTTGCCACATAGCCTGCAAGAACAATACCAAAAATACAACTAAAGAGGTCAACCGAAAAGACCTCGATCGATTTGGTCAAAAAGGACGCCAGCACATAGACTGCCATCTCTAAAAGTACCAGTCCCAGCGCCTGATAAAAGGTATAGGTAAATGCCACGATAAATGCTACTGCCATCGGCATATAGTAGACTGCCGGCTGGTTCATCTCGATCGGCACGATACTCATGATCCCGGCAAAGGTCATCACATACAACTGAAAGACCTTGCAGACGATCGAAACTTCCTTATAGGATCTCGTCTTTTTCCGATAACGGATGATAACGATCGGCAGTACAACAAGATGTACGGCTACGGCTCTGGCATAAACGCCTGTAACCTGCCATTCTGAAAATACGGTCAGTGATGCCAGAAGATATCCGACAACGACCACGAAATAAATAATATTCAGTGCAAACAGGGTCTTTTGGTTGTTCTTGACAACACTGGATCTGTTTTCCTCAATGTAATCAATGCTCTCCTGCTGCACACGATCCTTGATCTTATATAGTAATTCCATCAAATTCCCCCTATTGATGTCATTTTCCCTTATTCTTATACCATACATCTAAAGATGTCTTTTGTCATGTAAAACTAATCTAAATGTGGCATGTGAAGTGCTCCAGGCAAACAGCGGAAAGTCACATCTGTCTGGTCACCGCAGTCCTCACCGTCCGCATGCACCACCATAGGCTTGTCAAAAACGACATGCAACTCCTCCGCTTCTACGATCTCAAAGCCGCGGATATTTTCATGCTTGCCTGCGATCAGAAATGGAAAGGCACACAGACAAAGAAATCTTGGTATGCCATAGACCAGACAGGCAGATAACTTACCGTCATGCGCATCCGCAGAAGGTGCCATGGGAACACCGCCTCCCTCGCAAGGGAAGTTCATGGCTGCCGTAAAAATGATATTCTTCATATGAAACTCTCTGCCGTCCGTCAGTTCTACCTTACCGGATACAAAAGGCGCACGGAAAAGTTCTGCTACGGTAAGCAGTCCATAGGTCAGTTTACCCAGATGAAAACGGTTCAAAAAGACCTTGAGCCTTGAGGTCAGTGCTTCCCTGCAGACCGCGGCATCAATGCCTGCGCCTGCACTGATGGCAAAGCGTCTCGTCTGTCCGCCACAGCAGACCTGCCCCAGATCATAGGCATCCTCTGTCTCCGATGCCAGAATCTGTCTTAAGATCACTTCCGGTTCTGCCGTAATATGTAAGCCTCTGGCAAAATCATTGGCAGAGCCAAGCGGCAGATAGCCAAAACTGACCTTTGAAAGATCGCGGATACCGTTTAAGACCTCATTGATCGTGCCGTCCCCTCCGGCAACCACCAGAAAATGATATGCATCATCTGCGGTCAGATCTTCGGCGATCTTTGTCGCATGACCGACATATTCTGTAATGTGGACCCGGTAGGAAACCCCATCTTTGGTTAAGATCTCCTCTAAAGACTCCCAGATCTCCTTTGCCTTTCCTGTCCTGGAATGTAAATTGACAATAAAATCGTATGTTTTATCCATTTGTATTCCTCTTATATCTTCTCATTTGAATTATAGTGCCAGACGTGATAACATACATATGCATCTTCGCATCCGCAAGTTGCTTTGTTACTATCATTTTACTATAAATAAGTTAGGAATAAAACTATGTTTAATAAATCACTTTTCTTTCAAAAATCCGAGCACAATGTCAGACGTTTCAACTCTACTTTGCGTTGGCTCTTAGTCTCTGTGCTCATTGGGATCGTTGTCGGTCTGATCAGCGGATCCTTCGGCTATCTCTTACAGGCAGTGACGGCTTTTCGTCTCAGCCATGCCTATCTCCTGTTCGGACTGCCTTTCGGTGCCATGGCGATCGTTGCCATGTACCATCTGATCCTGCACGAAAAAGATCCCGGAACCAACCTTGTCATCTCTGCGATCCATTCCGATGACCGTATTCCCCTTCGCATGGCTCCCCTCATCTATATCAGCACCATTTTGACCCATTTGGTCGGTGGTTCTGCCGGACGAGAGGGTGCTGCCCTGCAGCTGGGTGGCAGTATCGGAAATGCCTTTGGTGAATATCTGGGATTTCGTGAAAAAGAAGACCGCAACATTATGATCATGTGCGGCATGAGTGCTGCCTTTTCTGCTCTTTTCGGAACACCAATCGCAGCCGCTGTCTTTTCCATGGAAGTCGTCAGCGTCGGAATCATGCATTATGCAGCCCTGCTTCCTTGCGCGATCTCCTCGCTCATTGCGCGCGCCATTGCCCTGTATGTCTTTGGCATTGCATCGCCGTCCTATGAAATCTTGGAACTGCCAGCCTTTGACTTAAATACCGGACTTATCATTTCCGGTTTTTCCATCCTTTGCGGATTGCTGAGTATCTTTTTCTGTGTCTCTTTGCATAAGACCAGCGCCCTCTATCAGAAATTGTTTGCCAATCCTTACCTGCGTGCCTTTGTCGGTGGCTGTGCGGTATTGGCACTGTCCTTTGCCGTTGGCGGCATTGACAACCAGACCTATAACGGCACCGGTACATCCATGATCACCTTTTGTATGGCGGGAGACATTTCCTCCCTCGCCTTTTTGCTAAAGATCCTCTTTACAGCATTGACCCTTGGATGCGGTTACAAGGGCGGCGAGATCGTACCGACCTTTTTCATCGGAGCTTCCTTTGGATCTATGTTTGGCAACCTGATCGGCTTTTCTCCATCTTTGTGTGCGGCTGTCGGTATGGGCGCACTCTTCTGCGGTGTGACCAACAGTCCGATCACATCCCTGCTCATATGCTTTGAGTTGTTTGGATTTGAAGGGACACCTTTCTTCCTGCTTGCCATCGGCTTTAGTTATACCGTATCCGGTTACTACAGCCTTTACAGCAGCCAGAAGATCGTCTACTCCAAGTACAAATCCAACTTCATCGACAAGAGTGCCAAGTAGACAAGGGCAGACGCGGGATGCATGCAGATTTCGTAGGGGCACTCCGGTTGGCGCAGGCACGTAACAGCAGATATTCAGCACGGCACATTTTATCATATAAAAAGTCGCGCAATTCTGCGTCTCTAAGAAAGAGACATTTGTTTTTCTATATTAGAACTGTCTTTGCAAGGTTAGACAACCGTCTAGGATGATGTTCGCCTGCTGACAGATATGAATGCAAAACGCATTAGAGGTTCTTAGAACTTGTTTATAGGTAGGCAACTCGGGTACAGGGATGTACCCGAGAGGCGCAACCGCACACGGATGTTCGTTTGCGCCGGTTGCCACTGGTTATTGTAACCAATGCCCAAGTTCTTAGAACCTCTTATAAGTGGCGCCCCTGAATATCTGGCACAGGCGGACACATCCTGCCGGCTGTCGAAGCCGTGCAAGAGACAGTTCCTATTCAAACAAATTGCCTCTTTCAGAGACGCGACGAATTGGCTCCCAATTTTTTACATGATAAAATGTGCCGTGCCTCTATCTCCTGTTACGTGCCTGCGCCAACCGGAGTGCCTCCCGCCTTCTTACCATATCCCACATCTGTCCTGCCGCGTTTACTCCTCTGTCATGAAGTAGAGTCTTGACGCATAGTCCGGGAAATGACGGACTTCATCACTGTAGCCGGTTCCCACAAAGGACTGCTTCAGTTTCACACCATCGTACATGATGGAATCTCCACTGCACAGATAGTCTTCTGTCTCTCCATCCATCTTGACAAACTTAGCAAGCACATTGTGTACCAGTGAATCCGGTTTTACATGGATCGGCGCTGCCGTATTGACCAGATCGCCAAATTCCTTGATATTATACTTGCGCGGCAGCCCGACAAAATGATAGGTCTTTGCCGGATCTAATCCTCTTGCCTGATATTTCTTGAACATGGTATTTGGCTGCACTTCTCTTTGCATGATCATACCGATAGCCGTCTTTTTATCCTGGGATACCACATTCCACTGGTAATGATTTCCGCTTTCTACCCGGTAAAAATCGCCAAACTGCCATACCTTTCTGTATTCCTTATAAAGTGCGATCTGCGCCTTGATGCTCTCCAGATCTTCTTTTGACATATCACACAGATTGCACTCGTAGCCCAGTACCCCAAAGGATGCCACTGCAAAACGAGATTCCAGCGGTGTCACACGCAGGGTCTGATGGTTCGGACATGCCGATACATGGGCAGATACACAGGACATCGGATAGCCATAGGAATAGCCATTCTGGATGTTCAGACGGCATACGGCATCCGTATTGTCACTCGCCCAGATCTGTGGGAAATAGCAGAGCATCCCCAGATCAAAACGGTTGCCGCCTGCTGCAAAACCCTCAAACAGGACCTCCGGGAATGCCTGTGTCAGTTCTTTTGCCAGACGATAGACGCCCTGAATATAGCGATGTGCTACTTCCTGCTGTCTGTCCTTCGGCAGATACTGCGAATAATAATCCGAGATAATACGGTTCATATCCCATTTTACATAAGCGATATTTGCAGAACCGATCACCTGCTTCATCTGCTCGATCATATGATCTACCACTGCCGGATTGGCAAAATCAAGTACACGCTGATTACGTCCTTCGGAATGGTCCTTGCCCGGGATCTCCATGCTCCACTCCGGGTGTGCACGGTAAAGGTCGCTATCCGTGTTGACCATTTCCGGCTCGATCCAGATACCGAAAGCCAGTCCCAGATCATTTACCTTTTTGCAAAGTCCTGCCACACCATTTGGCAGTTTCTTGGTATTTGGTGTCCAATCACCCAGGGCACGTGTATCGTTGTTACGCTCGCCGAACCAGCCGTCATCCATGACAAAGAGTTCCACGCCAACGTCTTTTCCCATCTTGGCCAGACGAAGCAAACTGGACTCTGAAATATCAAAATAAGAAGCCTCCCAACTGTTGAGCAGTACCGGACGTTCCTTGTGCTGCCAACTTCCTCTTACCACATGCTCTCTGACAAAAGGATGCATATGCGCGCTCACGCCGGAAAATCCCTCGTGTGAAAATGTCATGACCGCCTCAGGTGACTCAAAAGACTCTCCCGGTGCCAGCAAAAAGGCAAAGTTGGTTGGATTGATACCGGTAACGATACGGGTCTTTTCAAAACTGTTGACCTCGACAGCCTCATAGTGGTTTCCACTGTAAACCAGGTTAAATCCATAGCAATCGCCCATGGTCTCTGACGTATCCGGCTCGCTTACCATGATAAAGGGATTGCAGCGGTTAGAAGAAGATCCCGTATAGGACGCATTGACGAACTTACCGATATTGACGGTCGTATCATAGCGGTTCATCTCCTTTGTCCAGCCGCCATGGAAAGAGGTGACGACATAACCGGACCGGTTGAGGTCTAACTGCATACTCATAAGACGCGTCAGGCGTACCGGCTTATCTGATTTATTGATGAACTTGGCGGAACGCGTGATGACATCTTCCTTTGGAAATACGCTATAGACCAGTTCCAGCAAAAAGCCCTCGTTCTTATCGCGCAGATGCACCACGAGTTGTTCCGCTTCTTTGGAAACGTCATAGGTACTCGGCAGGGTCTCAAGTGCCGCTTTCCCCTTCTTTTCTGCCGCATCTACAAAGACAAAATCCGTTGTAGAACTGCCATTGTCACAGATCACCTCAACAAAAGGTTCGCGGATATCGCCCTTGCCGTAGCCGGAAACTTCCAGGCACATATCTTCCAGTGTAAAATTCAAGTGTTCCTGATCGTAGGCAATCGTATTTCCCGGAGCAAAGGCATGCTTTTCTACAAGGCTGCTGCCATCCCCCAAGGAAATCTTTCTGCCATAATACAAATGTTCTAACTGTCCTGTCTCCATCACACGAAAGGCATAGGTCGTATGCAGGGTGTGCAGGGCATAAAAACCATCCCGAATTTCTATCATAGTTCTCCTACCTCCTAATCCTTTTAGTCCAAAACGACTCTCCTATCATTATAATAGGAAAGCCGCTCGGATTGCAAAAAATTAATTATTTTCTTTTTCGTTTTATGCCTGCTTTTTCGCCTCTAATTCCTGGGTGATCTCTTCCAGTTTCTCATCGGTCAACTTGTAATTCTTCTTATATACGATATAACCGATGATCAGAACAACGATCGGAAGCAGGGTCATACAGCCACGGAGTCCTACTCTCTGACCGCTGGCAAGTTGTGTCAGTGTACCGGTTTCATTCTTCTTGATGTTAAATACGGCAAGAACGATAGATGCTACCAATGCTGACAGACCGGATGCTAATTTTACAACGAATGTCTGCATAGAAAAGATAACGGATTCATCTCTACGATCATTCTTTAACTCACCGTAATCTACTGTGTTTGCAAGGAAGATCGTGATAATGACATTCAACATACCGATGGCAGCCATGATAAGGAATGCCGGGATCAGTAACAGATATACGTTGCTGGATCCGCTTGCAGAAATTCCAAGGATGATCACGTAACCTGCAAGTGCCATAGCAAAACTCAGTGTAAAGATCTTCATTGTGTTCATGAACTTACGGAACAATGGGAAGAGGATCATCATTGCCAGGATCTGGAATGCTCCACCACAGGTATTGAACAATGTATAGTTTGCTTCCCAGTTTGCCGGGCTGAAATCATACTTAAAGAAGTAGATCAAAAGATTCTGGGTAATGTAAAGTGCCGTGTTGATCATAACGATCGCAACAACGACGGTCATTGCCTGATCGTTCTGGATCAGAGCCTTGAACATATCTTTAACAGATGCGGACTGCATTTCTACAGAGGACTTTTCCTTGATCGTCACACAGGTAATCGTGATGAATACAACAAACAGGACTGCAACGATAAGTGCCATGTACTTGTAACCTACCTGCTCATAATTTGCATCTGTACCAAAAGCATGACCAAGGGCAGATACTGCCATAACCGTCACGATAGAGATCAATGCGGAACCAACACCGGCGCAAGATCTTGCGAGTGCTGATAAACCTTCACGTTCCTTTCCTGCTTCGGTGAAAGCCGGGATCATAGACCAGTAAGGAATATCCATCATGGTGTATGTCATTCCCCATAAGATATATGTAACGGCTGCATATGCTACGAGTCCACCACCATTCAATGCAGGCGGTGCTGCAAACATCAGATATAGCATGATGGCATTGGTAAGGGTTCCGATCATCAGCCACGGACGGAATTTGCCCCATTTTGTTTTGGTCTTTGCAACGATAACGCCCATGATCGGATCGTTAAAGGCATCAAACACACGAGCCACCAGCAAAATGATACCCATGGCAATGGCACTTACGCCCATGATATCCTGATAGTAATAAAGGATATAAGACGCAGACAGCATATAGACCATGTCTTTTCCAACGGCACCGATACCGTAAGCAAATTTCTCTTTGCCATTCAAGTTCTTCTTTTCTTCCATTTTAGAAAACCTCCTTAAAAACCCCTTTGATTATTTATTCTTCTCTTTTAAGCCCATAGCGATCTCTACTACTTTATATGCACCGTCATAAAGACCAACGGACTTGTTCAACCTGATACTGTCGCACATTTCTCCCAGCAGTTTGTCATCCTTCATAAAGATGTCGATCATCTGCAAAGTATGTGGGATATCGCGACATTCGAGTGTTCCGTCACCCATCTCTGCAGAATGGATAGCTCCCCACATTTCATGCTTTCCGACACGCTTGATAAAAAGTTTTGGCACCGGATAAAAAGCAAGTTCACTTGGCTTTGTCACAAGCACATCCGCACTGCGCATCAAAAGGTTGGTGCAATATACGGCTTCAAAAATGTTTTCATGATAGAAAGCATGGATGCCTGTCACCTCACCGGTCAGTGCCTCTTCTGCAAACTTTGTTGTTGCCTCAAACTCATTAAAGTGCTCGGTTGCCACGCCTGCCATTTCCGGGATATCCTTGGAAAGATCATCCCAGACATTCTTGTAATCTCCGACATTGACATAAAGGGCTGCCTTGTTGTCCTTGATCATCGGAAGCAGATATTTGATAATGGCTGCAAAGATCTCTTTCTGTGCGCCTGCACCACCGATGGTAAGAAGGAAACGCATTGGTGCTCCCTTTGCCTTTCTTGCCATTCTCGCATCGCAATCTGCCTCGATATTCGATACCAGTTCATGATCGATATAATGTCCGGTGTAGACCAGATCTTCATTTGGCATCTCCTTGCAGACCTCATCGCCGTTCATGCCGTTACAGATAAGGTAGCCCATGTAAGCATTTTTACACTGGATGGTATGTACACTTCCCTCTGCGAAATGCAGTGCCATTGGCCAGTTGTCAGGAATGGCATTGACAACGTTTTTCATGCCTGCATGAATGGCTGCCTGTGCCGGCCATACGTGTGTACCGATCACCGGGACATCCTTTGGCACATTGCGGTAAACCGGAGCCATCAGTTCTGCATTCTTCTGATCGGATGCATTGTACTTCAACTGACGGAAGGTCTCATAGTTGGTCGGCTCCCAGACCAGTTTGTTAAAGAGTGCATTTTTTGAAAGACGTGATCCCAAAGAATAGAGATCGTTCTGTGCACTGATCACCTTGGTACAGGTGGTCTGTGGATAGCCGTTGAGATCCATCCAGTACGGGGTATATCCCATGGCTTTTGCAGCGGATGCCATTGCCATAGAAATACGGTAATGGCCGAATCCCATACGGATATTCCCAACAATGATACCCTTTTCATGATCAAATTCTTCCGGGCTGTCCCCCTCTTTTAAAAGGATGTCATAGACACCAAGTGAATCGCCGATATGCTCATTCTTCTGAATGTAGATTGGGTAATCTACATTGGAGTCATCTCCAAACTTCTTGATAAACTTTTTCTTAGATTTGACAGCGCTCTTGTAAACCTTGTCGCTCATGACATTGCCAAAGATTACTTTTGATTTTTCTTCCATATTAATTATCCTCCCTTGTGCTTTGCACTTCTAATTTGATCGTGACCGGATCCAAGCCTGCACACGCTATCGTGACAGATGCATCTCCCGGCTCCCCCATGGATTTTATATAAAGCCCTGTGGCTCCTCCGCGAAGTGGCACTGCATTTGGACCGATCAGTTCGACCGGACCGCTTATTGTGACAGAAAGTGATTCCTGCATATAATAAAGTTGATTGCCATATTCATCGACCGCTCGCACGCGCGCCTCTATGACATCATAGGTAATATCTTCCATCAGTGTCGTTGCCGACAGGCTAACCGCCAAAGATGCTTTTTTCATCGGTGTCTTGATCAGGGAACGGACAACCTTGCCATCCTTGATCGCGTCAAAGCGATACTGCTTGGACTCGCCTCCCCAATCGCCTACATATTTATTGTAAAGACCTACCGCATCGTTTGGGTTCATATGGTAGATACAAATCAACTGAAAAGCATTCCAGACAAGTTTTGGTGTGATCTGCATACCATGCATTGCCACATGGTTCATACAATCCTTGACGATCTTTGCCTGTCTCTTGGAATAGCCTTCTTCTTTTGCAATGGCATCCCCCACATAATCATTGATCAGGATCGGTCCATGTTTTAAATTCTGATACTTAGAATCACTCTGTTTGTATTCCTTGATCAGGATGTTGTTCTTATACATCCGTACACTGTCTGCATTGGAGATCAGATAGGTATCGCCCCGGTTACAAGCCGGATGCTCGCCGATATCCATAGTCGATGACAGTTCCAAGACCGGATTCCTGTCTTCTTGGCTTGCATAAACAGCAGCTGCCGGTTTTGGATTTCGGAACATATCCAAAACGCCGTGATAACAAATGCGGTCTCCGCTGCCAAAGTCCTTGTGGGTGTTGTAGTCAAACATGCACCAGCCAAAGGAACCTGCGATATCTTCCTGTCCTGCAACAGCATCGAGGACATTTGCATGGCGGATCATATGCTCGCGTCTGTGTTCTTCCCAATCAAACATCTTGGTCGGATACATGTGTCCGTTGTACTCTGTGATCAGATAAGGCTTTTCTACATCGGAAGTGACCTTTTCCTTTGGTTCACAACCGGCATTGGCACCACTGTGGACAAAATCGTTGTAAGTGTAAACGTCTTCCAGAAGATGACTCTTTTTCATAGCACGGACACCGCCGGTCTGTCTCGTATCATCCAAGGCATGTGCCGTGGCATTGGTTCTCTCGTAAAAAGCATCATTGTCCTGCGACTCGTTGATGCGCACGCCCCAAAGGATAATGGACGGATGATTGCGATACTGCACGATCATGTCTTTGATATTTTCCACTGCCTGATCCTGCCAAGCCTGACCACCGATATGCTGCCAGCCCGGCATTTCCGTAAAGACTAAAAGTCCCAGTCTGTCGCAGGCATCCATAAAGTAGTGCGACTGCGGATAGTGTGATGTACGCACGGCATTGACGGCAAGTTCTTCCTTTAAAATCTTGGCATCCAGCCGCTGCATGGATTCCGGCATAGCATATCCGACATAGGCATAAGACTGGTGGCGGTTGAGACCACGGATCCTGACCTTTCTGCCATTTAGGTAAAAGCCGTCTTTTTGAAACAGGGCTTCCCGAAATCCGACCGTCACCCTCTTTTCATCCACGACCTGTCCCTGGTAGAGCAACTGGGTGGTCACCTCATAGACCTTTGGGCTTTCAATATCCCAGAGCATGACATCCGCAACTGGTGTGCTAAAGGATGTCGTTGCGATCGGGGCTTCCAAAACGACCTGATCATCCACGATCTGACGGATACCGACCTGACCGGCACTGATCGCTTCCTGTGCTTTGACCGAGTAAGTAACTTCCGATGCCAAGATACCGGATACCTGCATCTGTGCGATTGCCTTGGCATCCATACCCTTGGTCGTTACAGTCTCTGCAAACTTTGGTTTTAAGAAAATATCCTCTATATAAATAGAATTCTTTACTTCCAGATAAACATCACGATAAATACCGCCATAGGTCATATAGTCGATCACAAATCCAAACGGCGGCTGATCCAATGTCTCATTGGAGTCTACCCGCACCGTCAAAAGATTGTCGGCACCATAATGCAAGGCTTCTGATATATCAATCGTAAAGGCGGTGTAGCCACAATGGTGTTCTGCCATCTTTTTGCCATTGACATAAACCTCTGCCTCATGTCCTACCGCCTCAAAAGTCAAAAGCAGGCGTTTGCCCTGCCAGCCTTCCGGTGCGTATAAGATCTTTTGATAGCAGGATACCATCTGATAGGTATGCTCATCAAAATAATGATAAGGTGTTTCCTTACAGGTGTGTGGCAGAGAAACGGTCTGTGCCAGGGAAACATCCATGGTATCGACGATCATGTCTTCTGTAAATTCTTCGGTAAAAAACCAATCCCTCATCAAATAGATGCGATCTTTCATATTTGCCATCCTCTTTCTATCTGTGTACCACAATTCCATCAACCATAATGGTCACAAGTTCTTCTAATGCCTGCATGTAGTCGATTTCCTCGCGTTCAAGTTCGTCTCCCATAATGAAGCGCTCTACCGCAGACTCAAATACCAACTGGAAAACCCGGAAATCGACCGAACGGATCAAGCCTTCCTCTACGCCTTGTTCCAATAGGCGGTTGGTCATCTCCCATCCGCTCTCCAAACGCTGTCTGACGCGTTCATAGACTTCCGGGTGCTTATCCCGCAAAACATAAAACTGGGTGAAATCAAAATCCGTATAATTCTCCGGCATCACACCTAAGATCTTGCGAATCTTCTGTAAGAGGGATAAGTGCTTATCCTCCATGACCAAAGCTTCGCTTTCCTTAATATAATCAAAGACGTAATCGACCATTGCTATCAAAAGTTCGTTCTTGTCTCGAAAAACGGTATAGATCGTTTTCTTGCTCATGCCGAGTTCCGATGCCAACTCGTCCATGGTAAATTTGACCCCCTGCTTTTCTACAATATGTAAAGCGCCTTCTATAATACGTTTCTCCATCCCGCGTCCTCCCTTTTCCTCTTTAGGAAACCAGAAAACTAAAATCAGTTTCTTCGTTTCCTATATTGTAACACCGGTCTGCTCCTGCCGCAACATAGCATATATTACAAATTTAACGCCCCTTTTTTGGCAATTATTTCAAAGAATAAATTTTTATGCAAAATGTACGAATTCCTCGTTTTCTTTTTCACAGCCTTTCCGGTTCTCGTATCTATTATTGTGTTTATGCACAATTTATATACTACTATATTGTGCATTTTTACCACAGTGATTTTTCCTCCATTTGTTATTTTGCTTGTAAACGCTCCTATTTTTATGCACATTACACAATTTTAACATAAGGTTTTTGTTGACATTTCCTATAGGCGGTGCTATAGTAAGGTCATCAAAGGAAAGCACCTTTGAAAAAGAAAAAACGAAAGGAGAGAAAGGATATGTATAACGAATTTGATGCATTCGGTGAATTGTTCAGCCAGTACAACACATACGCTAACAAAACAAGCGCAAATGGTCAGAAGCCAGTTTCACTCTTAAAATTTGCTTTAGGACAGTTCTAAGAGATACGAAAAGTTACAGTATGATTTGATTCAATTTTAAAAGCATGATTTGAAAGGAGATATGAATTATGGAATTCTCAAATAGTCTTGGATATGTAGTTTACAATTACAATAAGTATGTAGAGGCACAGGAAAAGAACGGCGAAGATGCAGTATCATTCTTCAAGTATGCTTTTGGTAATATGTAATTTACCAAAAGCACCTACTTTAGAAAACAATCGGCGCAAGCCGTTCATCTGATAAACCTAAGAAGACCCGGCAGATCGCCAGGTCTATTTTTGTGCGTAAAAAGTGCGTGAGGGACGTTCCTTTTGCCACAAGGAGTGTCCCTCACTCTATCCTAAAGAACAGCAATAAATCTACGGAATTCTTCCAGTCCTTTTTCATCACATTTGAAGACACCGGCATCTTCCAGAACCTGACAGAAGACCTTGCCAACTTCCTGTTCCAAAATGCCATCAACATTGGTCGCATCAATATTAATGCCCTGCTTCTCATATGCGGCAGTAAATTCATCTACCCAGTCTGCATGCTTTTTCAAGGTCTCATCTGCACGGATATCCTTACCATTTACGATCGCATCCGCAAGGGCTTCCATCTCCCCTTTCAGACGGGAAGGAAGTACAGCAAGACCCATGACTTCGATCAGACCGATATTTTCCTTTTTGATATGGTGCAACTTGGCATGAGGATGATAAACCCCAAGCGGATGTTCCTCTGTCGTAATGTTATTGCGCAGAGCCAGATCCAGTTCAAACATATCACCGCGTTTTCTGGCGATCGGTGTGATCGTATTATGTAACTCTCCGTCAGTCTCGGCAAAAATGAAAGCATCTTCGTCAGTATAAGTTCTCCAGCATCCCAAGATATGATCTGCCAGATCAATGATACGCTTTTCATCCTTGCAGGAAAGCCGGATCACGGAAAGTGGCCATTTCACAATGCCTGCCTTGACATCTTCAAAACCTTTTACCATAAATTCTTCGATGATCGGTGCCTTTTCCATAGCAAAGGTATAGTGACCGCCCTGGAAATGGTCATGGCTGAGAATGGATCCGCCTACGATCGGCAGGTCTGCATTGGAGCCCAAGAAGTAATGTGGAAATGTCTTTACAAAATCAAACAATTTCACAAAAGTCGCGCGCTCAATCTTCATCGGTGTATGCTGACCGTTGAAAACGATGCAGTGCTCATTGTAATACACGTATGGAGAATACTGGAATCCCCATCTGCTGCCGTTCATAGTCAGCGGGATGATACGGTGGTTCTCTCTGGCAGGATGATTGGCGCGTCCTGCATATCCCTCATTTTCTATGCAAAGCAGGCACTTGGGATAAGCAGACTGCTTGGCATTCTTAGCTGCCGCGATCGCCTTTGGATCCTTTTCCGGCTTGGAAAGATTGATGGTGATATCCAGAGTGCCGTACTTGGTATCCACGGTCCACTTCTTATCTTTCTTTACACGGTAACGACGGATATAATCACTGTCCTGGCTGAGTTTAAAGAAATAGTCGGTGGCTGCCTGTGGTGACTTTTTGTATTCTTCGGCAAATTTTGCCTGCACAGTCGCCGGACGTGGCATCAGACAATTCATCAGACGTGTATCAAAAAGGTCGCGGTAAACAACGCTATCCTCGATCAGTCCCTTTTCTACTGCCGCATCCAGAAGATCTTTTAAGACATCCTCCAATACAATGTCAGACAGATCACAATCCGGATCCGTGTACTCATCCTCCTTCATGACATCCAAAAGCAGGTTGGTCGTGTAAATGCGCTCGCACTCCGGGGTCAATCCTGTGTTGATGCCGTATTGTACCAACTTTTTAATACTTTCTTGTAACATATTTATTCCTCCTCCTTTTTATTGCTTAGATAACAATGTATTTTGACGTGTATTGGGTAAATTAGATTACTTTATGATTGCCAACAAGAAACTAAATCCTAAAATTTCGTTTCCATATGCTTAACTATACTTAAATCCTACGAATTTTGCAAGAGCAGATTCTGAAGTTCTGCGACGGAATCCACGATATAGGTGGCACCTGCATCTGCAAGTTCTGCCCGGTCTCCATAGCCAAAGGTCACCCCAATGCTGTCCAGTCCATTGGCGATCGCTCCGTCCACATCATGATGTCTGTCTCCGACCATGACGATATTTTCCTTTGCCACACCCGGGATCTGCTCCATCGCATAGGCGATCACTTCGCTCTTTGCCGTCCTGGTCTCATCCATCGTTGCCCCCGCAACATAGGTAAAATACGGACGTATCCCATAATGGGATATGATCTGCTCACTAAAGAACTCCGGCTTGCTTGTCGCAACCAGTAACTGCTTTCCTGCACTTTTTAAGGTAAGCAGAAGTTCCGGTATGCCGTCGATCAGTTTGTTTTCAAACAAGCCCTTGGTACTGTAATACTCTCTATAATAGGAAACAGCCTGAACTGCCTGCACCTCATCTAATCCATAATATTTCTGAAAAGACTCGATCAATGGTGGTCCCACGAAGCACAAAAGGTCATTTTTGTCTTCTACATGTATTCCAAATTTTTCCAAGGCATGCGCCGCCGAATTGACAATCCCCGGTGCCGACTCTGTCAGCGTGCCGTCCAGATCAAAAAGCACTGTTGTATATTGCATCTTATTCCCTTTCATTTCTATATTTGCGCGCATCCTGTCCCAACTTGCGCGAACTATCATGTATAATTTTCCATCATTGGTAACAAATTAACCATATGTAGTCTTAGTATAACACAAATCACAGATTTTTTTGGAGGATAATCAAATGGATCAAGAAAATATTTCACAGGATAGCATCGAACTCTTACATGAATGTGACAAAGGCATACAGATGGGGCTTTCTGCCATGCATCAGGTGGCAGATAAGATCAGTGACGACCAGTTTCGCTCCGTCTTAGAAAAAAGCAGAAATACGCATGAGAACCTGAAGGATAAAATACAGTCCCTCTTGCAAAAATACGGGCAGGAAAGCGACGCGCCGAATCCCCTCCTCTCCGGCATGTCCTACCTTTCCACCAATCTCAAGATTGCACTGGATACCGAGGACACCACCATCGCCGACCTGCTCACAGACGGTTGTGACATGGGCATCAAGTCCCTGCGCAAATATTTGAACGAATATGAACGCGCCGGGGACGAGATCAAAGATCTTTGCCGCAAGATCATTTCTGCCGAGGAAGAACTGCGCAATCAGTTGAAGGCATTTTTGTAAAATGATTGTTTTTTCCTCTTTTTTTTGATAGTCTGTTTTTAGCAAAGAAATTGTAAAATGTTCATAACAGGAGGAACAAAAGATATCATGAACTTTTTAGAAGAACGAATCGTGAAAGACGGAATTGTAAAAGAAGGCAATGTCCTAAAGGTTGACAGTTTTTTGAATCACCAGATGGACATTGCCCTCTTTGATGAAATGGGTGCTGAATTCAAGAAACGCTTTGCCGACGCAAATATCAATAAGATCGTGACCATCGAGGCATCCGGTATCGGTATCGCCTGTATTGTTGCAAGACATTTTAACGTACCGGTCGTATTTGCGAAAAAATCCAAGAGCATCAACATCGACGGCGACGTCTATAAGGCAGAGGTCGAATCTTTCACACATAAATGTAAGAACAACGTCATTGTTTCCCGCAAGTTTTTGGGGCCGGATGACCATGTGCTGATCATCGACGACTTTTTGGCAAATGGCTGTGCCCTGCAGGGACTCATCTCCATTGTCAACGAAGCCGGCGGAACCGTAGAAGGCATCGGTATCGCTGTTGAAAAGGGCTTCCAGAACGGCGGACGCATCATTCGCAATCTCGGTTTCCATCTGGAATCCCTCGCCATCGTGGAGAGCATGGACGCTACAAGCGGAGAGATCGTCTTTCGTCAGCAGTAGGATAAGCAGACAAATACACTAAGAGAAAGGACTTGTATGGAATTGTTCCATATATAATAAGAAATGACATCTACAAAAGAAACCCCGTCTATTGAAAATTTATACCATCTTGATGGCAAGATTTCCGTAAAGCAGGCAGTACCATTTGGTCTGCAACACATTCTTGCCATGTTTGTATCCAATATCGCACCGATCTTTATCGTTGCCGGAGCCAGCGGACTTTCTTCCCAGGATACCGCCATGCTCATCCAGTCAGCTATGCTGATCGCCGGTATTGGTACACTGATCCAGTTGTTCCCGATCTTCCACAAGGTTGGATCCGGTCTTCCGATCGTCATGGGGATCAGTTTTACCTTTGTTTCTGTCTTTACCTATCTGGGCGTCGCCTATGGCTATAATGCCATTGTCGGAGCCGTCATTGTCGGTGGTATCATCGAAGGTATTCTCGGACTGCTGGCAAAATACTGGATCAAACTGATCACACCGATCGTATCTTCGACCGTCGTGACCGCTATCGGCTTTTCCCTGCTTTCTGTCGGAGCATCTTCTTTCGGCGGTGGCAGTGGCAGCGAAACATTCGGTTCCGCTACAAACTGGATCTTAGGAAGCATCACACTTTTATGTTGTATCCTATTTAATATTTTTGCGAAATCTTATTTCAAACAGTTATCTGTTTTGTTCGGACTTGTGGTTGGTTATCTGATTGCCATTGCTATGGGCGCAGTTGATTTTTCTTCTCTGCAGAACACAGCGATCATTGCTTTCCCGTCACTCATGCCATTCAAGCCGGAGTTTAATATCAACGCCATTATTTCAACGACCCTGATCTTTTTGGTGTCCGCTACCGAGACGATCGGCGATACCTCCGCACTTGCCGCTTCCGGTCTGAACCGCGAAGCCACTTTAAAAGAGACCTCCGGCTCCATCGCCTGCGACGGTTTCATCAGTGCACTCTCCGGTCTTTTCGGCTGTATGCCAATCACATCTTTCAGCCAGAACGTTGGTCTGGTCGCTATGACAAAAGTTGTCAACCGCTTTGCCATTGCTACCGGTGCTGTGATCATGATCCTTGCCGGTATCTTCCCGATCTTTGGTTCTGTGCTTGCCACACTGCCAGATGCCGTACTTGGCGGTTGTACCCTGATGATGTTTGGTAACATTGTCATCAGCGGTCTGCAAATGATGGGCAAAGCCGGTTTTACACAGCGAAATATCACGATCGCCGCACTCTCACTCAGTGTCGGCATCGGCTTTACACAGGTACCGGAAATCTTTGCTATTTTCCCGCAGATCATCCAGACCGTGTTTGCAGAAAACTGCGTTGCCGTCGTATTTATCGTTTCCATCATTTTAAATCTTGTTTTGCCAAAGAATATGGAAGCCCCTACCGAGGCGTAAAAATTATGTATAAAAAGAATGTGCTTTGGCACATTCTTTTTTATTGCGGTGCGAAAAATGCCAGCGCGATCGCTCCCGGTCCTGCATGGGTACCGATCGCCGCCCCGACGGAAACGATCGGCAATTCCTCTTTTGTGTGTGCCTTTTCCCAAAGCATACGACTATCCTCGATATACTTGCAGATCAACTTATCCGAAAGCCCGGTATATCCTAAATAAAAAGGACGTGAAAAATCAATTCCTCCCGCCTGCTTGGTCCGCTGCATCAGCAGGTTCTTTCCATTCTTTGATCCGTGCGCTTTTCCAAGTACAAGGATTTCTCCTGCACCTACTCCCACAACCGGCTTGATCGATAATGCATTACCAAGTGCAGCAGATGCTGCCGAGATCCGTCCACCCTTTTTCAGGTATTCCAGTGTATCCAATAATGCGATCAGTTGGATCTGTTTCTTTTCCTCCTCCAAAATCCCTACGATCTCATCTATTCCATAATCAGCCTCGACCAGTTCTACCGCACGCATGACAAGGCATTTTTGTCCCACCGTGACGTTTTCACTGTCTACGACATAGACCTGACCTTCAAATTCCTCTGCCGCGATACAGGCGCTCTGGTAAGTACCGGATAACTTGGAGGAAAGCGTGATAACAAGGATCTGCTTGTCGCTCATCTGTCCCCCTCCTGCCGATGCATCAGCATCCAGTTCCTGCCGATAAGCCTCCATAAATTCATAAGGACTGATCTGGCTGGTCTTTGGCAAAACATCAGTCTCGATCAATTTTTCATAAAAGGTCTCGTGTAAAAGATCAACGCCATCACGGTAATGTTCTTCTCCGAAAGAAACATGTAAGGGAAGGACCCGCACCTTGTCACATTCTTCCTGTAAAATATCCGATCCGGAATCTGTAATTATCTTAATCATGGTATTTATACCTCACTTTTGATATTTTGTGTATTACTCGTGCTAGTATAACCAAAGGAGATGAGGCTGTCAAGTCGATGGCATAAATATGGCGGTAAGGAAAGCGAGGAAAGGGGGAGGTGATAGGGGCAGACCGGCTAATGCCTCCCCCTTCCTCGCTTTCCCTTCTACACTCAAAAAGTCCCGAGTGAGATACCTCACTCGGGACTGCCCCTCAAAAAAGATTTATTAATTTTCCTGCTCTCTGCGCTTTGCAAGTTCTGCGTAGACATCAACCAGTTTTTCTTTTGAAAGTTTATAGCCAAATGTCAGTAATAAGAACATAACCAAAAGCACGATCGCCGGAACCAGTGTTGCCATATCATATAATTTTGCAACAACTTCTGCTGACTGCTTGCTTGCATCTACATTGTAGCCGATCACTGCAAGTAAGATCGGTACACCAACACCTGCTAAGGTCTGACCTAACTTTCTGGTGAAAGAATACAATGCATAAGATGTACCTTCTTCACGTCTGCCGGAAAGAAGTTCATGGTAATCGATAACATCCATAACCAATGCCCATACTTCCAGTGTCAGGAATGTCTGTCCTGCGCCTGAGAAGAATAAGAGGATCATAAAGACATATGGGTTGTTTACCATCGGTGTAAACTTGAGGAAATACATGATAAAGTTTACAACAGCGGCAAAAGCAAGACCAAATGCACAGATCTCCTTTTTACCAAACTTGCGGACTAACTTACCAATGATCGGTAAGAACAATGCCATCGGTACATAAGTACAAACGGTCACAAAACTGTAAAGTCCCGGCTTCTCATAGAAGTTCAGGAAGAGGTAGTTGTAAGTCGTCTGTGTGTACATCTGGAATGCGATCAAAAGCATGGATACCAGACATAGAAAAATGAACGGCGGGTTCTTAAAAAGATCCCCAACGGTACGGAATACATGCATACCTTCCTGCTTCTGCTTTGGCGGAACTGTGATACGTTCCTTTACATTTCTAAAATGTAGGCTGTAAATACCAATAGATACCACTGCGATACAAAGTACGGCAAATCCTAACTTGGTCGGATCTAAGACCTTTGTTTCGGTACCATCTGCACCAATCACAGTAGAATATACCAAAAGCGGCAGTAAGATCATGGATGGGATATTACCAAATCCTGCACCTACGGAACGCCATACAGAAAGAGACGAACGCTCCATCGGATCATCGGTCATAACGGATGCCAAAGATCCGTAAGGGATGTTGACACCTGTGTACATCATACCATATAAGATGTAAGTCACATATGCGTAGATCAGATACTGGTTGGTCGTCAGTCCGGGAATCTTGACAAACATCAGTACCGCTGCTACTGCCAGTGGGATGGATGCCCACATAACATAAGGACGGAAACGCCCCCACTTTGTCGGCTTTCTGGAATCGATAAAGCCCCCCCAGAGTGGATCATTGATTGCATCCCAGATTCTTGCCACAAACATCAGGATGGTAATCTGTGCCAACGGAATATGTAGGCAATCCGTATAAAACATTGTTAAAAAAGATGAAATCAGAGAAAAAGTCAAAACCCCGCCAAAGTCACCGCAGGCATATGCCATTTTCTCCTTGGTCGTCAGACCATGTGTTTTTTGTTCCCCCATTATAACTCTCCTTTTTTGTAATAATATAATGTCGCGAGTTGTATTATTTAACTCATTTAATTTATTACATTTTACTACGTTTCTTTCCATATGGCAAGTTACTTTGTGCAATTTTTTAACATTTTTTAATTCTTTTAAAAAATCCTGTCCACACTGGGCTTTTCGTGCTAGAATACAGACAGATCCAAATTTAGGAGTATAAATAAGGAGACGATTATGGAGAACTTTATCACAACCCAGACCAAATGCGGTCAGATCCGTGGCATCCACTGCGACGGCTACGATAAATACCTTGGTATCCGCTACGCAAGCGCCGAGCGTTTTGCCTATGCCGAACCGGTAGAACACTGGGACGACGTTTACGATGCCACCCATTACGGCAATGTATGTCCGCAGAACCGCACTTTTTACGAACATTTAGAAATCCCGGAACGGCTTTTCTATCACAATGAATTCCGTCAGGGGCAGACCTTCCACTATGACGAGGATTGCCTGAACCTCAACATCTTTTCCCCTGCCGGCGACGGACCTTTCCCGGTACTGGTCTTTATCCACGGAGGCGGCTTTGATTCCGGTGCCAATTATGACAGTGCGATCGACGGTGCTGCCTATGCCAGACGCGGCATTGTTTTTGTATCGATCCACTACCGTGTCAGCATCTTCGGTTATCTGACGCATCCGGACATCCGGGAAAAATACGGACGTGACGGCAACTTTGGACTCGACGATCAGTTCACCGCCCTGCAATGGATCAAGGCAAACATCGCTGATTACAAGGGCAATGCCAACAACATCACTGTCATGGGACAGAGTGCCGGTGCTATTTCCATCCAGTACTTAAGCCTCAGTCCAAAATGCCAGGGACTTTACCAGCGTGCCATCATGTTATCCGGTGGCGGCATGTTCCCGAAATTTGCCCTGCCACGCCCATCGGAAAACACCCATGAATACTGGGAAGATCTGATGGCGACCGCCGGTGTTTCAACCTTAGATGAACTAAAGGTCTTAGATACCAAGACCATCTTTACCGCGATCGAGGAACTGAAATCCCGTCGCAAGGACAACACCTACAACACCATGCCGGTCGTGGACGGCTATCTGATCAGCGCACCTGTGGATACTCTGATCGATCACCCTCTGCCGATCGACTACATGCTGGGCTACACCAATAATGATATGTATGCCATCATCATGGGACATATCTCCCACAAATATGCCAAGACAAATCACGCCTATCTTTACTACTTTGACATTGATGCTCCCGGCAATGACCATAATGGTGCTTTCCATTCCAGCGACCTTCGTTATGTCTTTGGAACCCTGAACGCATCCCACCGACCTTACGACGCCGAGGATACCAAGGTCTCTGAGGCAATGATCTCCTATATCGTTGCTTTTGCCAAAACAGGCGATCCAAATACAGACCATCTTCCAACCTGGAAGCCTGCCGGTCGTCATGCACTGCATATCAAAAAACCGGCAAGTGCTATTGCCATGGGTCCGACCAACTGGTTCAAATTATTGCATAATACATTAACGAAAGGCGATCCCAAATAAGGGACCGCCTTCTTTTTGTCAGAAACTACTCTGTTATCCAACGTCCTACTTTATAATTATTCTTGCCGTCTTTTTTGACCTGATACAGGAGTTTGTCCGCCGTTGCCAGATAATCCCACAAACGGTTCTTTGTCTCCGGCACGCAGTGACAACATCCTTGCGATAAGGTGATATAATCTACGCCCACAGGGCTTGTGCCCGGCAGTGCGATACGCTCCATGTTGCTTTTGAGATGTGCCATCATCTGACAGATCTCCTCGTCTGTCTTGCCGGTATAGACAAGGACAAATTCATCCCCGCCGTAACGTGCGGCAAATACATCCTCATTTTCCTGCACCAGACTGCTGAGAGCATCTGCCACATGCACCAGATAATGATCGCCATCGATATGTCCGTAAGTATCATTGACCGATTTGAAGAAATCAATATCCAAGATCTCAACGCCAAAAGTCGTACCATTGCGAATCGCCTTTGCCAACGCATCTTCTGCATAACTGTGCCAATAAGCACGGTTGGGCAATCCAGTCAGGGCATCATGGTTGGACTTGATCATGAGTTTTTCATTCTGCTCTGTGATCTCCTTTTGCATATGCATGATGCGCTTGTGCTCATTGTGCGCACTCTCCGCCTGCACGACGGCTTCCAGATTGTAGATGCCACGCTCCCAGTAACTTTCCAGAAAACGCTTGGTATATTCCAGATAGCCGACCTGGTCCTTTAGGATAGCGGCACAACGGATACGTTTTTCCATAAACATACTATAGATAAAGAAAGACGCATTGTCCTGCTCGCACTTTTTGATGAAATAATTGAGGATCCTTGTCACTTCATCGTACTGTTCCAGATCTATATATACCTGAATATAGGCGCGGATATCATCCAGATAATCCGTGTAATTATCACTCTGGTGGAAATCCTTTTGCGCCATGCCAAGATGAAACTCTGCCTTGCTCCGCTCATCACGCGCCAGATAGAGAGTCGCCAAAAAGGTGTGTACGCCAAACTGGACATAAGGAATATCCGGGTTCTTGTAAATATTGTCTATGATGCGCTCACCGCATTCAGTCGCCTCATCGATCTTGCCGATGTTCAAAAGGCAGTAGCCCTTATTACAAAGCATGCAGTTCATATTATTAAAGGTCGTTTCCTTGGTCTCCGCTTCCCCGCTCTTTATGATGTACTCCTCAGCCTCTGCATAATAGAACATGGCTCTCTCGTAGACATTGTTGTAGCGGAAAAGATCTGCCAGATTGGATGCTGCCATCCCATGGATCTGCGCGAAACGATATTCCTTGCTGTAATCAATGCTGGATAAATAATAATCGACCGCCTTGGTAAAATTTCCCATGACAAAATTGCATACACCAAGTACATTGTATGTCCGTGCCACCAACTCATACTCTTGCGTTGCCAACTGGTATTTGATACCCTCATGCCCACAACTGATCGCGTTGACACAGTCATTGTCCGAGGCATAATACTCCATCATGTAAAAATACGCAAGCGCGAAGAGATAATCAGACTGTTCTCTCGCCGCATACTCAAACAACTTTTCGCAATATCTGCGAAACTGCCGATACAAAGGGGTAAAGATCATTGGAAATCTCTCTTTTACCTCTGCAACGCATGCCTCGATTTCCGGTTCAAACCTTTCCATGATACCGTTTGTTTCCTTCCTCATCTTATGTAAAAAATAGTACGAAAACAGCAGGAACACCCAAAGACCGCCTATGATCTCACATATTCCTGCTGCTCCTAATCCATTTCCCCCCGAATTAGTCATCTATAACTATGATAACACTATTTTCACATTTTTCAAGGATTTCTCTACTCTATTGGATCGTAATCATTTTGCCGATAAATATGCGGTTGCAGAGAAGATCCAGGCAGAACTTTTTGCAAATTTTACCGAATTTATGGAAGAAAAAGTGCCTGCGACCTTCCTGATATACTATAGTTCGTCCTCCTCCACGACCAGATTGCCGTTCAAAAAGCCCCCGGGGTAAGCAAAGGTCTTGTTGATGCCATCAAAAGACACACGGATCTTTCCTGATTTTTCCAAAAGGGCTCCAACCTCGCCCCTGCCGTATTTGCTATGGAGCACGATGTCGCCCGGATGCACGGTAGGGACGATGCCCTGCTTGGAATAGGACTCTCTGCTGGACGCAACGCGCCAGTGCCTTTTGTCCATCTGCCTGTAGACTTGTTTTCTTTGGATTGGGTCTTTTGGCTATATGTTCTGCCTCCGCCTCACTTCCACGCAGATCCGGCAGAAACTGCTCTAAAAAAGTCGATTTCGTCTTTGCATGAAAGAGGATCAGATTTTCTTTTGCCCGCGTGACCCCCACATAAAAGAGCCTTCTTTCTTCCTCATACGCCGCAATCTCCTCTTTGTCAGCACTGCGGTAAGATGTCAGGACTGTCTCCGGGAAGATCCCATCCGCCACATCCAGAAGATAGACAGTGTCATATTCCAAGCCCTTGCTGGAGTGTATCGTGGATAAGACCAGTTTTGCCTCTTTATCATCTTCCTTATTGCGCAGGATCTCTGCCAATGCATCCAGCCGTTCTACCAATGCCAAAGGTGATCTTTCTCCCTGTGCTAGCATCTGTAAGATCTCCGTCTTGGTATTTTTTAATCCGGAACGCTCGACATAGTCCAGATATCCCATGGGATTTAGGATACGGAACAGTGCCTTATCTGCGGGCTCCCGCATCATATTTGCCATATGGGTGCGCATAGCTTTGACTTTTCCTGCCGTCCAATCGCCCTCGCCATAATAAGAAAGTGCCGCATCAAAGACACTGATCTCCTCTCTTTTTGCCTGGGCGCAGATGGCTTCCGCATCCGCCTTTTTGATAAAGAACTGTAATTTATAGTAAATCTGCAAAAAGAGTTCCGCATTGGTCGTATCTGCGGCAAAGAGGATGATATTTCTGATATCATTTACAATGCGGTGAGAGAAAAAAGAGATCTCAGCATTCTTGATGCGGTAAGGGATCTCCTGCTTTTCCAAAAGATCGATCAGAGGCAGTGCGCTCTCATTATCGCGATAAAGTACCGCCGTCGTTTTTTGATCCTCCGCATCCTTTTCCATCAGGTTCCGTGCTACTTTGAGCAGATATCCATACTGCCCTTTTCTGCGGGCTATGTCGATCGTACGGATCGTGCCTGCCTCCTGGTGCCAAGGACGCATATGTTTTTCGTGACGCAGTGAATTCTGCCGGATAAAGGCATCCGCCGCCGCGACAATACCGGCATCCGACCGGTAATTGGTCTCCATCAAAAGGACACGCGCCCCCGGATAGCGATCTTCAAAGGAAAGCAGTGCCTCCGGATAGGCTGCACGAAATCCATAGATACTCTGATCTTCATCCCCTACCATAAAGAGATGATGCTCCCTGCCTGCCAGAAGTTCTATGATGGCATGCTGGATCTTGGAGGTATCCTGGGCTTCATCCACCATGATATAAGAATAACGATCCCAGAAGGCATCCAAGAGTGCCGGGGCACTGCGAAACATGGTGTAGGCATAGACCAACTGGTCGTCAAAATCCATGAGACTGCGTGCGCGCATTTCCCGCCGGTATGCCTCATAGATCTTGGCAAGATCATAGTCGCACTCTGCATTCAGACGGGCAATTTCTTCCTTAGACAGCATGCGGTTCTTGATATAGGTGATGCGGGTTGCCAGATCTGACAAGTCATTCTCACTTGGAAAATCGTGTTCGATCCGCTGATAGATCCCTGCAAGGATCCGCGCCTTTTCTCCCTCATCACTCAGCAGTTCAAATGCCTGCTTCCCTACCATACGGCTATACATGGCAATCGCCTTTGCACAAATGCCATTGATGGTACGAAATTCCACGCGCATGGATAAATCCTCACCAAACATCTTTTTACAGCGTCTTTGCATGTCGCTCTTGGCGGCAACGTTGTAGGTAACGACCAATATTTCTTCCGGTGCGATCCCCTTGCAGTAGACCATATAACCGATGCGGGTCACAAGGACTGTCGTCTTGCCCGATCCCGGAACCGCCAGGAGCAGGGTCGGTTCTTCTATGGCTTGCACCGCCGCCAGTTGCTGGTCATTTAACATAATATGAAATTCTTTGATAAATTCGTCTAGTGTAAGCATATTTTTGAATTATAGCATACTTCTCACTAAATGAAAAAGCATGCATTTGCACATAAAAATACCGCCCGGGGAGTTTCATTCTGCCCCGGGCGATATCTAATGCACTGTGTCTGATTATGCCTCTACAAAGTCAGCCAAAATCTTTGCGTCCTCCTCAGAGCATTCAATGCTGCTTCTCAAGAGAATCTCAGGCTTTGCAACCATTGCCACACATACATACTGAGATAATGTAGATTTTAAGTTCAACTTATCCCCCTCACCTGTATGAAGAATGACTTCACCGGCACACTCCTTTGTCTTTTTGATCAACTGCACAATATCAGCGCCATCTTTTAAATCATGCATCTTTTTTCCTCCTCTGCACTTCGTTTTCTATATCATAACGCAGGCAAATAAAATACGAGTACACATTTTCTACATTTCGTATAAAAATTCACCTTTTTCCTGATAACTCTTCGTTTTCTGTCTTTGAAGTCACGAAAGAAAGTGTCAATGATTTTTTCTCACGATCAGGCATGCCAGATAATAAGCCATGCGCTCCTCACCCAACTCCAGATCAGCCTGCAGCAATTCCTTGATCTTGCTCATACGGTAAACGATGGTATTTTTGTGAATGAACATCTCATCCGCGACCGCTTTCACACTACCATTATTTTTCAGATAACAAAAGAGTGTCTCCACAAGATCTGCATGATGTCCTGCATCATAGTCCAAAAGAGGCTGTAATGTCTGACTCCCCATCTGCTGCATGAGTAGTTCATCCGTTACCGAATACAGGATCCGCTCGACGCCCAGTTTGTCAAATTGTAAAAAGGTCTGTTTTCTTTGCATGGCTGATCTTAGGGCATATTCCGCTCTGTCGAAGGAAATATGCACATTTGCCACATCCAAAACGGCAGATCCTTCCCCACAATAAATCGTTTTATCCGGCATACGGTGTCTCGTCCGCATGAGAAAGCCCTGTATGATGTCTTCTTTCTGCGTTTCGCTAACTTCGTTCATGATGACGGCAAAATAGCCGTTGTAGTAAAAGAAATGCGCATTATGTGATACATTTTCCATATAAATCTGCAAACGGTAGCCAATTCTCTTGCGATCCAGCGTATCCATGCTGTCCAAGCCCTCCGTTGTAATGAGCACGACTTGAAATTTCCCGTCTACATCAAAGGATGCCGATAATCTTTCACGATATTCTTCGATGCGCTGTGGACTCTCGATGGATTTGATAAAGGCAGACGAAATCTGTTCATCTGTCTCCGTCTGCAAAAAGATCCGCACCGTCAGATCCTTGATCATCTCGGACATCTCGATCACCCAGGGAACCTGTAGCAGAGGCAGATCATGGGCATTGCAGTAGGCGCGCACACTTGCCGGTATCTCCTTTACATAATATCCGGTATTTACCACAAGTCCTGCTGCATGATGCCTGTCCAAGATCTCCACGAGAGAAAGCAGATCTTGCTCCGTGCGAAAGCCCGCCCCCATGGTAACCGCCAATTCCTTGCCTTTAAAATTCTCCATAATGGTCGTATCTTCTACCATCAAGAGCCAGGAGATCGAATTTGCCCAGCCATTTTGCCCTGCCACCAATTCCATTTTATACTTGTCTCTGGCAATGATCAGCATATCTTCCACTGTAAATCCCATTTGTGTTCTCCCAAAGATCGTCTCTTTTGTCCTGCGTTTTCCTACTTCTTGCTATAGTATAGCACCTTTTTGTGCCATCGTCACAAAATTCTTGCTTTTTTTCAAGATTTCAACCCATGGTCTTCTCTATTTATTGTGCTACAATATAGATGTAAACAGAAAAGAGGTTCAACAAAAGTTGAAGGAAGATCGATGGAGGTGTTTGGTATGCTTACTGTAGGTTACATTGATAGTTTGTCAGAACTTGGATTTCGTACTCCTACTCCTGAGTGGGTAAAAACTGAGCGCTATGATTATTGCGATCAGTTGATAGCAAAAAAGGAGAATTTTGTGCAGATGCTATCGGCGTTCTTTTCTAAATTATTTCGCTAATTTCACATCTTTTTAATATTTTTTCCTTTAATAAAAACGCCTGACGGATAAACCGTCAGGCGTTTTGCATTGTCTTCTTATAACATATGTGCACGTAATTCTTCTGCAGAAAGTGGGCTCAGATATGCCGGAGCAATATCAAATACAGTCTTACATCCGCTTACCCCTTCTTCTGACAAACGATAGATGGCTCTGGAAAATGCCAGGATAACAGAAGATGTAAATTCCGGATTGGAATCCAATTTCAAACTATATTCGATTACATGCTTGTGCTCTTTTTCAAGCCCTGTCACACCTGTGCGGAAGACAAATCCACCGTGTGGGATGCCTGCATGATCTCTTGCAAATTCCTCCTCCGTGATAAAATGTACCGTGGTATCATAATCTGCAAAATAGTTTGGCATCGTCTTGATCTCTTCTTCGATTTTTGCAAGATCTGCCCCTTCTTCCGGTACGACAAAACATTCTCTGGTATGTTTCTCGCGCGTGGAGAGTTCCGGATTCTTGCCTGCACGAACCGCCTCTAAAGCGCTCTCTACCGGGATCGTGTACTGTTTGCCGTTTTTTACACCTGCAACACGACGGATCGCATCAGAGTGTCCCTGGCTAACGCCCTTGCCCCAGAAAGTATAGTCCTGACCTTCCGGTAAGACGCTGGCACCATATAAGCGCATCAAAGAGAACATGCCTGGATCCCAGCCACAAGAGATCAATGCCACATGTCCATTTTCTTTTGCCACTTTATCAACTGCTGCAAAATGTTCCGGGATTCTTGCATGTGTATCAAAACTGTCGATCACGTTAAAATACTTTGCATATTCCGGTGTCTGTTTTGGCAGGTCTGTTGCGGAACCACCACAGAGCACCAGTACATCGATCTGGTCTTTTAAATCTTCGATCTCGTCTACAGAATATACTTTTACTCCCTCCGTTGCGGGTGTGATGGACTTTGGATCTCGTCTTGTAATGATACAGGTCAACTCCATGTCATCATTCTGACGGATCGCACTTTCTACACCACGTCCCAGATTACCATAACCTAAAATTCCTACTTTCATGTTGTTACCTCCGTATTCTATTTCTATCTATGCTATCTTTGTCTTAGGCAAGTTCTGCGATCACATCAAGGATCACTTCAATGCCGACCTGTGCTGCCTTTTCTGCAAAAGTAGCATAGTCCATTTCTGCGCCTTTTCCATCTGAAATACTGCGCAAAATAGCAAATGGCACTTGATTGACATAACATACTTGTCCGATACTTCCGCCTTCCATCTCTCCTGCAATGGCACCAAACTGCTCGTGCAGATGGTTCTTGGTGCTTTCCTTTGATAAGAAAAGATCACCGGTTGCTATTGTGCCGACTTTATGATTGATGCCCTTGGCTGCCACACATTTTTCAATAACAGAATAAATCTTTTCGTCTGCCGACAGATATACTTCATTTAAACCGGATAAAAGTCCAACCGGATCTCCAAGTGCTGATGTGTTCATGTCATGCTGCACAACCCGGCTTGCAATGGCAACATCCATAACACCCAGTTCATCACACAAAGTTCCTGCTACACCAATGTTGATCACACAGTCCACATGATAAGTCAGGATCATTGCCTCTGCACAGATGGCTGCAAATACTTTTCCAACGCCGCAGACCGCCGCGATCACTTCTTTTCCACCGATCGTACCCTTAGTAAAAGTAACACCACTGACAACTTCCTCTGACACATCTTCCATATGTGCTTTTAAATTGTCAACTTCGATCTGCATTGCTCCGATAATACCAATTTTCATATTGCCTTTACTCCATTTCTCTTGTTTTCCTATTGTGGATAGGTAAATTCCATATTTGTCTGCTTTTTCAGAACTTCCAGATAAGTCCTGCACTCCTCCTTGGCTGCTGCAAGCTCAAGATTGCGGTAATTTCCACATTCTACAGCTGATGCGCCAAAGACCGGTCCTTCATGGTCAAGGATCTCCTGCAAGACCTTTTTGGTGATCTCAAAGACCTGCTTATCATCCGCATTACGGATCAGCAGATAAAAGCCGGTCTGACATCCCATAGGTCCAAAATAGACCACATCATCCGCAATCTCGGAATTACGAATATATGTGGCAAACATATGCTCCACAGAATGCATGGTCAGATCTGACATATAATTGCCCATATTTGGTCGTCTGGTCCGCATATCGTATGTGGTAATGTCGCCATCGACACGGGAAATATAAAATCCCGGCATCAAAATATCATGATTTATGGTAAAACTCTTGATTCTTTCCATTTTTCCATCCTTTCTACTACATTTTATCCGTGAATGATTATAACACGATTTGTATAGATATCCTACTTTTTTTGTATATTTTTTCACAAAGACAGTTAGCAATAAAAAAGCAGGGATAGATCTTTAAAGATCCATCCCTGCTTCTCCTATTCTTATCATAAACCAAAATACGCGTCTATCCCGTCTGCGATTCCCTGCACCATGCGTGCCTGATAGGCTGGATCTTCCATGTTGACATCATCTGTCGGATTTGTCATGTAGCCCATCTCCAGTATCGTAACCGGAACTGTACTCCAGTTGATGCCCGTCATGGTATCACTGGTGCTGACACCTTGATTGCGCATGCCGGTTGCTCCACAATAAGAATCCAAGATGCACTTGCTCAAATTCCAACTGCTGTCTGCCAGATATGCGATATAAGGGTTGGCAGAGGACGGTGCCAGTGCCATCGCCCCACTCACAGATGCATTATCCACCCCATTGGCATGGATGCGAACTGCAATCTCACCACCTACATTTGTTGCGTACTGCGCACGCTCCATATTGCTGATATTGACATCATGGGATGTGCGTGTCATATAGACCGTATAGCCCCGGTTTTCCAGTTCCGCCTGCAACTGCTGGGAGATAACAAGGGTCAACTGATACTCATAGACACCTGTGGTCGTACCATGTGTACCGCCTGTCACACGCGCCTTCATCGTGGATGAGCCCGGTCCATTTGGCTCTGTGGAAGAATCACCTCTGCCCTGGTGTCCCGGATCGATCACAACCACATGGGAATTGGCGGCAGGTTCTTCGGTCGTCATGTCAGATGCCATATTGTCCTGTTTTTTCTCCTTATCGGTATCCGTTTGGTCTGATGTTGTCTTATCCTCTTCTGTTACAGAATCATCTGCCTGTTCGGAGGTATCCTCTTCCGGCAATATCCCCTTATACTTTTTATAGGCAAAGCCAGCCAGCAGTATCGCACATACAATGGCAAGCAATATAACTAACGGGATCCATCGTTTTTTCTTTATCATCATTTTCACATATTCTAGTTCTTAAAACTATGTACCGGTGCCGGAATGCGTCCTTTGCGGTTTACAAAGGCATCACATCCATACGGATTGACCGGCATAATCGGTGCATATCCCAAAAGTCCACCAAACTCTACGGTCTCGCCTACGCCCTTGCCAATAACCGGGATCAGACGAACAGCGGTCGTCTTCTGGTTGATCATACCGATCGCCATCTCATCTGCGATGATACCAGAGATCGTCGTTGCCTTGGTGTCGCCCGGAATGGCGATCATATCAAGTCCTACGGAGCAGACACAGGTCATTGCTTCCAACTTCTCTAATGTAAGCGCACCTGCGGTAACTGCATCGATCATACCCTGATCTTCGCTAACCGGAATAAAGGCACCACTCAAACCACCAACGTATGAAGATGCCATGATACCCCCCTTCTTGACCTGATCATTTAAAAGAGCAAGCGCTGCTGTTGTTCCCGGTGCTCCTGCATACTCCAGACCGATCTCCTCTAAAATCCCTGCTACACTGTCACCGATCGCCGGTGTCGGAGCCAGGGACAGGTCGATAATACCAAACGGAATACCCAGACGCTTGGATGCCTCCTGTGCGACCAACTGTCCTACACGCGTCACCTTAAAAGCTGTCTTTTTGATGGTCTCACAAAGGACTTCAAAACTCTCGCCACGCACAGCTTCCAAGGCTGTCTTTACAACGCCCGGTCCACTGACACCGACATTGATGATAGCATCTGCTTCTGTCACACCATGGAAAGCCCCTGCCATAAATGGATTGTCATCCGGTGCATTACAAAATACCACCAGTTTGGCACAACCAAGAGAATCCTGTTCCTTGGTATATTGTGCGGTTTCTTTTACCATCTGTCCCATCAGACGGACAGCATCCATATTGATACCGGTCTTAGTAGATCCCACATTCACGGAACTACACACGAAATCTGTGCATGCCAATGCCTGTGGAATAGAACGGATCATATTTTCCTCTGCAGGCGTCATCCCCTTGGATACCAGTGCGGAATAGCCACCGATAAAGTTCACGCCCACGGTCTTTGCCGCGCGATCCAAGGTCTTTGCGATCGTCACATAATCTTCCGGGCTCTTACATGCTGCGGAACCAACCAGTGCGATCGGGGTAACGGAAATACGCTTGTTTACGATCGGAATGCAATAATCGTTCTCGATCTCCTTACCGACTTTGACCAGATCCTTTGCTACGGTCGTGATCTTATTGTAGATGTTGGTATTTAACTGATCCAGATCCGAATCCATACAATCTAAAAGGCTGATACCAATGGTAATCGTACGCACATCCAGATTTTCCTGTTCTACCATTTTGTTTGTCTCGTTGACTTCACCAAAATTAATCATGATACTCTCCTTTAGATTCTATGCATTTTTTCAAAAATCTCTTCACGCTGGCATTTTACATCAACGCCAATCTTTTCTCCCAATTCACGCAGATCTGCCTGGCACTCTGCAAAAGGTTTTTGACATGCAGCAAAATCCACGATCATCATCATATTAAAATAATCCTGTACGATGGTCTGTGAAATATCCAGTACGTTGATGCCATTCTCTGCCAAGTATGTGCAGATTCCTGCAATAATGCCTACGGTATCTTTGCCTACTACTGTGATAATTGTTTTCTGTGTGTTTTTCTCCATGTCAATTCTCCTTTTATTTTTGATCTATGATTATAGTTGTATAAACTATAACACCAATTTCAGTTTCTGCCAAATAAAATCTGTCTTTATCTAAAGCCGGATCAGACTGGATGGTCTGTCCCTCTTTGCCACCTCGATAGGAAAATCATTGCCCCGGTACGGATTATCCCCTAAGGAAATCTCTAAGCGGACAGTCTCATATGCCAGTTCATCATAATTATTTTCTTTGGACAGATGTCCCAATAAAATATGCTGCATGCCATCGTGAAGGATCTGTCCCAATAACTGTCCGCTGGTCTCATTGGACAGATGTCCCCGCTCACCCAGGATGCGCTGCTTTAAAGGATAGGGATAAGCCCCCACCTGCAACATATGGATATCATGATTTGCCTCAAGCAGCAGGGCATCCAAGTCCTCCATATGTGAGACAATATCAGCATCATAATAGCCCAGATCTGTCACAACGCCCACACGATGTCTGCCATCTGAGACAAGATAGGCGACCGGATCTGCTGCATCGTGTGAGATCGACATAGGATAGATCTCCAGATTTCCAATGAAAAAGGTCTTGCCCGCCTCGATCACATGAAATAAAGACGGATCGATCTTTCCAACCGATGATGATTGCAGGATGGCATCTGCCGTCCCCTTTGTCGCATAGATCGGCAGTCCGTATTTGCGCGCGACCACGCCCAAGCCCTGTATATGGTCACTATGTTCATGTGTGATCAGCACCCCATCCATATCCGATGTGGTGTAATCATATGTATTCATTCCCTCCTCAATACGCTTGCCGCTGATCCCGGCATCTATCATCACGTGGCACTGATCGCTTCCCAGACAGATGCAGTTGCCACTGCTGCCACTGGCTACACTAAAAAAATCCATCTTATGACTCTTTCCAATAAACTAAGATATCATCCCCCTCGTGAAGTTCGTCTGAATATCCGCACGGCGCGCCATTGATCGTCGTTACGATCGGTCTGCCGCCACCCGCGTGCACATCAAAATCGATCACATTGAAGATGTCTACAAAAATATAACTGCTCTTGCCACTCAAATATACCGGTTCATGGTTGACTGTTACATGCAGCCCGGCTTCTTCAGGTGCTTTTTCCTCTGCGGCGGTTTCCTTTGCCGGACTATCTCCGCCGGATGCACCTGCGCCCGCCTGCTTTGCCTCGTCAGGGGCTTCTGCCTGCGTGCCGCCATCTGCCTGTGCCTCAGAACCAAAGCCGTATTTGCTGGCATGTTTTAACTGATCTAAGATATTGCTCGCCTGGCTTCCTGTCTCCTTTACCTGTACCGGCGCTGCACCAAAAGCAAGTACCGTCCAGTCGATCGAGAAATTCTCATAGATCAAAGACTCCAGCGTAGCCGGTCGGTTGTTGACCAGGATCTCACGATCCGGGTCGATCTCCACATCCATAAACTCTGCCAACTGACCTACGGTATAAAAACTACGGGTCTCGATCACATCGCCCTCCTGGATCTCATAAGAGCCCGGCTCTAATGAACCATTGACCTCCATGAACTTCGGACACATCACATGTTTGCCACAGACTTCAAATGCCATGGTATTGCCGGCATACTCGTCCAATTCCTCGATCGTGCAGACTGCTTCCTCTCCTGCCGTTGACGGCTCTATGGTAATAAAACAGTTAAACTCAAGCGGCGTATTCATACCGACAGTCACATCATTCATCTTGACCACAGCAGACTCGCCCTCGCCGCCACGCACCATACGAGGCGTTCCATTGACCGTAAAATGGATTTCACGGCCACGGCGCGGGAATAGTTCCTCTGTCGTAAATCCTGCCTGCATAGCGGCATCTACGACTGTCAAATGACCATTGTCATATAACTTCATCATTTCTCCGTTGAAATGGATCATGATAAAGTTGTTTTTCTGCTCATAATAGTTGAGGCAGATACCGATCGGTGTCACAAGCAGCGGATCCTTTTTGATGCCTTCCTGCTCAAAAATGATATTCTTCATGACTTCCTCGCCACGGAGGGCAACACGCTCCGGTACGATATCCAGTTTCTTGGCAAGGGACTCTGTATAGCCGTGGATCTTGCCACCACCACCAACGATAAATGCCGCACTAACAGACTTATCGCCATTCAGTTCGCGGATCTTGTTTGCTACTTCTGTCGTCATTTTCTCACGCACGACCTCAGTCAGTTTCCATACTTCCTCTGCAGATACAGTATGGGAGATCCCCATGATGTCCTCATAGGTCACTTCGTCTAAAGTACTGGAATCCAACTTGATCTGCTCTGCGGTAGCAAAGTCGACCAGATATGCCTGTACGATCACTTCCGTCAACTCATCACCCGCAAACGGGATCATGCCATAGGCGATGATGCTTCCGTCTCTGGTGATACAGATATCGGAAGTACCGGCGCCCACATCCACCAGTGCGATATTTAACATCCTAAAATTCTCTGGGATTGCCACATTGATAGCAGCAATAGGTTCGAGGGTAAGGTTTGCCACCTGTAGTCCTGCACGCTCTACCGCAGAATACAATCCATCTACAACATCTTCCGGCAGGAAAGTCACAATGATGATCTCGTCGATCTTGTTTGCCTTATGCCCTTCCAGACTGGAGAACAATTCATCATTCAGATAATATTTCATGACAGAATAACCGACACAATAGAATTTGTATCTGTTATCGCCCTCAGCAAGCAGTTCCTGCTGCGCCTGATCGATCCCCATCAGATCCAAGGTATGTAAGTCTTCGCCCGTAACAACCGTTTCTTCCGGATATTCGTAGGTCACCTGTGTTGTCACCGTACGCAGGACACGACCAGCCGCCGCGATACATACCTGTGTCAGGCTTGTCCCGATCGCTTCTTCCAAGACCTCCTTGACCTCACGGATGGTATCTCCCACGCGCCCGATGTCATGGATCTGTCCGTCCAACATGGATCTTGTCTGGTGTTCCCTCACACACTGGGCGATCACATGAAAGCCGTCGTCCGCCTGATAGCCCACCGTTCCGACGACATTTCGCGTTCCGATATCCAGTCCAAAAATGATATCTTCCAATGGATTCTTTTCATTCATAAATCTGCTCTCCTCTATCACTTTCCTATCCTAAGATCTGCCGTACCTGTGCCTGCGTCCCTTCCATACTTCCACTGCTGTCGATCACATGGGCACATGCCTGCCGAAAGGCTTTCTCCGGCATCTGGCTGGCGAAGATCTGATCTATCTTTTCGTCCGTGTAACCTCTGTCACGTTTCAGACGCATCCTCCGCTCGTCCTCTGAAGCATAGATATACCACAATTCATCACAGACTTCCTCGTAATGATCCTCTAAAAGAAGCGCTGCCTCGAAGAAAAAATAGTCCAACCTGCCTTGATTTCTCGCCTCTTTGACCTGTGCCAATACACATTCCTTGACCGCAGGATGGACAATGGCATTGACCTGTGCGCGCACCTCTTCTTTTGAAAAAAGCAGGCGCGCCATGCTCTCTTTTTCTATCCGTCCGGCTCCATCAAAGACCTGATAAGGACTTAGCAGGTCTACCAGCGCACCGTAGCAGATGCTCCCTGGCTCCATCAATGACTTTGCCAGATCATCTGCTAAAGCAATATGACATTTGTAATTTTCCTTCAAATACGCCAGTACCGTCGACTTTCCGGCACCGACACCCCCGGTGATCCCTATAAACTTCATAATCTACTCCATTGTATCATTTTCTACAGGCAAAACAAAGTTATTTTGCATCATACCATGTATAGCCGGTATGCATATCGATCGTCAACGGCACTGCCAGTTTTGCAGCACCTTCCATCTCTTCCTGCAGGATCTTTTTTACCACCGGCAACTCTTCCTCTTTTGCCTCGATCAAAAGTTCATCATGCACCTGCAAAAGAAGTCTGGATGCCAAGCCTTCTTTTTGTAAACGGTCATGCACATGCACCATGGCGATCTTGATGATATCCGCCGCAGTTCCCTGGATCGGAGAGTTCATCGCGATACGTTCACCAAACTGGCGCTGCATAAAATTGCTGGATGAAAGTTCCGGAATCGGCCGGATACGCCCATACATGGTCTTGACCTCTCCTGCTTCCTTGCCCTCTGCTACCAGCCCATCCAAAAATTCTTTCATGCGCGGATAAGCCAGAAAATAATCATCGATATACTTGCCAGCCTCTTTCTTGCTGATACCGAGATCCCGGCTCAGTCCAAAGGCACTGATCCCATAGACGATACCAAAGTTGACCGCCTTGGCATTGCGTCTTTGTAATTCTGTGACATCCTCAAAGGCTGTGTGGAATACCAGTGACGCTGTAGACCTATGGATATCCTGTCCCTGCAAAAAGGCATAGATCAGGTTCTGATCCCCTGACATATGGGATAAGACACGCAGTTCGATCTGGGAATAATCTGCATCCACAAAGACAAAACCATCCTTTGGATGAAAGACCTTGCGGATCAACTTGCCTAGTTCCATGCGGATCGGTATATTCTGTAAATTTGGCTCCGTACTGCTGATACGGCCGGTTGCCGTAACGGTCTGCTGGAAGGAAGAATGGATCCGTCCGTCCGGCGCAATACAATTTGAAAGTCCTTCTGCATAAGTCGATTTCAGTTTTGCCAGTTGGCGGTATTCTAAAATGTCTGCCACGATCGGATAGTCCGGTGCCAGATTTTCTAAGACATCTGCCGCCGTAGAATAGCCGGTCTTTGTCTTCTTGCCACCCGGCATCCCCATCTTTTCAAAAAGGATAAGTCCCAACTGCTTTGGCGAATTGATGTTGAACTCTTCTCCGGCTTCGTCATAGATCTTTTGCTCTAAGTCCACCAGACGTCCCATCAGGCGTCCGCCATATTCTTCCAAGGCTTTAGCATCAATCGCAATGCCTTCCAGTTCCATATCTGCCAGTGTAAAGATCAGCGGCAGTTCGACATCCCGATACAGATCATCCATCTGCTTTTCTTTCAGGCTTTCCCACTGCATACCAGCCACACGGCTGCAGATATATGCCTCATAGCAGGCATAGGAGCAAAATTCCTTTGGCATTTCTTCCAATGCCTGCGCCAGACTTCTCTTACCAAAGGTCTCCCCATAGCCCGGCACACTGATACCCAGATATTCGCTCGCCAGATCTTCTGCTACATAGGTATTCTTGAGCGGCTGCAACAGATACTCTGCCACTGCCACATCATAGACATTCTCATAATGTAAAAACCGCTCCTGCAAATGCGGTGTACAGATCTTTATGGTTTCCTTGACATTCATACATGCCAGACGCTTTCCCTGTGCTATCAGATGCTCTAAGACCTGCGTTATGCAGGAAATATCATCCATCGGTGCCCACAGACTCTTTTCTCCATCTGAAAGTGCTATACCGTAAATCTCGTATTCCTGACAGACATCTTCCGATATTTTCTGACTTGTAAAGAGGGATAACTGCCCATCGCCGTCCTTGGCAAGTGACGCATCCTCCCACTCCTTGGCACTGCGCTGTCTCCATGCCAGATACAGACCAATATAAGATGCCTGCCCCTTCGCCAATTCCTCTGCAAAAGCAGTCAGGCTCTGTGTATCCTCTGCCTGTGAGAAGGCATCTTCCGCTACATTCCTTGGTGCCTGGATCTGAAATCTGCCTAAAAGATTCTTGAACTCCCATTCCTTGCACAGCGCATATGCCTCCGGGGTAAAGATATCCGTAAGTCTTGCCGCTTGCAAATCATAGGTGATGTCCGCGTGCACCTCAATGGTCGCCAGTTCCTTTGACATGACCGCCTGATCGTAAAACTCCACGATATTCTTGGCGGCACGCGGCGGGCGTAACTGATCTGCTGCCTCATGTGCTGCCTCGATCGAATGATACTGGGAAATGATGGCTGTCGCCGTCTTTTCACCGATCCCCGGTACGCCAGGGATGTTATCCGCAGTATCTCCCATCAAAGCCTTGACATCGATAAACTCCGTCGGTGTCACCAGATAACGCTCTGCCACATCGGCTGCATAATAATTCTCAATCTCCGTACCCGTCTTTTTGGTCTTTGGAATACTGATCTTGGTATGGTCTGTTGCCAGTTGCAGAAGATCCCTGTCGCCGGAGACGATCGTGACTTCCATGCCCTGATCTTCAGCAAGGCGCGCCATAGTACCCAGAAGGTCGTCCGCTTCCAGTCCCTCTTTGGAGATCACCGTGATCCCCATTGCGGTAAGCATCTGCTTCATCATAGGAACCTGTTGACGCAGTTCATCTGCCATAGGCTTTCTCGTGCCCTTGTATTCTGCAAACATCTTGTGACGAAAAGTCGGTGCATGCTCATCAAAGGCTACGGTCAGATAGGACGGCTTTTCCGTGTCCATGATCTTGAACATGATATTTAAAAATCCATAGACCGCATTGGTATGCTGTCCTGCTGCATTGGTCAGATCCGGCAGTCCAAAAAAAGCACGGTTTAAAATGCTGTGTCCATCTATGAGTAATAACTTATTAGATTGCTCTTGTTTCATACTGTAGCCATTCCTTTTCCTTGTCATCTAAATATGGACTCAGGGTATCATAGACCTGTCTGTGATAAGTATTGAGCCAGTCCCTCTCTTTGTCTGTCAACATGTCCGGCAGTACTGCATCCAGATCGATCGGGGCAAAGGTCAGGTTCTGGAACTGATAATACTGACCATACTCTGTCTTTTCTGCCTCGACACAAAGAAGTTCGTTCTCGATGCGGATACCATAACCGCCCTCTTCATAGAAGCCCGGCTCATCCGTTGTGATCATGCCCGGGATCAACTCCTGGGATGGGAACATATCAGTCGTGCGCCAACGGAATGCATTTGGTCCTTCATGCACATTTAAGATATGGCCTACGCCATGTCCGGTCCCACAACGGTAATCTAAGCCCAAATCCCAGAGCGGTCCTCTGGCGATCGCATCCAGATTGGTCCCGGATACGCCCTTTGGAAACTTTGCATGTGCCAGACGCAGGTGTCCCTTTAATACCAGCGTATACATCTTTTTGATCTCATCGGGAATCGGTCCTAAGACGATGGTTCTGGTAATATCGGTCGTACCCCCCAGATAATGTCCGCCGGAATCCACAAGCAGCATGCCTTCCGGTGCAAGTGTTGCATGGTCTTCCGGTGTTGCTGAATAATGCATCATGGCAGCATTGGCACCATATGCACTGATGGTATCGAAACTCAGATCCAAAAATCCCGGCTGTTCCTCTCTGCGCTCCTGCAGATAATCAGACGCACTGATCTCTGTCATTGGTTCGCTGCCGACATTGGTCTTGAGATAATGAATAAACTTAGTCACGGCAAGACCATCATAAATATGGGCCTCGATCGTGTTTGCAACCTCTGTCTCATTCTTGATGGCACGCATCAGTTCTGATGGATCATGTCCCTCAAGGATCTGATCCTGACTGACAAGGCTCATAAGTTTGGCATTGATAGTTCCCGGATTTAAGAGAACCTTTCCTCCTGCTTCCTGCACGCGCTGAGGCAACTCATCATAAACTGCATCATACGGACGCAGTGTAAAACCACATTCTGCCAGATAATCTCTGACTTCCTCCGGCCACTTCTCATAGAAGGCATACAGGATAGCATCCTGTCCCGTCAAAAAGAGGAAAGACAAAAATACAGGTACATGCAAAATATCACCGCCACGCAAGTTGGTGATCCATGCAATATCATAAAGGCTGCCGACCAGATGGCTGTCTGCTCCCTTTTTCTTTAATTCTGCACGGATACGCGCCAATTTATCCTGGGTAGACTCCCCTGCATACTGCTGACGTAAAACAAAGACCGGCTCCTGTGGAAGGGCAGGACGATTCTCCCAGATCTCGGCGATCAGATTCTCATCCATGGCGATCTTGCCGGACTTTTTCTCAGCGATCCCACGCAACTCCTTTGCTTCTCCCGCTGCCATGCAGGCACCGTCAAAACCGATCGTAGCGCCCTCTTTCAGATGCTCCTCTACAAACTCCATGACGGTCGGCACTTCCGGCTCTCCTATACGGTATAAGGTCACATCACTGCCTGCCACCTGTGCAGCCGCCTGCACAAAATAACGTCCGTCTGTCCATACACCGGCTTCCTCTAAAGTGATCACCGCCGTACCAGCAGATCCGGTGAAACCTGTGATATAAGCACGACACTTATAGTGTTCTCCGACATACTCGGAAATATGATCATCGGAAGTCGGAACGACATAGACCATGATCCCCTTTTCCTGCATCAGGCGGCGCAGAGCACGCAGTCTTTCATTGATGACCTGTGGATCGATTTTTTTGCTCATAATACATACATCTCCTTTTCTATTGCACTAGGCAAACATGACACTTCTTCCATGTTCCACTCATAAAATCTAACTGATGTATTATACCACAACTAAGCCGCCTCTTCCATAAATTCGTAGTAATCCGCCTCACTTGCAAATAAAATGTATTCCCCATCTACATATCCCATAAATCCGCTTCCTACTGTGTATCCTTTCATTGTGCTGCCTCCTCTTTTCGATCAACCTGTCTTTTTTGTTGACCTTAGGGTAGCACATGGCATGTACCATTATTGTCTCATTGCATGTAGTATTTTATTTTCCAAAGTTCCGTTTAAAATCCAAATATGATATGATGTTTGCAGAAAAGGAGATCACGACATATGCATGTTTTATTGTTTTTTATAGGAATCCTATTTTGTATCTGGTTTCTCATGCCCTTTTTTACCAAAAGAATCTTAAATCCCGGCAATGTGACCGGACTTATCTTTTCCGTCCTGCTGATGATTTACGGAATTTTTCCAAGGCAGATCCGGCAGGGCATGACCGCGGCGCTCGCGCAGCCCGGATTTTCTCGCCTGCTCTGCGCCCTTTTTCTCGCCCTGCTTGCTCTTACCTGCCTTCTGTTTCTTATCAATGCCTGCCGCATCTTATCCGCCATAAAGGCGCATCCCCGGCAGGCATGCACGCTCATTGTTTTAGGCTGCAAGGTCTACGGCACAAAGGCAAGCCTTATGCTAGAAGAACGCATGGATGCCGCCATCGCCTATCTGCGTGCCAATCCGGACAGCAAATGCATTGTTTCCGGCGGCAAGGGGGATGATGAAGGCATTTCCGAGGCTGCCTGTATGCAGCAATATCTGATCTGTCATGGCATCCCCAAAAGCCGTATTTTTATGGAGGACCGGTCACGGACCACGCAGGAAAATCTCTTGTTTTCCTCCGCCATCATAAAAAAACAAGGGCTCGATCCACATCTCGCCCTTGTCTCAAATGAATTTCATCTTTACCGCAGTCTCTGCATTGCCAAAAAACTCGGCTTTTCTGCCTACGGGATCCCTGCCAAGACTGCCTGGTGGCTCTTTCCCACCTACTTTACAAGAGAGATCCTTGCTATCGTAAATGAAGACCTCGGGCTGCTTCGTCCAAAATCTCCATAGCCAGCGCTTCCTTGCTCATCAGGGGCAGGGATCGCATGCCCTCTCCTGTGATCAAAGTTGCTACATTTGTATCACCGCCGAATCCGGCACCGCTCTGGCGGATGCTGTTGGCAACGATCATATCGACCTTCTTTTTCTCCCGTTTGGCTTTTGCATTTTCCAGCAAATGCTCCGTCTCCATGGCAAAACCGCAGATAAACTGATCTTCGCGCTTTTTTTCGCCTAATGCCGCTAAAATATCCTTTGTACGGACAAGCGGGATCACAGCGTCGCCTTCTGCTTTTTTGATCTTTTCCTGACTGACCTCAGCCGGTGCATAATCTGCCACAGCCGCAGATTTGATGATGATATCCGCATCATCCGCCTCTGCCATCACGGCTTCATACATCTCCTGTGCACTTTCCACCGTGACCGTCTTTACAAACATAGGCGGTTCCAATGCTACCGGACCGCTGACCAATGTCACGTCCGCCCCGCGCAGCATAGCCATTTTGGCGATGGCATAGCCCATTCTGCCGGTCGAATGATTGGAGATAAAACGCACCGGATCAATGGCTTCTCTGGTCGGTCCCGCTGTCACCAAAAGATGCTTTCCGGCAAGGTCTTTTTCGTATGCGACCTCACGCAGGATATACTGCAAGAGCACTTCCGGTTCCGGCATCTTTCCGGCACCGGAGTCGCCACAGGCAAGGTAGCCACTGGCCGGCTCGATCACCTGCATGCCATATTTTTTCAGGGTCTTTAAGTTATCCTGTACGATCTGATTTTCAAACATACCGGTGTTCATCGCCGGGGAAATGATCTTTGGGCATTTGCATGCCAGGATCGTTGTTGTCAGCATATCATCTGCGATACCATGTGCCATTTTGGCGATGACATTGGCAGATGCCGGTGCCACAAGAAACAGATCTGCTTTTTTTGCGATCGCAATATGCTCCACCGAAAAGGAAAAATTGCGGTCAAAGGTGTCTACCAGACATTTATTTCCTGTCAGCGTTTCAAACGTGATCGGATTGATAAAATTTGTTGCATTCTTTGTCATGATGACTTCCACATCCGCATGCTGTTTTTTCAGCATACTTGCCAGATTTGCGATCTTATAGGCTGCAATGCTTCCCGTCACGCCAAGCACAATACACTTTCCCTCTAACATATCCATTTCCTACCTAATCAAATATTTTTCTTTACTATACCGCATCTGTCCGAGAAAGAAAAGCCCCGCCCGTTACAGATTATCGGACAAAAGCCCATGTTTTTCATAGCGGGAGGTCCGCTGGATCCGGTTTGCATCATCCACAAAAACAACATGCGGCTTGTGGTCTTTTGCCTCCTCCGGGCTCATGGATGCATAAGACATGATGATGACATGATCGCCGACCATGACCTGTCTGGCTGCTGCACCATTGAGACAGATCATGCCACTGCCCGCCTCTCCTGCAATCGTGTAGGTTTCAAAACGGTTTCCGTTCTCCACATCGACGATCTGCACATACTCGTATTCCATAATGCCTGCCGCTTCCAAAAGTTCGGTATCGACCGTAATGCTCCCCACATAATTCAATTCTGCCTGGGTCACGGTAGCACGATGGATCTTTCCTTTTAACATTGTGATTTCCATTTTTTTGCCTTTCTTATGCTTCAACAATAAAATTATCGATCAGTCTAGTCTTTCCGATATAGACCGCAATGGCAACCAGTGTCTCTCCTGCGATCTGATCGATTGGTGTGATCGTAGCAAAATCAACGACATCGACATAATCGATCTTTGCCAAAGGTTCGGTTTCGATCTTGTCTGCGATTGCCTTTTTGATGGTAGCCGCGTCCTTTTCGCCCTCAGCGATCATCTGTTTTCCAAGCGCAAGACTCTTTGATAAGATCAGGGCAGCCTGTCTTTCTTCTTCATTTAAATAGGTATTTCTGGAACTCTTTGCCAGCCCATCCTGCTCGCGGATGATCGGGCAGCCGTGAATGGTGATATCCACGCTCAGATCCTTGACCATGCGCTTGATGACTGCCAACTGCTGTGCATCCTTTTGTCCGAAATATGCATTGTCCGGGCAGACAATGTGAAAGAGTTTTAAAACAACGGTCTGCACTCCGCGGAAGTGGATCGGGCGGCTCTTGCCACAGAGTTCGGTGGTCAGTCCGTTCATATCCACATAAGAGCAGAAACCCTCCGGATACATTTCTTCCGGTTCCGGGTGAAAGATCAGATCGACGCCAACCTCTTTGCAAAGAGCCGCATCCTTTTTCAGATCTCTCGGATAAGACTCCAGATCCTCTGTCGGTCCAAACTGCATCGGATTGACAAAAATGCTGACAACGACCTTATCGTTTTCCTTGCGGGCTTCTTCCATCAGACTTTTGTGTCCCTCATGCAGATATCCCATGGTCGGTACAAAACCGATCGTCAATCCCTCTTTTTTCCATTCTTTTACTTGTTTTCTGACCTCCGCTACGGTATAACAAATTTCCATTTTTCTTTCCTTCCTTATATTAATATAATTTTTCAATAATACTGTCGTCGATCTTGTAGGTATGTTCTGCTGCCGGGAATTCTCCTGCCTTGACCTCGGCATCATAAGCCTTGAAAGCCTCTGTCATGATCTGTCCTACATTTGCAAAATGTTTGACAAATTTTGGCTTAAAGTCCGTAAACATGCCCAGCATATCCTGATAGACCAGCACCTGTCCGTCGCAGTCTGCGCCTGCACCGATGCCGATCGTCGGGATGGAGATCTCCTCTGTCACACGCTTTGCCAATGCTGCCGGAACACACTCCAGGACAATAGCAAATGCTCCTGCACGCTCTACGGCTCTGGCATCATCCAGAAGTTTTTGCGCTGCCGCCTCGCCCTTTCCCTGTACCTTAAAACCACCGAAAGCATTGATGGATTGCGGGGTCAGACCAATATGTCCGCAGACCGGAATGGAGGCATTTACAATGGCACGGATGGTCTCTTCCATCTCTACACCGCCCTCCAGTTTGACGGCATGCGCACGTCCTTCTTTCATGAGACGTCCTGCGTTTACAACAGCATCGTAAACACTTGCCTGATAGGACATAAATGGCATGTCACAGATCAAAAGTGTATCTTTGATACCGCGGCTGACCGCTGCACAGTGGTGAATCATATCTTCCATGGTCACTGAGATCGTGTCAGGATAGCCCAAAACTACATTTCCCAGAGAATCCCCCACTAAGATGGAATTGATGCCTGCGCCATCGACCAACTTTGCTGTAGAATAATCATAGGCAGTGAGCATGGTGAGTTTTTCGCCCTTTGCCTTTGCTTCCTTAAATGTTACGACCGTATTCTTCATTGTTTTGTCTCCTTCTCTTTTCATCCGCCAACAGACATTCCATGTCTGTATAATCCCTGTGCGGATTTTTCTTTTTCGCGAGCCTGATCTGCTCCCTTGCCAAAGCCATATACATCTCTTTCCCCTGCGCAGGAATGACCTGCAAGTGCTTTTCTACCGTGACAAGATCTCCGCGCTCTATGGGTCCTGTCAAAGCCTGCACACAGCCGGACGCTATGACATTTTCCACATTACCCCGCACCAGTGCCGCTGATGCCCGGCGCGCATTTTCTGTGTCAAAGCCGCAGGCTTCCAGCATCTCATAACCGCTCGCCAGAAGTGCCACGACCTGATTGCTCAGTGTTGCTGCCGCCGCATGATACAATGCCTTTTGCTCCGGCGCGATCCTCTGCACGGGGTTTCCCATTTTTTGCAATAAAGGCTCCATGACTGCAAGTGCCTGCGCATGACCTTCTAAGGTAAAAAATGCATTCTGTAATTGTTTGTAGGATGTATATTTGTCGCTGAACGCTAACATTGGATGAATCGACAGACCATAAGCCCTCGTCTTTTCGATTCCCTGAAATTGATCGGATGATAATGAGCCACTAAAATGACAAATGATTTTTCCTTGAATAGACAGATGCCGAATGCAATCCCATACGTTTGCTATCTCACCATCAGAAGTGGTAAGAAAAAGGGTATCGCTTGCTGCTACCAGGTCTTCGATCCTATCGAAGCTGTCCGTACCTGTAAATTGTGCCGCATCAAGTGCGCGCTCCCGGTGCCGGTCATAAAATCCCGTCACCCTGATCCCGTGATCCTGCATGTACTTTCCCATGGAATAGCCTACACGACCGGAACCAATAATTCCTATCTTCATGTCATCACCTTCCTTTAAAACGAACCCGTCGTTTTGATGTTTCTCGCTTTGGTGCCACCGGCTACCTTTGTTTCTCACATCACTTGTGATAACACACTATCATCTGATGCAGTTTCATACCATGAATACCGCTCAAAGGAAAATGTAGCATACTGGGTATAAAAAAACAAGAACCATGTTAAACATTTCACATAGTTCTTGTTTTTCTTTTCATACATTATAATTTACGATACATCTTTCATGGAATGCAATCCGATCAATAAGGTCGATGTATTGTGCAAAAGTGCGGATGTGGTCGGTTGCAAGATACCAAGGATACCAAGGACAATTTTGCCCATCCTTTACCTGCGCTCATAATCATATACCTCTCTTTCTTATTTTCCTGCCATATAATGCTCTTTATATGGCACATTGCATTTTTATTTATGAACTATCCTAGCACTTATTTTTTGCCTATCAACGTCAAAAAAGGGGGTTTTTGTACCTTCTCTCATACAATCCCATCATTTCACAAAAATGCCACAAATCAGCGTGGTTACTGGGTTCTAACGCTTGTCAGCCCACGCTATTTATGGTTAGTCAAAACGCAATAATCCTCCCGGCCACACTCCGGAAGGATTATTTACACATAAGTATTAAGAAAAGGGAGTCTTCCATTACCTATGGAAGAACTATATATAAATGAATAGCGGGAACTATCCATTTATGACAAATTAAATCTGCCTATTTCAGGCATCTGGCTATGCCAATGCTGCACCGAGTGCCTCGCACTGCATCAGTCCTTCATCATCTGGGGTGTTATTGCAGATCACACTGTCACAGGCAAGACTTGCACCTGCGCCCCTGCAGTCATTTTCCCAGTTTTCCATCCATTCGCCTGTGCCCCAGCCATAGGAGCCAAACAAAGCGATCTTTTTGCCGCCGAGTGCTGCACTTACTTCATCAAACATCGGCTGGAATTCACTTTCTTCCAAAACCTCTGCTCCCATTGCAGGGCAGCCAAAGGCGATGGCATCATAATCAGCTACTTTGCTTGCCGAAAAATCGTTGCAATAGATCAATTCTGCGTCTGCGCCTTTATCCTGCGCACCCTTTACAACTGCTTTTGCCATTTCCTCTGTATTGCCAGAGCCACTCCAATATACGACTGCTACTTTGCTCATCTCATATCCTCCATTCTGATTTCGTGCCAAGTCTGCCCTTTACGCTGAAACTGTCAGTTTATTGATGCTGCGCCCCTGCATCCACAATTCCATGTAGATCCGGGTGCATTTTTTGTAGCGGGCAAATGTCTCCAAGGCATCTTCTTCATTCTGATATACTTTCCAACAGCCACTGCACTTACAATTACATCCCTGATTTTCGATAAACCCGATCACGTCAGCCAAGGGATAATCCAGGAAAATACCAATCTCATGTGGGAAACCGTCACTGTCTGCAATCCGCTTTTGCAAATGTTCCAATGCCTTCTCCACACACAGATCAACATATCCATATTGTTCTAAGAAACAGGAAACGCCCGGTTTTTGTAAATCCTTTTGTAATTGTGCTATACGATGCACATAGACCAATGCCCAATTCGGTTTCTGCTGTAAAACCGTGACTGCAATTCCCTTGGGATGCATCTGCTTGTTCCAGTAGGCGATACATTCCGCGAAGTCCTCCTGCCTCTCAAAGGAACAGGAAAATAAATTTGCCGTCTTGATCGATGCCAATGTCGGAGAACAGTGGCAAATCAGATATTGTTCCATCTCTTTCATGTGCTTAGTATGTGCTCCATTTCGTCGGATTATACAGTTAGTTGTCTCTAACTCATATGCCATAAAAAAAGCAGTCCGCACGAGAGGAGAAAAAGTTGGCATACGATTTCAAATGGATTCTGCGCGATATCCTGCTGTTTTTTATTTTCATGGTTAGTTCTTACTAACTACTGATAGTATAATCTTACCAAAGTGTTTCGTCAAGTACTTTTTTATATTTTTTAAATTATTTATATGTAATCCTCAACCCTTTCGGATAATGATTTTTCATGGTCGTTCCGGTTAGTTTGCCCCAACCGAGCGCATAACCATCCACTGTGATCAGATGCCATCCCGGCTCGCCGTCTGCCGTAAAAGTCTCTCCCCGCAGATAAGCATAGACCGTCTCGTCCTTTGACGAAAGATCCGTCACGTGCCGAACATCTTCCTTATATAAAGTAAGTGCCCATGCATGTGATGGTTCAAAGCGGTTTTTCTTTAATGTTCCCAAATGCAGTCCCGGGCGCAAAACTTTCAATCCTTTTAAAGCCGGCATATCCTTTGGCACAAGATATAACTGCTCGCCAAAAGTAAGATACTGTCCCTGCGCAAGTGTCTCCATCCAGTCCTTTGCCAAACAATCCTTTGCAAATTTCTGCAATTCTTTCTGTTCTTTGTATGTAGCCGTCTTTTCCAATTTATAGTCTATGAGCGGACACGCTCCGTCCTTCTCCATCACTGCCACGAAATGTCCTTCTCCATGTAAAAGATGTGGCCAAAGACGGATCGAACGCTCCAGATGCTCTGCCACCGGAAGTACTTCCTCGGGATCCGGTGCAAACGCGCTCTCGCGGATAGCAAAATCCTCGTACCAGTCTGCCCGTCCCGGGCTCATGCCTTCATACTTTGGCACCTCCACCAGATGCATGTCGCTGTGTATCGCTAAAAAGCGGCTGATACTGCCCTCGTCTTCATCCGGTGCAAAGGTACAGGTCGAATAGACCATCCGCCCACCCGGCAGCAACATAGCGTATGCTTCCTCCAGGATCTCGTCCTGCCGCGCTGCGCAGGTCCTCACATTTTCCAAAGACCACTCATCTGCCGCCGTCTCCTGCTTGCGGAACATGCCCTCACCGGAGCAAGGCGCATCCACCATGATCCGATGGAAAAACATACCAAAATGTCTGCGCAGGTCTGCCGGAGCCGCATTTGTGACAAGGGCATTTCTCACACCCATGCGTTCCACATTCTCGGATAAGATCCTAACTCTTGCCGGATGGATCTCATTGGTCACGAGCAGTCCTTCCCCTCGCATCTGTGCCGCGATCTGCGTTGTCTTACCGCCGGGCGCTGCACAAAGATCCAGCACTCGCTCACCCGGTCTGGCTTGCAGATAAGCCGCCGGTGCCATAGCACTCGGCTCCTGCATATAATAGACACCCGCCTCATGATAAGCATGCTTGCCCGGTGCAGCCTCCGCACCATAATAAAATCCATGCTCTGCCCACGGGATCTTTTCCAGAGAAAACGCATCCTCTGCTAATGCCAGAAAATCCTCCTGTTTTCCCTTTCCTATATTAAAGCGCAAGCCCTGGTATTTATCCTCATCATAACTTTTCAAAAAAGCTTCATACTCTGCCTGCCCTAACATTCTCCTCATTCTCTCACAAAATGCAAGTGGTAACATAATCTGCTCCTATCCCAACAAGCCCTATATCACATTTAAAAGCAAACGATTGCGATCCATACGATCCAACTGCGAAATACTGCGTCTCGCCCTGCCGTACAGATTGCGGTTGATCGAAAAGACACAGATCTGATCCGCACCTCGATATTCCTCGCGTTTGTAAAAAGGGATCCGCTTCCAGTTCTTGGTAAAAGGAATCGCATCCTGCAATAAAATATCTGTCGTGTGATTGCTCACGCGTCGGTTCGTCGTGCTGCATAAAACAACATCCTTGTCTACATGCTTATCCAATTTTGGTGCTCTCTGTCTCATGTAAATATCCTCTACTCATCCTCTATTGTGATCGTAACCTGCTTCCCCATGCTGGCAGCCACCCGTACCATAAAATCCAAAGAAGGATTATATCTGCCGCTCTCCATCCGGGAAATATTGGATTTCTTCGTGCCGACACGATCTGCCAAGACCTGCTGCGTCAAATGCTGACTCTGTCGGATCGCACGGATCTGTCTGGCAAAATCTGCTCGAATATCCTGATTCATCTGTGGCACTATGCCATCTTCGTATCTCTTTTTCATTTCATCACCAACCTCTTTTATATTATCATATATGATAACAGTCTGTCAATAAAAAAGATAGAGAAAACGGCGGTGTTTTCGCCATTTCTCCACCTCTTATCATGCATTATAAACGAGCCAATGTCTCGACCGCATTTTCCTTGCAAAGTATGTTTCCATGCTCAGCGATCACAGCTCCACCATGATCATCCGTCAGGATCTCCTTGCCATACTCTGACACCACCAGAATCACACCTGCCACCTGATGTTCTTCCTCTGAAAACTGAAAACGCAGATAATATGTATCTTTATATTTGTATGCAACACTGGAAAGCCCCTTTTGTGACTGTAAATGATGACAGGCACTAATACAATCATCTAAATTAGAAAAAGCGACCCAGATCGGTGTATTTAAGACCGTCCTCTCCTTTTTCGCCTCTTGTGGTGCCTGCTCCTGCGGGCTGGTCTCTGTTGTTTTTTCTTCCTCTGCTGTCGGCCCGGCTTCCGCTGTCTCCACACCTTCGAGCGCATCTGCTTCTTTTTGCAGTTTTTCCTTTTTCGCATCTAACTTTCGTTTGGCTTCTTCCATGATCTCCTTGAAATCCTGCAGACGTTTGCCGAACTCTGTCAGCGTCTCCTCGGTGCTACCGTGATCTTCGCCACTAATGACAAGCGAAACATCACCTTCCGGCATAACCGCCATCTGAACACTAAAACAGCGTCCCATATCCTCATCAAGGTTCAGTTCATATTTAGCCTCTGCAAGAATCTCACGCAGGAACGCCTCTGTCTTGTCTCGATGATCTAGGAAATCTTCAATCTGGATGCCCTTTTGGCTCATCTCTTCCTGCGAAATTATGCAATGGATCTTGTGTTCATCAATCTTGCGAAACTGCATATGCTCACCTACTTTCCTGTCTCTTAAATAACAATATAATAATTGATATGTATAAAAAATGCAATATATAACACTCTTGTCTTCGGATCATAGAGTTTACCGCAAAAATTCCACTGAAATTCCAGCCCCTTATAGAAAAAAAGCCCCGAACCCATTTGGATTCGAGGTTTCTATAATACAATGCCGGCGGTGGGACTTGAACCCACACGAAGTTGCCCCCGCAAGATTTTGAGTCTTGTGCGTCTGCCAATTCCGCCACACCGGCTCGTTGATACTATGGCTATGCGCCATCAACGAATAATAGTTTATATCAACATGATAAGATTGTCAATCTCTTTTTTCATCTTTTTCAGTCTTTTTAAACAAGTCCCTTGATGATATCGAAGCAGTCAAAAGTTGCGAAATAATCCTTCGGGGTCTCTGCACGACGAATCAACTGGTAAGAACCATCCTCCTTCAAAAGCACCTCAGCAGACTTTAACTTACCATTGTAATTATATCCCATCGCGAAGCCATGTGCTCCCGTGTCATGGATATAGAGATAATCCCCCATCTCCACCTGTGGCAGCATACGATCAATGGCAAACTTGTCGTTGTTCTCGCAAAGAGAACCTGTCACATCATACTTGTGGTCACATGGTGCATCTTCCTTGCCCAGGACTGTGATGTGGTGATATGCGCCATACATTGCCGGACGCATCAGATTGACCGCACAGGCATCCACGCCGATGTACTCCTTATAGGTATGCTTCTCATGAATTGCCTTTGTTACCAGCGCTCCATACGGTCCCATCATGAAACGTCCCATCTCTGTGTAGATGGCGACATCTGTAAGACCACCCGGTACTAAGACTTCATCATAGACACGATGTACGCCCTCACCGATCACGCGGATATCATTCGGTGTCTGATCCGGTCTATAGGCAATCCCCACGCCACCTGAAAGATTGATAAAGGAAATCTCAATACCGGTCTTTTCTTTCAACTCGACTACAAGTTCAAACAAAGTCTTTGCCAAAGCCGGGTAATAATCATTCGTCACGGTATTGCTTACCAAAAAGGCATGCAGGCCAAAACGCTTTGCACCTTTATCGCGCAGGATCTGGTATCCCTCGAAAAGCTGCTCTTTAGTCATGCCATACTTGGCATCCCCCGGATTATCCATGATCCCATTAGAAATCTCATAGACACCGCCCGGATTGTAACGCAAACTGATCGTCTCCGGAATGTGTCCGATCGTATCCTCTAAATACTGAATATGGGTAAAATCATCCAGATTGATGGTCGCACCAATCTCATCGGCATAGGCAAACTCCTCTGCCGGTGTATCATTGGAAGAAAACATGATCTCTTCCCCGGAAAATCCCAATTCTTTGCTGAGCATGAGTTCTGTCAGGGAAGAACAGTCTGTCCCACATCCATACTCCTGCAAGATCTTGATCAGAAAAGGATTCGGATTGGCTTTCACTGCAAAATATTCACGAAATCCCGGATTCCATGCAAAAGCCTCTTTTACTGCCTGCGCATTGGCACGAATTCCCTTTTCATCATACAAATGAAACGGGGTCGGAATACTTTTCACGATCTCTTCTACTTTTTCTTTTGTTACAAAAGGTGTTTTAGCCATGTCGATCTCCTTCATCTATTCTGTATAAATATGCATTTTTTGTCTGAGAAAATAATAGCATGAATTCCGGGCAGTGTCAAAATTATTTACAAATCTGATGCCGGATTTTAGTACACTTTTGCCAATGCACCAATGGTCGCAAAGAGCGTACTGACCACAACAAGGATCTGAAATGGTAAAGTGCCCCAAACACCGCAGATCGGCGCATTCTTTTCCCTTCTTCTGGAACGGTTGTAGGAAATGATGATACCCACGCCTGTCAATACCTGTACCACACTTGCCAAACGGGTAAAGCCTACAAAACTGGATACGCCCACCAGTGCGATCAAAAGACACGGCACACTGGATACCAGCCATGAGACCTTGACATTCCACTTGGTCTGCTCATGCACGATGTCACGCAGATTTAAGGTATTTGCCCAGAAAGACGTAGACAAAGCCAAAAGGGAGAAGATATAACCGATGATGCTGACCCAGCCGCCCAGATGTGCGGACAGATCCACCAATGCTCCGTTTTCCGAAATATCCGATCCAGCCCCCAGCAATGTCATAAAGGTGATCAAAAGGATCAAGCCCGTATTGATCCCTGTTCCTGCCGCGATGGCTCCACGGATCCGTTTGATATCGCCCTGCAATCCCTTTACCACCTGTGGCACCGACATCACGGCTGACAGGGAGAAGGAGATCATACTGTAAAGTGCGACCAGATTGGTCGTCGCAATAAACTTGGTCGGCAGTGGGCTGATCTCGGAAACCAGCGTTGCCACGAACAAAATGCCGATAACCGCCACCATGGAACCGACGGAGATCTTTTCACAGATACCGACCAGTTTCATGCCAAAGTAGATCACACTGGCAGCCAGTATGTAATAAAGGATCATGCCTGCCCAGTTAGGCAGACCGAACCATGCATGAAATACGGCTGCTGCTCCTGCAATAAAACCACTGACATTGAGGACAACGGACAATCCCAAAAGTCCGAATGCCACCCATGTAGCAAATTTCTTGAAACGTCCAACAAACAGTTCGTTTTCAAAACATTTGATAAACTGCGCGCCCCCATTATTATAGGAAAGTTCTGCGATCATATAATGCATGATCAGATTGATCAGATATGCCACTGCAACGATCCAGAGCATATCCTTCCAGTCATTTCTGGACGCCAAAAAAGGAACCGACAAAATGCCGGATCCCACGCCATGTCCGACGATAATACTGGTCGCCTCAAAAAAGGTCAGTCTCGCCTCTGTCTTAATTTCTTTTGTCATAATACCCCACCTCTCATTTTGTACCTTTCTTTGTACATTATAGTAAAAAGAATACCATCCGGCAGGGGTATTTACAACCTTAAAGTTCGACCGTAAATGTGCTCCCTTTTCCCGGCTCACTCTCCACTGAAATCTTGGCATCCAAAAGTTCCACAACACGTTTTACCATGGCAAGTCCCAGTCCATTTCCCTTGGAAGTATGAGAAGTATCTCCCTGATAAAACTTATCAAAAATACGGCGGACAACCTCCTCGCTCATGCCACAACCATTATCCTTCACAGAAACCAGGGCACCATTTTCTCCATATTTTTTCATTGAAATATCGATCGTGCCGCCTTCTTGTGTATATTTGATGGCATTGCTTAACAGATTGTTCCACACGATAGATAAGAGGCTCTCATCGCTTACAATATAAACTCCCTCGTCCAGATCAATATTGACCTCTAATTCTTTCTCATCAAAAGGTTCATCGAAAGCGATAATGCACTCTGCCAGTTGTTCATCCAGACAGAAACGTTCCTTCTCAACGATGGCCTGACTCTCCATCTTATTCAAACGCAAAATATTCTGGACAAGACCGGACAGACGCTCCGATGACTCCACGATCGTATGAATGTACTCCTTTTTTTCTTGCTCCGTCAAATGTTGACTCTCTAACATCTGGGCATAATTCTGTATGATGGCGATCGGTGTCTTGATCTCATGCGATACATTCGCGATAAAATCACTCTTTAAGGTCTCATTGGCGGCAAGTTCTGTCACCATGGTATTAAAATCTTCGATCAGGACTTCCATCTCATCCCGTTTGCCATCTCCACGCTGTGGCAGAATACGAACCGTAAAATCTCCGCCAGCCACACGCCTGGCTGCACCGCGCAACTCCTGTATAGGCTTTGAAAAGGTCATACGATAGTTGATCTTGGTGCAAAGCATAGAAACTGCGGCCAAGAATATGGTATTTAAGATCAATGCCACATAAATGCCCCAATTTCCCAGCGTGGAAAGGGCATGGTTCTGATACAGACCAATGCCGGCGGAAACACATACTGTCTGCACCACAAAGACCATGAAAAACTCTCTCCAGATTGGACGCTTGGCATCAATGCGCAGATCTTTCGGTTCCTCGTAACTAATCTTCACTATGTATCACCGCCTTATAGCCTAGTCCGCGCACCGTCAGGATCTCCACTTCCTTAACAGTAGAGATCTTGTCACGGAGTTTTGTAATGGAAACGTCTACCGTTCTCGGATTACTCTCACTGTCAAAGCCCCAGAACTCATCCATCAACTGCATACGGGTAAAGGTCTTTTTGGGATAGGAAAGCATTTTAAAGAGAATCTGGAATTCCTTTACCATAAGCGGAAGTTCCTCTCCCTCGTAATAAGCCATAGTCTCTTCTTCCTTTAGAACCAGATTGCCCGCCTGCAACTGCTTTTCGGTCGCAATATCCGCTCTGCGAAGCAAGGCTTCCACGCGCATCACAAGTTCCACCAGATCGATCGGTTTTACCATATAATCATCAATACCGATATCATATCCTTTTTTCTTGGAGGCAATATCATCTTTTGCTGTCATGAAAAGGATGGGCATCTTGTCATCAAAAGACCGCACTTCTCTGGCAAACTCATAGCCATCCATCTGCGGCATCATAATGTCAGAAACAATCATATCAACTTTGGTCTTCTCCATGATATCAAAGGCCTGAATTGGATTTTCCGCACGCTTTACCTCAAATCCTTCCTCACCTAATTTTTTGCTCACGATAAAATTTAATTTTGTATCATCTTCTACAACAAGTATGGTAATCATGTATCTTAGCCTCCTTAGTTTCCGAGAATCCGGTCAGCCTTTTCACAGGCTTCATATATTTTGTCATACAAAGCGTTTTCCTCTGCCGCATAATCGTCTTTGTGCCGATCCGATTCCCAGGTGTAAACAACCAGCGCCATGGCACAGACAATAAACCCTATGATTTCAAAAATGGTAAACAGTATCATGTGCCGGTAGGATATCGCGATGACCGATGCGGTCAGCCAGCCGGCACCAATCAATCCAGTCATAATTGCGAACATCGTCGGTGTCAGACTCTTTTTCTGCTCATATTCCTCGATCGCCATAAGTGCATCCTCCATCTTGCGTTGCTCTGCCATCAGCCGGTTACGCTCACGCACATTGCGCGATCTGCGCATATGGATGCACTCATCTTTTCCTCTTGTATTTTCCATTACTTCCCAACCAAAGGCTTCGTAGGACTCCCTGCATAGACCCGCAAGGCTTTTTAAGATGGTCACATTGACATATTCGTATTTTGTAAAATCCTTTTCCATGCGTTTCCCTCTTCTCTCCCCATATCTGCCATACTAGTATAGTTTTGTTAATAATACATTAAAGACTAGGCTATGCCAAGCAATTTCTTGGCGCGTTCTACCTGCTCCTTTGTCGGTGGTTCGACATCTTCCAGACCGTAAGGCAGTCCCAGTTCCTTCCATTTGAATACGCCAAGTGTATGATATGGCAATATTTCCACGCGGTCTACCGTTTTTAAGGAAGCCACAAAATCCCGTAATGCCAAAAGATCCTCTTCCTGATCCGTCACACCCGGCACAAGGACATGACGTATCCACATTACCTTCCCATGGTCAGATAAATATCTTGCCATCTCTAAAATATTAGCGTTATCCTGTCCGGTCAATTCTCTGTGTCTTTTTGCATCCATCTCCTTGATGTCCAGCATGACAAGGTCGGTCACTTCCATCAATTTCTCAAACTTTGAAAAGAAGGGTTCTTCTGTCGTAAAAGGATTCCCGGATGTATCAAGGCAGGTGTGGATACCCTCTTTTTTTGCCAGTGTAAATAATTCCAGTAGAAAATCAATCTGTAAAAGGGCTTCCCCACCACTAACCGTAATGCCACCATTCTTTTTCCAGTATGCTTTGTAGCGTTTTGCCTTTTCGAGCACATCTTTCGCCCGCTGCCAGTTTTCCCCCTCTTTGGGCGCATCCATACTGCCACAGGCTTTTGCCCAGGTATCCGGATTGTGGCAATATTTGCACCGCATCTGACAGCCTTTCAAAAAGACGATATAGCGCACGCCCGGACCGTCTGCCGAGCCAAAACTTTCCACGGAATGAATGTTTCCCAAAATTTCTTTTTCCATATTTTCACCTTTTTCTAAGAAAGCCGCGAGATATGAGATCCCGCGGCCTGCTTCTACCTAGACTTTACTTTTATCCTTTTCAAAGGATGAATGTTACATATGATCGTGGCAAGTTCTTGCGATCACATCCATCTGCTGTTCCTTGGTCAGGTCGATAAACTTGACTGCATAACCGGATACACGGATGGTGAAGTTTGCGTACTCTTCCTTCTCCGGATGTTCCATCGCATCGATCAGTTTTTCCTTGCCAAAGACATTGACATTCAGATGATGTGCTCCCTGATCGAAGTAGCCGTCCATAACCTGTACCAGATTATCCACACGCTCCTCCTCGGCATTGCCAAGTGCTCCCGGATTGATGGTCTGGGTATTGGAAATACCATCCAGCGCCCACTCATATGGGAGTTTGGTCAGAGAGTTCAAAGATGCCAGCAGACCGTTCTGCTCTGCTCCGTAACTTGGATTTGCTCCCGGAGAAAGCGGCTCGCCCGCCTTACGTCCATCCGGCATAGATCCGGTTGCCTTACCATAGACCACATTGGATGTGATGGTAAGAATGGATGTGGTCGGGATACTTCTGCGGTAGGTATGATGTCTCTTGATCTTATCCATAAAGGTTTTTAAGAGCCATACACCGATCTCATCGGCTCTGTCATCATCATTACCGTATCTTGGGAAATCTCCCTCGATCTCGTAATCTTTTGCAAGACCATTTTCATCACGAATGACCTTGACCTTAGCATACTTGATCGCGGACAAAGAATCAATCACATGTGAAAATCCTGCAATACCGGTTGCAAAAGTACGTTCCAAATTGGTATCCATGAGTGCCAGTTCGGCTGACTCATAGTAATATTTATCATGCATGTACTGGATCAGGTTCAGTGTATTGACATAGAGATCTGCCAGCCATTCCATCATGTCGTCATAGCGTTCCATGACCTCATCATAATCCAGATACTCTGATGTGATCGGACGATACTTTGGTCCGACCTGATCGCCGGTCTTTTCATCCACACCGCCATTGATGGCATAAAGCAGACATTTTGCAAGGTTGGCTCTGGCTCCAAAGAACTGCATTTCCTTACCGGTACGTGTTGCAGAAACACAGCAGCAGATGGCATAATCATCGCCCCATTCCGGCTTCATGGCATCGTCATTTTCATACTGGACAGAACTTGTCGCAATAGAGATCTTGGATGCGTATTTCTTGAAGTTCTCCGGCAGTCTGGAAGAATACAATACTGTCAGGTTTGGCTCCGGTGCCGGTCCCATGTTCTCTAAGGTATGCAGGAAACGATAGTCTGTCTTTGTCACCATAGATCTGCCGTCTACACCCGTTCCTGCCACGTCCAGTGTTGCCCATACCGGATCCCCGGAGAACAACTGGTTGTAAGATGGGATTCTGGCAAACTTGACCATACGCAGTTTCATGGTAAAGTGATCGACCAGTTCCTGTACTTCTTCTTCTGTGATGATGCCCTTATCCAGATCTCTCTGGAAATAAATATCAAGGAAGGTAGAGACACGTCCTACAGACATGGCTGCACCATTCTGGGTCTTGATGGCTGCCAGATAACCAAAGTAAAGCCACTGGATCGCCTCTTTTGCATCCTTTGCCGGTCTGGAAATGTCATAGCCGTAAATGGCTGCCATCTCTTTCATGCCTTCCAGTGCACGGATCTGCTCCGCGATCTCCTCGCGCAGACGGATGACTTCGCCCTTCATGCTGCCACTGCCGCATTTTGCCTTGTCTTCCTTTTTCTCCTCGATCAAAAAGTCGATACCGTAAAGCGCCACTCTACGATAATCGCCGACGATACGTCCACGTCCGTAAGTATCCGGCAGACCGGTCATGATCTTATTGTGGCGGGCCTTTAACATTTCCGGTGTATATGCGTCAAACACAGCAGTATTATGTGTCTTGTGATACTTGGTAAAGATTTCCTTTAACAAAGGATCTACTTCATAACCATAAGTCTCGCATGCCTGCACCGCCATCTTGATACCGCCATATGGCATAAAAGCACGTTTGAGTGGTTTATCTGTCTGAAGACCAACGACCTTTTCCAGATCCTTGAGGTCTTCATCAATGTATCCCGGACCATAAGCGGTCAGACCTGAAACCACCTTGGTCTCCATATCAAGCACGCCGCCCTTGGCACGTTCTTCTTTTTGCAATTTCTGAAGTGCATCCCATAAACGGTTGGTCGACTCTGTCGGACCTGTCAAAAAGTCCTCATTGCCTTCGTACGGTGTGTAGTTATCCTGGATGAACTGGCGGACATTGATCTCTTCCTTCCAAAGTCGTCCATCAAATCCGTCCCATTCCTTCATTTCTACCATTGTGTTTGCCTCCTATTCTAGTAAACGATTTGTTCCTTATAACTCAAGTTAGGCTTTTCTAACTCTCGTTAATTTTATAACAAGATTTTGAAAAAAGTGCAAGTTTTTATTTAGATACAATCTTTGCACATGTTTTTCATCTTGGCGCGTTTTTCATTATACAGGAAGTGCGGCACAATATCTAGTGGTTTTTATAAATTTATAACTACAATTTATGGTATTTTTTCAATCACATACCAAGCGTCGTCATAAACCAGTAGATCAAACCAAGGATCCAGGACGAAAAAATTCCATACAGGATCACCGGTCCGGCGATCTGAAAGATCCTGGCACCGACACCAAAGACATGTCCTTCAACCTTAAAACCATGGGCGGTAGCCGCTACACTGTTGGCAAAGCCCGTGATGGGAACCAATGCTCCCGCACCGCCAAAACTGGCAATGACCGGGTAGATCCCCGTGCCTGTCAAAAGGGCACTTAGGAATACAAGGGTCAGACTGCAATAACTTGCTGCCGTCTGATCGTCCAAGCCATATTTTTTTCCTATGTTGATAATGCACTGCCCCAAAAGGCAGATCAGTCCGCCGACCAAAAAGGCTTTTGCCATGCGCAGCCAAAGATTTGCCTTTGGCGTCACACTCTCCACATAGTCATTATAAGTCTCATTGATCTGCTCTTTTTCTTCCTGTTTCATTCTCTTATCACCTCATTTTTATGAACTTGCATATGAAAAAATAAAATACCAGAGGCTGCCTGCCAGCTTTCCCAGAGCAATGGCAAGGATGGCAAAAGACAGCCCTATTTGCAGTTTTACCCTGCGAAAGAGTATGGGAAACATATTTAAGATCTCTGCCAGCGCCATTGCCTGACAGCCCACATAAATACCAGCACAGATGCCGATCAAAACCAATGCCAGCAGTCCCAGCCCTTTTGCAAAAACTCTCCCGGCTACCCCCTGGCAAAAGGAGAAAAGCACAGGGCTCGGTTCAAAAACCGATAAAAGGCAACCGCTCAGGCTTCCTAAGATGATGACATTCTCCCAATGCATGGTATCTTTCGCCAGTTGCAGCCTTGCGATCATACGCGAGACAAACCCCAAGGTCGTGAGCAGGGCAATCACACCGGCTGCCGTTGCGCCTCCAAAGATCAGCCCTGCGACAATGATGACCGTCCTTTTAAGAAACATCCAGATTTTCTCCTCTCCTTGCCCCATTTTCTATGATCGCAGTATCTACATCCTTCTCATACTTGCGCATTTCCACCTGGATCGGTGTCGGATCATGGGTCAATTTCTTCTTGCCAAAATGGTTATAAAAGAATAAGATTCCCACCGCAAGTCCGATCGAATATGCAATCTCCAGCGGACTGACCGCAGGCTTTTTGCTTCCCATGACCTGCAAATAAAAACGGTCAAAGAGTTCCGTGATACTGATATCGTTGTGAAATGCCATGATGGCAAAGGCTGCTCCGACAAAGAGCAGTACGCAAAGGAATCCCGTCTTTGCCACTTGCATAAAGGGCTCCGGCTCCTTGCTCCGATACTCCATGATGACATCGGTTTCGCCCAGACTCACCACAGTCAGTTTAGGATAAAGGCTGTGGATCTCCTCGACCACCTTGGTAATGGATACAGGCATATTGCCCGGATGTTTGAAATGGTAAACGGCATGTGCCTTTACCCTCGCTAATATATCACTGTTACTGCACTCTATCCCGCCCAGATCCTTGATGTAAAAATCTGCTTCATAGCGCAGGGCAGACCGGTCTAATTTGATATAGAGGGTCTCGTTGTTTCCATCATATCCCATCTTGCCATCATTCCTTTCCTTTTCTAACTATTGTTTCCAGTTTTTCCGGCTCTATGCATTTTTTACAAAAGAAAAAGACCTGTCAGACTGACAGGTCTAAAACCATTTGGGACACTCCTTGTGGCAAAAGGAACGTCTCTTACTTATTCCTTACTTATTCTTTCCATAAAAATAGGTTGCAAAATAGATCACAGATGCCACGATCACGATCATAGGTCCGGTCGCCACATTGGTAAAATAAGAAATGACCAATCCCACGATTCCGGAAAAAAGACTAAAGATCACGGCATAGAGGTGATATTCCTGCATGTTTTCCGATATATTCCGGCTGGATGCCGCTGGCAGGATCAAAAGGGCATTGATGAGCAAAATACCGATCCACTTGATCGACAATGTCACAATGAGCGCAATGATAATAGCAAAGATATCCTCCACCAGACGCACGGAAATATTGCGGCTCTTTGCCAAGGATGCATGGATGCTGATAGCATTCAACTTGTTGATGGCAAAGCACCAGAATACCAGAGTCACCGCAAAGATCAGGATCAGATAGATGATCTCCCGCGTAGAAATGCTCAGGATATCTCCCACCAAAATAGCGGAATACTTGCTAAAATTGCCCCCCTTGGATAGGATTGCCAGACCGATCGCCGTACTGCAGCTGGCAAAAACAGAAATGATGGTATCGGTCGCCGCCAGATTTTTACGGTTGATCTGATTGAGCAGAAAGGCAAATACAATGGCAAACAGCACCATGGACAGATTGGTGTCACTGATACCGCAGACCACGCCGATCGCAATACCGGTCAGGGCAGAATGTCCCAGTGCATCCGAAAAATACGCCATCTTTTTATGGACGATCATAGTGCCCAAGATACCTAAAAGCGGCGTAATGATCAAGATGGCAAGAAAGGCACGACGCATAAAATCATATTGGAATAACTCTGTAAAATAACCTGTCATTATGCTTCCTCCTTCTTTCCTTTATAGCCAGCCTCATAAGGGGCTTCTTTCGCTTCCACCTTGCGCACATGTCCTACATTGTTGCCATAAGCATAGGTCGCATCACCAAAGACGCGATGAAATGCCTGGCTTTCATAGACTTCCTTGGGATTGCCGTCTGCCGTGACGGTCTTATCGATCAGTACGACCTTATCGGCATACTTTGCCACATAGTCCAGATCATGTGAGATAATGATGATCGCCATATCGTAATTTTTGCGCAGGTAATCCATTTTTTCATAGAAAAGATCCATACCGTTTTTGTCAATACCGGACACCGGCTCGTCCAAAAGCAAAAGATTTGGCTCGTCCATGACCGCAAGTGATAGTAAGACACGCTGCAATTCTCCACCGGAAAGTTTGCCGATCGGCTGGTCGATCAGATGGTCTGCCTCAAACTCTGCCAAGGCTTCCTTGATCTCCTGATATAACTTTTTGTTCTTCAAAAAGACCGGATAATCATAGCGGAAACTCGTGATCAGATCATATACATTCATGGGCGTATTTGGCTCTAAATTCAGTGACTGCGGCACATACCCGATCTTCATTTTTTTCATTTTTCCATTTTCGGTATCGGAAAAAGTAATACTTCCCGTATGGGGAATGTCCCCTAAGATCGCCTTGAGCAGGGTAGACTTTCCCGCACCATTTCGTCCGATGAGCGCCGTCAGGCTGCCACAGTGGATATGCAAATTGATGTGTTCCAACACGACCTGATCGCCAAAGGACACGCCGATATCTTTCATCTTGATACAGTGAAAACCACATGGTTTTTTGATCTTATGCATAAATACTATCTCCTATCTCGCAGCAAAAGCCATCTGTATGGCATCCAAATTTTCCTGCATGTGCTCTATATAACTGTCCTTATCATAGTCTCCCCTGACCAGGGTCTCTACATAGACGGTATTGGCTGCGGTCTCTGCCTCCACCATATCGCCCATCTCCCTGCCATAGACATCATCCGCAAGAACGACCCGGATACGGTCTCCTGCAATGGCAGACATGACATCCGATACCTCGCCCGCACTGACCTGACGTTCCTCGTCCAGATCCAGGACATAGGATACTTCCAGCCCCAGATCCCTTGCCAGATATTCATAGGCTTCCTGAAAAAGGACCACATACCGTCCCTTGGTATATTGTGTCATTTCTTCTTCCTGCTTTTCCAGCGCCTGTAATTTTTTCTGGTATGCCTTGGCATTTTTTGCATATGCCTTGCTATGGTCTGCGTCCGCTGCCGCCAGCCCCTCTGCAATATTGTCTACCTGCTTTTCATGCAGGGCAACGCTCATCCATGCGTGGGCATTGTCCTCGATCAGATCCAGTCCCTGACTCGCATTGATGATGGTCAGATTCGGACATGCCTTTGCCACATCGGTAAGAAAGTTTTCGATACCGCCACCATTAACGATAAAAACATCCGCCGTCTGCAAAAGTTTCATGTCTTCCGGTGTCAGTTGGTAATCATGCAGGCAGCCGGTCTGCGGCTCGCTCAGATTTTCCAAATGTATGCCTTCCACGCCATCACAGACATTTAAGGCTGCGATATACATAGGGTAAAAGGATGTGACCACGGTCAGATCCTCTGCCTTAGCATTTTTTTCCTGTTTCTGATAAATAAAAAAAGTACAGCCAAATGCCACCACAAAAATGGCGGCAAGCAGCGCACTCACAAATAATCCTTTATGCCTCTTCTTCATTCTCAATCACCTGATCCATAAAATCCCAGATTATATCTCTTCCCTGTTTTGTCTCCGCAGAAAATGGAACGATAATGGTCTCTTTATCCGCGCCCAATCCCTGACGGATGATCTTGATCTGTTTATCAATCTGGCTTCGTTTGATCTTGTCCAACTTGGTTGCAATGACGATCGGATCATATCCTACATATGCCATCCACTCAAACATCTGCTTGTCATTGGCAGACGGTGCATGCCGGATATCGACCAGAAGAAAGACCGCACGCAGTTTTTCTGAAGTGTTCAGATAGCGCTCGATCATCTGCCCCCATGCCTCCCGTTCTTTTTCGGAAGCCTTGGCATAGCCATAACCCGGCAGATCTACCAGATAGATTTCTTTATTGATATTGTAAAAATTGATCGTCTGTGTCTTGCCCGGCTGTGCCGATGTCCGCGCCAATGACTTACGCATCATCAGCGCATTGATCAGTGACGATTTGCCAACATTGGATTTGCCCGCAAATGCCACTTCCGGCAGTTTATTGTCCGGAAGCATACTCGTCACGCCACAGACCGTCTCCAGTTCCACATTCTTAATGACCATTATGCACTCTTCTCCTGCTCTTCTCCGATGGCTGTAATGCTTCCGCTTTTGTCCTCCAAGAGGAGATTTTCATCCACCATCTCTTTGGTAACATGCACGCTTGTGATCGTCTTATCGGATGGTACTTCGTACATGGAATCCATCATGACGTTCTCCAAGATCGCACGCAATCCTCTCGCACCTGTCTTACGCTCGATGGACTTTCTGGCAACCTCAACCAGGGCATCATGATCGAAAGCCAAGTCCACATCATCCATCTTAAAAAGTGCCTGATACTGCTTGACCAGACTGTTCTTCGGCTCGGTCAGAACACGCACCATATCTTCCTCCGTCAGTTCCTGTAAGGAAACATTGATCGGCACACGTCCGATAAACTCAGGGATCAAACCAAACTTGATGAAATCCTGCGGCAATACCTGCTTTAAGAGCGTAGAAAGGTCATCCTGATTGCGCTCCTTGGTCTCTGACTGGAAACCAATGACATTGCTGTCCAATCGCTCAGAAATGATCTTGTCCAGACCTTCAAAAGCCCCACCACAGATAAAGAGGATATTCTTGGTGTCGATGGAGATCAACTCCTGCTGCGGATGCTTGCGTCCACCCTTTGGCGGCACACTGGCAACCGTACCCTCGATCAACTTGAGAAGTGCCTGCTGCACACCTTCACCGGAGACATCTCTGGTAATGGAAACATTTTCGGATTTCTTGGTGATCTTATCGATCTCATCAATATAGACAATGCCCATCTCGGCTGCCTGGATATCAAAATCTGCTGCCTGAATCAACTTGAGCAGGATGTTCTCTACATCTTCACCTACATAACCTGCCTCTGTCAGTGTCGTAGCATCTGCGATGGCAAACGGTACGCCAAGGACACGGGCAAGTGTCTGTGCCAACAATGTCTTTCCGCTACCGGTCGGTCCCAACATGAGGACATTGCTCTTTTGCAATTCCACATCAATGTCCTGTCCGGATGTGATACGTTTGTAGTGATTATACACAGCGACAGACAATACCTTTTTTGCCTCATCCTGACCGATGACATAATCATCCAGAAAGGCTTTGAGTTCCTGTGGAGTCAAAAGATTGATCTCAAATTCCTCATTTGCCTTTCTTTTAGCGTCTGAATGTTTTCCTTCCTGCTCCGGCTCGTCATACTCCGGCATCAGTCCCTTTTCCATTAAATCTTCTTCTATGATCTCTGTGCAGATGTCCACACATTCATCGCAGATAAACGCCCCATTTGGTCCCGCGATCAACTTGTGTACCTGATTTTGTGTTTTGCCACAAAAGGAACATCTGACCATCTTATCGTCATTCATTCTTCCTGCCATTTTACTTCTCTCATTTCCTTATGATATGCACATTGAGGGTATCCCATACGGGGTACCCTCTTATGCATTACTCTTTCTTTGTGATGATTCCATCGATCAAGCCATAATCTAGGGCTTCATCTGCGCTCATCCAATGATCTCTTTCTGTGTCTGCTGCCACAACTTCGTATGGCTTTCCTGTGTTGTCTGCTAACATCTGATTCAACTTTTTCTTTGTCTTTAAGATGTTCTCTGCAGCGATCTGGATCTCTGTTGCCTGACCCTTGGCACCACCGGATGGCTGGTGAATCATGACTTCCGCATTTGGAAGTGCAAAACGTTTGCCCTTGGCACCACCGGCTAAGAGGAATGCTCCCATACTTGCCGCCATACCAATACAAATCGTAGATACATCACATTTGATATACTGCATGGTGTCATAGATGGCCATGCCCGCAGTCACCATTCCGCCCGGGGAATTGATGTAAAGATGGATGTCCTTGCTCGGGTCTTCTGACTCCAAGAACAATAACTGTGCAACTACAAGACTTGCAGTTGTCTCATTTACTTCCTCCCCCAGAAAGATAATTCTATCTTTCAGCAATCTGGAATAGATATCGTAGGAACGTTCTCCCCTACTATTCTGCTCAATGACATAAGGTATTGTTGCCATATTATGAACCTCTCTTTCCTGACCTTATTACGTCTGATTACTCAGCGTCTTTTGTCTCGTCAGCCTTCTTAGTTGTCTTCTTCGCTGTTGTCTTTTTTGCGGTAGTCTTCTTTGCCGGCTCTTTCTCTTCGTCAGCGGCTGCCTTCTTTGTGGTTCTCTTTGCTCTTTCCTTGACATTCTCCATGATGAAGTCTGCTGCCTTCTGGATAGCGATATCCTTCTTCATAGATTCTCTCTCAGCATCCTGGATGTATTCCTTAACCTTATCAACTTCCATGCCGTATGCTGCTGCCATCTTTTCGATCTCAGCATCTACATCAGCATCGGTAACTTCAAGATTTTCGTCCTTAGCGATCTGCTCTAGTACGAGTGAAGACTGGATTCTCTTAACAGCATCCGGGCGAACCTGCTCCTTGAACTTATCCATGGTCATGCCGGTAAACTGCATATACTGCTCCATAGAAAGTCCCTGCTGCATCATGTTATTTGCAAAATCATTGATCATGCTGTTAACCTGATTGTCGATCATTGCTTCTGGAATGTCCATCTTAGCATCATCGATGATCTTTTCGATTGCTTCATCTTCCTTTGTACGATGTGCATCTGCTTCCTTGCGCTCTGTCAGTTTCTTCTTGACATCTTCCTTGTACTCAGCAAGAGTATCGAACTCAGATACATCCTGTGCGAACTCATCATCAAGTTCCGGTAGTTCCTTAGCCTTTACTTCATGGATCTTAACCTTGAATACTGCTGGCTTGCCGGCAAGTTCCTCTGCCTGATACTGCTCTGGGAATGTAACATTTACTTCTACGTCGTCTCCGGCAACCTTGCCTACTAACTGATCTTCAAAGGTATCAATGAAAGAATGAGATCCGATCTCTAAGTCGTAGTTCTCGCCCTTTCCGCCTTCAAATGCTACATCATCTACAAATCCTTCAAAATCGATCACTGCGGTATCGCCATTCTCGATCGGACGCTCTACAGAAACAGTTCTTGCGTTGTTGTTTCTCTGTGTCTCGACCTCTGCGTCTACTTCTTCATCAGAAACGCTTGTGTCGATCTTGGTAACGGTAACGCCCTTATACTTGCCAAGTGTAACTTCCGGCTTAACAGCAACTTCTGCTGTATAGATAAATGGCTTGCCCTTCTCTAACTGTACGACATCGATAGATGGCTGTGAAACGATCTCAAGACCGCTCTCGTCATATGCCTCAGGATATGTCTCCTGTAAAAGGATGTTGGCTGCATCTTCGTAGAATACTTCTACGCCATACATCTTCTCAACCATGGCTCTCGGAACCTTGCCCTTACGGAATCCCGGCATAGAGATGCTCTTCTTCTGCTTGTTGTATGCAGCGTCAAGTGCCTTCTCTAAACGCTCAGCCTCAATCTCAACTGTGAGTTTTGCCATATTCTTCTCTAATGTTTCAACCTGTACACTCATTTAATTCATTTCCTCCTTAAAATTGTAACTCATGTACTAATCACCTATAATAGAACCTCTATTATAAAAAGGACATTCAGCCCTTGTGCAGTCATTGGGATATTATATCACACCATATTTTAAATAGCAATAAGGAAAACCAATGAAAAATAGGGGCTTTTCAAGGCATCCAGACCTCGAAAAACCCCATTTATTTTTCCTGTCAAAAATTATGCTTGTGTTTGATTTGCCGGGTTGCGGGAACTGTCTTTCCACAGCCGTTCTGCGGTCGGTGTCCAGTTCTTTGCGTAGTCCTCACATTTAGCACATAGATGCTCTACCGTCTCCGGTGACTGCAAGTCTGTGGAACGTGCCCCTGTGGCTTCTACCATCTTTTGCAGAGCCTCCGGGTTTTCCAACATCGGACATGGGCGCAGATGGTTGTCGTTGAACGGCTGACCATCATGATATGCCATAAAGATCGGTGACTGTAATACCTCAAGCAGGGTATTGTGGCGGATATTGGTATTGGAATAATGGATAAATACACAAGGATCACAATCTCCGTTGGCATTGATATGTAGATAGCGTCTGCCTCCGGCGATACAGCCGCCCACATATTCTCCATCGTTCTGGAAGTCCATGGCAAAGAGTGGTTTTGTCACACGCACCTCCCGGATCTTGTGGTACATATATTCTCTCTGCTCCGGTGTCGGCAGAAGTTCCGGTGCTGCATCATTTCCGACCGGCATATAGTGGAAATACCATGCAAAGTAAGCCCCCCAGTCGATCATCTGGTCAAAAAAGGCATCACTGGCAATGGAATCTAAGTTCTGGCTGGTATAGCAGCAACTGATACCAAACGGAAGTTTTCTTTCTTTCAAATATCCCATCGCGCGGACAGCCTTTTCATAAGTACCGTTTCCACGTCTGCCATCCGTTGCCTCCTCAAATCCCTCAACAGAGATCGCAGGCACCAGATTTTTGACATCCAGCATCTGATCTGCAAACTCTTCATCGATCAGAGTACCGTTGGTAAAGGTCAGGAACTGACAATCATGGTGTTTTCTGCAAAGTGCGATCAGATCTTTCTTGCGCACAAGCGGTTCGCCACCGGTATAGATATAAAAATATACGCCCAGTTCCTTGCCCTGCATGATGATGGAATCGATCTCATCAAATGTCAGGTTCAGTTTGTTGCCATCCTCTGCCGCCCAACAACCGGTACATTTTAAGTTGCAGGCAGAAGTCGGATCCAAAAGGATCGCCCACGGGATATTGCAGTTATATTTCTTGCGCATTTCCTCCTGGGTCTGCCAGCCGATAAAGTTGGCATTGAGGAAGAAATTCTCAAACATGGCTTTGACGACCTCGGTATCAGTATCCTTTAATACACGCATCATCAACTGATTCATGTTATTGTCCGGATCGTCGATGACCCGACGAAATGCCTCTCTTTGCTTTCCCATCATATTCGGATCATCGCCTGCAAACTGATCGACGATGTCGAGTAATTTGACAAGATTCTTTTCCGGATCTTTTTCAATATATCCGAATGCTTTTTTCAGTCCAAATTGAACTAATTTACTTGATCTGTTCATATGAAACACCAGCCATTTCCTTAAATTTTTTATTACTATAACGCTGGTCGTCCCCTCATAAAACAGACAAAATGCCCCGATGTCTAAAATTTTGACACCAAGGCACATTTGTAGTAATTTTATACATTTTTGTCCTGGAAGGTGACCAGGGTACTCTGTAAACTACCCTCCATAAAATGGACATAATCACTCAGGCGCACCGTTTCTTCATCCGGCATGCCCTCATCCAGCCAATCCAAAAAGAAATTGACGATCATGCGCGTATAGACATGTTCGATGAATTCGGCCTTGCCCTCCGCCAAAGTCTCTGCCTCCTCATAGGTCAGGATCAGTTTGTGGATGGCGGGCAGCATCTGCCGGTAAATAAACTGCTCATAATAAAGACGGTTCTGCGAATCGTAGGCATGTAAGACCTGCTGTCCACGAAAACGGAAAAAGACGAACAACTGCTGCAACTGCTCTTTCCAGTCTGCATCCGTCTTGTCATAACGCTCTAAGAATTTCTTTAACTCATTATCCAGCGTCCACTCCATCAGATCATAAATATCTGCGAAATGATAGTAAAATGTCTGCCGGTTGATACCGCATTTTTCTGCCAGATTCTTAACCGTGATATGGTCGATCGTGTGCTCCTGTAACAATTCCATAAAAGTATCTGCAATGGCAGCCTTTGTAAACTCTTTCATGTATGTATCCCTCACATTTTTTTTATAAAGGAAAAGAAAAAAGCGGCCCCGGGATAGTCCCGAGGCTGCTCTCTAAGGTCTGGGCAAACTTATTTGCTCATTTCCTGTTCCTGCTTCATGATCATCTTCTTGACCATTTCACCACCGATAGAACCTGCCTGCTTTGATGTCAACTCACCGTTGTAACCATCCTTAAGTGGCACGCCAATCTCGCTGGCAACCTCCTGCTTAAAACGATTCATGGCATCCTTTGCTTCAGGAACTGCCATTCTGTTAGAATTTGAGTTTGAAGATCCGCTCATGTTCATTACCTCCAGATTTATTTTAAGACAAATCTTCTGACACCGGATCTTGGCTGATGTCTTCTGTAGAAGATTTATCTAATGCTAGTATGAACATAATACGGGAAAATATAGTTGGAAATTATTAGTATCTCTTATGCACCATAACTGTAGATAAACTTTTCGCCAAGAGCAACTGCCGTCTCATGGTCTGAAAAATATTCTACGATGGCTAGTGCAAATTCGATCGCTGTTCCCATGCCGCGGCTGGTGATGATATTGCCATCCCGCACAACGGCATCTGTCTTGTAATTGCAGCCCGGCATCTTTTCTGCAAAGCCCGGATATGAAGTTGCATCCCTGCCCTCCAAAAGTCCGATCTGTCCCAAGACGCTCGGTGCAGCGCAGATCGCTGCGATCAGTTTTCCTTCTGCATCAAATAATTTAAGGGCATCTGTCACCGCCGGACTTGCTGCCAGATTCAGTGTGCCCGGGATCCCGCCCGGCAAAACGATCCCATCATAATCTGCCCAGTTCAACTCTGAGATCAGCTTATCTGCACAAAAGGCAATATTGTGTGATCCTGTCACATAAGGATCACCGGAAATGGATACGGTATCAATATCCATTCCCCCACGGCGCAATACGTCTACCACGGTAAGTCCTTCGATCTCTTCACAGCCGTCTGCCATACAAATTGCTACTTTACTCATATCTTTTCCTCATTTCTTTCTTTTGTTTTCTTCCTTCTTTCCATGGACTCCCGCCTGCGCTATAATATAAGAAAAAGTGCCAAAGGAGAATCGCATGGAAATCGAACGTAAATTTTTGATCAAAGATCTGCCAAAGGATCTGACCTCTTATCCCTGCAGTCAGATCGAACAGGCTTATTTAAATGAAAATCCTGTACTTCGCATCCGCAGGAAGGATGATGATTATATCCTTACCTACACGTCCAAAGGGATGATGGCAAGGGAGGAAAGTGAATTCCCGCTTACCAAGGAAGCCTATGAACATCTGCGCACCAAAGCCGATGGTAAGATTATCAGCAAGACCCGGTATTTTATCCCGCTTGCGCCTCACACCATCGAACTTGATGTCTTTCATGGCGATATGGAACCGCTCATCATGGCAGAGGTGGAATTTGCCTCCATCGAGGAAGCCAATGTCTTCCTGCCACCGGACTGGTTCGGTCAGGATGTCACCATGGATCGCCGTTATCATAATGTAAATATGGCTCTCTACCAATAGTTTATCTGGCGCGGTTCAATTCATACCGCGCCTTTGTTCTAAGGCAGGCTTCCAGTTGCAGGATGCGGTCTTCCAGCCGCCCATCCTCAATGATCTCATCTATGGATGCCGCCATCTGATTGATCAGATGATCGTCCAGTTCCTCCTCCATCTCGGTCACGATATCATATTTTCTGCCATAGGTATCTGCATCTAAAAAATCCAGAAAATGCGGGTTGACACCCTGTAATTCTGCGTCAACTTCCGGCTCTTTTGCCACAGGTCTTTCCGGCTGTCCTGCCGCTTTTTTCGCAAGCACTTTCTGATCCTGTGTCATGGCTTTTGTACTGTCGCCCGCGGATGCCATATCTTCCGGCTGGCAGATGGTCTCTGCCGGGGATGCTATATAGGCAAAACGATATTCCTGCTCTACCTCCGGGTACTTTTCATGGTCTACCGGACTAATGAACATATCGTATGGTCGAACATAAGTCTGGTAATCTCCATACAAAGCCTGATAAACGACATATAATTCTCTGGTCTCCGAATGTCTTGCCACGGCAAGAATCTGATATGTCTTATTTTTAAAATGCCGGTAGATCTCTCCCGGCATGGGTCTGCCCTGCGGCATAAACTTCACCCTCTATCCTATCTTATTTTACAAAGGTATTGGTCTCATAAATGCATTTTGCCAAATCCTTTGTCGCAAAATCTACCACTACAATACCATAAGATGTCCCTGCCTGCCAGTCATAGGATAAGAGATAATCGTTGATGGTCGTGGCATATTTCTTTGGATGTCCTACCTTACCGCTGCCACTGGTCGAGGTAAAGTTAATGGAAAAGGTATCATCCGCCGCCTGACAATTTTCCAGGTCATCCACAATGGCATCCAGTTTGTCGGACGTGTCATAATTATAGCGGTCCTGCACCCACAAAGAGGCACTGTCACTAATGGCAGAGAGTGCATACGGCACATCCACGATCTCCCGGTCTCCCTGGTCTTCCCAGTAAAAATGCAGTCCGCTCTTTTGCTGACCAAGTTCCATGGCATCCTCAAAACGTGTTGCCAAAACGATCTTGCCCCGTACCTGCTCCAGAGTCGGAATCTCGTTGGCAAGATACCACATTTGTGGGTTCTGATCGATCTGTTCATACAAAAGTTTTTGTACCTGTGCCACATCATCCTTGCTGTTTTCCGCCTTCATACAAAGAATGACCGTCTCGGACGGATGTTCCTGCAAAAAGGCATAGACATCCGATAAGACATTGGACAGTTTGAGTGCTTTTGCAAAAAGTCCGCCGCCCTCTTTGCACTTTGCAAAATTGTGCTTCAAGATCAGTGTCTGCTCATCTTCCTTGCCGTCTAAGACCAGACGCATGTCAAAATAGCGGTAGCCATCGACCAACTGCTGTGCGATGCTGGTGTCCTGACATTGAAAGATATAGCGCATGCCTACATACTGTGTCGCGCTGTCATGCGTGCCCGGAATGGAGATCGAACTCAGCATCGTTTCCCCATCGATGTCTGCCATCCAATCCTCTGCATGATCTTCTGCCGCCTGCACGCTTGATCCATCCATACCGGCAAATACCGATAGCGACAAGACCAGTGCCAGAGCCACTGCTCCCCATTTTCTGAAAAATCCCCTCA
>ERZ838118.38-NODE-38-length-152357-cov-44.839739_pt1 | contig 152357 bp, 110 predicted proteins | sample MGYA00519863_ERZ838118 | MGnify/ENA primary metagenome ERZ838118 (study PRJEB31850, sample SAMEA3708827) | human gut metagenome | biome: human gut; feature: human-associated habitat; material: faeces | place: China | collected 2014 ...
TTCTTTACTAAACTCGCTACACCACTTAGAAATGCTGGCTTTCGATACCCCATACGCAACGGTGATGCTTTTGTAGGTACGACCTTCTTCTTCATGAAGACGTACTATTTTTTTCTTAAATTCAGGTGTGTAACTTTGTGGCATGATAATTACCTCTTTTCTCTACTGGATTTATTATATCTTATTAGCCACTGCTGTTACAACGTTAGTATAGCACTTCAAAGTGGCAATCCCGTCCCAGTGGGCATGTTTGCCTAGTATACCTCACTTTAATTAACTTTATGATATTTTGATATTTATGTTGGTAATCTCTTTGATTGCCAAGAAATAATAACAATAAGATAATTAAAATGGCTTATACTAGGCATAGTAGCCTATCATATGCCTACTCATTTAAAGAGCCTTTCGCGGCATAACATCTGCTGGTTCTCTTTGAACGGAGTCGTGGCTCAATTCTTATATAGTACGGTTTCCTAACTCCGGACAGATGGTGTAATATCCTCCGGAATATTCAGGACCACAGGTGTGACCGGCATTTCCCAAATTAATCCAAACAATTACTATGCTTAGATTATATTTGATAAACATTGATACGTCTGTTCAGTTTCTTATGCTAAATTTTCTTTATTTTTTGAAAAATATTCATTTACATATTCTATCAGTGCTAGAGTAGTATGAATCTTCTTCAATATTCTTCCTTTTACGGTTCACTCAACCTCCTCTTCTCCTTGCTTCTTCATCATTTTTGCTTTTAATGGTCATATTGTCACACTTATTATAAGCTCTGATTTAATACCAGAAATGCTAATAATATTCTCTCCATTTGCATCAAATATTTCTTCACTTATAACACCATCTTGTAGGCAGTAAATCTTTGATTTTCTTCCTTTATTAACAAACGTATATTTATTTATATCAGTCACATGAATCAATGCCTTTGCCCCCCATTGGTTTACATCTAACTGCGTACAGATTCCGTCTATGTCTATCTCATAGTCTGTTTTTCCTGTGAGTTCCAAACTCCCCTCTACATCTTTTATATAGACTAAATCTGCAGCACCATCATATTCCAAACGTTTCAATTTTAAGTTTTCAATGTAAAGTTCTTTAGCACTTGCATCAATTTCACAGTGTTCCGCAAAATCTTTTGGCAACATGATAATTATATCAAGAGATTTTTCAGCCTCGAATTGGCTGATTACTTTTTTATTTTGACAATCTATGTCTAATCGTTTCTTTTTCTCATCTATCTTTACTTTATACAGAGAATTAAGATTGTCCCAAAAATCAGACTGAAGCTTTATATGTATTTTTTCATCGTCACATGTGCAAATGCAGATTTTTCTAACGCTTCCTACACGAATATCAAAACGCTTGTCGCAATCTATATCATAAACCGTCTCACTTTCAAAAAGCTTTTCTTGTATTTCCTGTTCATTTTTTCTTTGCAATATTAATTCATCTAAAGTCACCTTAAAAATTTCCGCCAACATAATCATATTTTCAACATCCGGCAATCCTCTGTTTGTTTCCCATTTAGTAATTGCCTGTCTGGAAACTCCTATTTTTTCTGCTAATTGTTCCTGTGACAGACCTTGATTGGCTCTAATTTGTTTTAATCTTTCTCCAAAATTCATCTCTAATTCTCCTTAATTAATGCATATGCTGATATCTTCTTAATAGGCTTTATCAATAAAATACTGATTATAAGATTCACTACAATCTGAATCAAAGCAAAGATCATCAAAAATGTAAATGATACTTCCATATTATTCTTCACAGCACCTATTGTTTGAAAAATGAACCGATTAATTTGTGGTACATAAATTAATCCTAAACCTGACGATAATAACACCGCCAAAACGGATGATGGCAAAAAACTACCCATCAGTTGCACCATTAATTGCCAATTTGAATATCCTATGGCTTTATAAATGCCCAATTCTTGTTTTCTCTGTACCAACAAGGTTTTTATTACAATATATAATACAAACAATGCAATCAATATTGTTAAGACAAATATAACAATTACAATAATTGAAGTAATTCCAGAATACATTTCCTGAGTCGTTTCTGTCATTTTTTGGTAATTTACCTGATTAAAAATCGTGTCACCATAACTTTCTTCAATTTCTTCAATATATCTCTCTACATCTGTCCAATCCTGTAAATACACATACAAAGAAGGGACAATCGTTTCTGAATTCAATGCTGCATATCCTTCCATAGAAAATTCACATACATTTCCCTGATAGTTTACACTTTGCACAAATCCCGTTATTTCATATGAACAGGAAACATCCCCGTTTTGTATCTCTATCTGCTCTCCCAACTTATATTTTCCTTCAAATGCACTGCCAAGTGCAATCTCATTTTTCTCATTAGGATTTTCTCCCAGATAACACAAATCATTAGATACTTTACTAAAATCCTCACATGCAAAAACAGTAACCGGCACATCATCAATATTTACCGTTCCCATTGTATATTTTAATACTGTTTTTATCTCAGAATCGCTCTGCAAATCACTTAAAAGAGCAGCCTCATATTGTTCCTTTGGATATATTATTATTTCAGGTATTTCCTCCGACAATGTGGATATAAAGTTATTGGGCTTAACAATAACATTATAAAACAACGTGCTTGCAAATGCTATCAGTATTGTCAAAACAAAAAATACACCAAACAATAAAGCATTCTGCTTTCCATTTGAAAACAGTAGTTTCAAAACAAGAAGTAACTTTGCATTCCCATGAGTTTCCTCCAACGGAAAGTAATTTTTCTTAATTGCTTTTCCTCCACTATTACCTCTAATTGCATTGATAGGTTGTAATTTTCTAATACGTTTTGCGGCCGCATATGTAAAAACTGTCACTATAAACACAAGTATGATCTCTACACAAATAAACCCCTTTATGTCAAATAATAGTCCAAAGGAAAAACCTGCCTGTAAGGTCAGTAACTCTGATAATGACGGCAATATTCCATAGGAAGCTATAACTCCTAATAATGACGCTATCAGTGTAACCATAAGGTAAGGCAATACTACGCTTCCAATTATCATGTTACCAGTGTACCCTAACGCCTTTAAAACACCCATATTAACCATATCTTCCTCAATTGAGTTTCTAATACGGAACTTACACAAAAACACACTTACTAAGAGAATCACCAAAGCAAACGCTAATAAAACAAGAATCAACAAATCACATACCATTATTCTTGTGTCTTTTGTAGAAGCTTTGTCACAGCTAGTCAGCATAGTAATGTTTTTCTCCTCCAACAAGTTACTAATTTCATTATTTAAAAAATTTATCTCTGTATTATCATTTGCAATAATGGAATATTCTGTAACCATGTGTTGTTCGTATTCACTAGCAAATTCTTCATAGACACTCTTTGGAAGGTATGCACCCATAAGTCCCTTTCCATAATTACCATATTGCATTTCTTCCAAGACACCTGATATCAGAAATGTATGCTTTCTATCTCCAATTTCATATATTATTTTATCACCAAGGCCAAATTTACCAAAACTTGCCACATACAGCGGAAGATAAATTGATTCCCCTGTTGATTCAGCGCTCTCTTCCTTAATATCCAGCTTATTCATATCACGAAACTCATCTTTATTGTAAAACACTGTATTCATAGAAAAGTCCGTACCTCTAAAATCCTTCACTACTGCTTCTAAAAATACTGCCTCTCTACATTCTACCTCTGATACACCCTCTAATCCTTTTACATCCTCCCTTAATGTATCTGTATCTTGTATTTGAGGAATACAGACATTGATTGTAGCAGTTTCCAAATCTTCAAATTTATTATCATACGCTCTATCCACCTGGAACACTAATACCAGAGCCAAATTAAGCATAATCGCAGTAATTAGAACAACTATACCAAAAGATATGTACGATTCCTTATCCTTCTTTAAATTGTAAACAAGCTGTGATTTTATCCTCTTCACATTACCACCCCATTTCAGCCAAAAATTCATCTAGTTTCATTCCTCTTTCTTTATCAGCTTCACTATAATTTCCAAGATTGCAGTCTCCAAAAAACTGTCCATCTTTGATATATAAAATTCTATTACCACGAAGGGCTGTCTTTTTATCATGCGTTACCATAATAATACTTTGTCCCTCCTTGTGTATTTTAGTAAATACATCCAAAACGGCTTCTGAGTTATTTGAATTTAATGCACCCGTAGGCTCATCCGCAAATACAACTTCTGGATTATTAATTATAGCTCGAACTATACCAGCTCGTTGTGCCTCACCACCGGAAACTTGCGTAGAGAATTTCTTTTGTGTTACCGCAGGAATATTCACAAGTTCAAATAACTCCTTTGCTCTTTGAATTACTTCTTTTTTATTGTTTTTACCTAATGCCCCAGCCGTAAGAACATTATCCATTAAACTCATTTTTTCCAATAAATATATCTGTTGAAAAACGAAACCACAATTTTCTCTTCTGAATATAGCCAACTTATCATCATTGTACTTCGTAATCTCTTTGTCAGAAAAAAAGATACTTCCTTTTGTTGGTCTATCCATTCCCGATAAAGAATACATCAATGTTGATTTGCCGGCTCCAGAAGCTCCCATAATAACAGTAAAATCCCCCTTATAAATATCAAGTGATAGATTCTCAAAAATTGTTTGACATGTTTCTCCCATACAGAATTCCTTTTTTAGATTTTTGGCTGAAATCAAAATATCTTTCTTAACTTCCATCTTTTACCTCCAAATGTGCTTGTTTGATTTGATAGCACCATTCTATTCATTGTTCTAAATAGCATCCACCAACATCTATTTACATACGCAAAAAGGGATGCCACTTTTCGTAGCATTCCTTGTATATTCCGACCGCTTAGATCACACTGCACGGACATTTAGAGCAAGTTTTCCGCTGTTTCAGTGCACACCTTCCGGTTAGGAGAGCAAACAACTTTTATGCCGTGAAAGGCTCTTTTTTTGAGTAAGATGTGATAGGCTTAATTGCCAAGGCAAGCGTCTTATTGTAGTAGCTTACCCCTTGCCGTGAAATCACATCTGATAGAGGCTCAAATCAAGAGTACCATGGAATAAATGTTGTTTGCTCTCCGAACTGCTCAACACGGCGGAAAGGTTGCTTTAAATGTCCGTGCAGAGTGCTCTAAGTCATCGGTATTTACATCCATGAAGAACGCTTAAATTCTGACTTCTATTATATACTCACATCATGTATCTTTCCTACTACTAATCACCATACATTCATCAATGACTACATTTCACTGTCCAATACAAGCCTGTACTTCGTATGGTGTCTATTTTTTGAAAGTATGCTGCAACCTTCATGATTTTTAATAATATTTTAATATGATTCATTGTCTTTCTATATCACTATTGCCATACCAGCATAAACATATATTTGTTTGTCGTTTTTACCATTTTTTTATATTTCAGGTTTTTTTTATTCTTGTTCATAGTCTCGCTCAATTTGCAACACACCTCATCTAGTCCAAATTATATATCATTATCACATTCATTTAGCGCTCTGCATTACACTACAGCACGCCAATTTTAATTATATAGCTAGCTGAAGATTACCGCAACCTGACTTACACCGACAAGTAAGAACCGTCTTCATCGGACACTCCACGCAAAGGGCTCCAAGACACAAATAGCCTCTGTAAAAGTCCATATTCTTCCTTATACGGAAAGGTTCTTATATAGTTCCTCTTGTCTATCCTGTTTGACAGGGAAACTATTTCTATAGTCTGAAACATCATTGTCTATTTCGTAGATGTAGATATTGTCTTTTTCCAACTGAATCGTATCCTTTGGCAGACACACGTTCCCATCAGGAGCGATGATTTGAGTATCACCACTATACTCTAAATCCCCAATTATACCAACGCAGTTTATTCCAGCTAGATACACTTGGTTCTCTATTGCTCTGGCCTTCAAAAGGCAATTCCATGTTCTTTTCTCCTTTTAGGCCAGTTAGCAGGCACAATTATTAGCGAAGCTTTTTTTGACAATATCTGAAATACTTCTGGGAATCGCAAATCATAACAAATCTGCAATCCAACAACAAAATTATCAACATTGCAAATGCTTAATTTATTACCTTTTGTAAAATACTTATCTTCACCTGAATAGCTAAACGGATGCATCTTTATATAGTCTGCAGTTATTGCTCCTTGATTGACCAGGGTGTAATGATTTTCACATTTATCCCTAGAATTCTTAACCCATCCACATCCAATTGTGATTTGATATTCCTGTGTCCATTCCTGAACTAATCGGATAGATTCCATGTTATCTTCTTTTGTACAATTTGTATTCATAGAGAATCCAGTGAAACTCATTTCAGGGAATAATACCAGCTGAATTCCTCTGTCCTTTAATAGTTCTAAATCTCTCTTTGCATTTCTCAAATTTTTCTCTTTATTTTCCCACACAATATGGGACTCAACTAACGCTATTCTCATCATCCATCGCTCCATTGACATACATGTGATATAGTTCTCTAAATTCTATTTCTTTTTGCTCTTCAATTTCCTGTTCACAGCATAAAGACATATAGTAATCCTTATCGAATAACCATGATTTGATTACAGGTTGAACCTCTGTAATATAATGTACCTTACCACTATAAGGATCAACACAAAATGAATTAAAATTCGTTTTCAACCCTGTACCAAGATATTTAACAAAACTTTCCTTCATAGACCATATATGAATAAATCTTTTCTTCTGTTCTACTAAGTCTTTACAATTCACATATAAATTTTCTGATACAGAAAAGCAGTCTATTACATCTTCACACTTATCTCTTCGAATTTCTTCCACATCAATTCCCACATTACAGTTGCCTGCAGCAATAACTACCCACTTACCTGAGTGAGAAATATTAAAATGAAAATCTTTAGGTAAACAACATAAAGGCTTTCCATATTGATTATAGGTCAATACAATCTCTTTTCCATTACCAAACCTCTTTTGAACACAATACTTCAATAGTAGCTCTGCACATATACTTCGCTTCTTATCATCAGCATGATAGTATTTTTCTACTTTTTCTCTACGCTTTTTTGAAATAAAAGGCATAAGTAGAGTGCAGTCTTCTTCCTTCATTTTAGTAATATCTGTGTAATATATCAACATCTCTGGTCCTCTATGCTTCTCTCTTCACCTCTTTTTTGTCATATCCTTGAATCTTTCCATCTTTGTAATCTTCCTGCAAAAGATTCATATTTATCGTATTAGGACCTATGTCCATGAATTCATACTCATTAGTATCCATTAATTTCTTAATTACTTGATTCCATAAAATTGGTCTCGACATCTGACTAATCAGACTTGACCGAACTGTGTTAGCATCCTGTACATATTCTCCCGTAACAGTTGATAATATTGAGACACTTGGCTTTTGAATTAAGACACTATTAACAAGTACTTCCATCTCATCATGATACTGCATCATCAACTCACTATGATATGGAGCGCTGACCTTCATTGGAATCATTCTATATGGAATATATTGTCCTCCAAGATCAAAAATCATATTATCAAAATTTTTCTCTAATCCATTGGCTCCTGCAACCATAAACTGATTCAGAGAATTGTATCCACTAATGGCTACATAGCCATTCTTTCTGAATTCCTGCAATTTTTCCTCTAAAAGCTCTTGACTTAAATCAGTAACAATACCTGAAAAACCAATCTTCTCAGAATATGCTCGTTCCATGATACTACTCCTCTCTTTGATGAACAAAACAGCCTGTTCAAAAGGAATCGCATTAGCACAGGTCAATGCTGATAGCTCCCCAAGACTATGTCCAATCAAAACATCGGGCTCTATATCACCACATTTTAAAGCATACTGATATAAAGCATAGCTTGATGTCAGAACAGCTGGCTGAGCATTTCGAGTTTTAGTTAAAGTTTTCAGGTCTCCTGTATCAATAAGGTTCCATAAATCAAATTCTAATATTTCACTTGCTCTTCTGTATATTTCTCTAGTCTCAATATCTTTTTCATAGATATTTTTACACATATGAATATATTGAGAACCTTGACCTGGGAATAAAATTGCTTGCTTCATTAGACCATCTTCTCCATAGTAAGATTTTCAAGATACTCTGCCAACTCGCTGACACACTTACATTCGAAAATAGCTGCTGGATTGATTTCAATATTTAAAGTTTTTCTCATCTTATTGATTACTTTTAATGCTTGAATAGATGTCACTCCAAGCTTGAAGAAACTACTGTTCTCATCTATTTCATCTCCATCTATTTCCATGATTTCTGCTAATGTATTCTTTAAATATTCTGTTAACTGTTCCTTATTCATAACTGTTCCCGTATAATCCAATTATCATCCTAATGATAAATGACTATATTTTTCCTTTCTTTAAATTTGTTTATATTTACGGAGCCTATTATTTCTCCTTATTAATTAATCTACTTTTATTAATTCTCTTACTATATCTTCAACATTTGCAACAACACCATAATCGACAAAATTAAATATAGGTGCCTTAGAATCATTGTTGATGGCTATGATAGTCTTGGAATTTCTGATACCTACCAGATGTTGGCTGGCACCTGATACCCCAAATCCAACATAAATCTGAGGAGACACACTTTTACCTGACTGTCCCACCTGTCTGTCTCTTTCTAAAATGCCATCTTCCACAACAGGTCTTGTTCCTGTAACGCAGGCATTATATTTTCTGGCAAGTTCATAAATTTCATCCACATATTGAATTGCTCCTCGTCCAATGCAAAAATGAATGTTGTACTGACTAAGATTAATCTCATTCAAAGTATTTTTCAATTCCTTTGTTTTAAGACAGAGCACATCCTCTTCATATTGTTCATCAAACGTTTCTATTTTAGAGAATACAATTTCTCTTTTAGGAGATATTTGTTCCGCAACAAATACTCCCTCCTTTACTGTTCCCATGTGAATATCGCAATTAATGCACTTAATCTGTGCAATGACAGAATCACATATTGCCGCTCTAATAAAAGCAAATCCTTCATTTTGACTATAAGTAATATCAATACAGTCTGCTGTCAGTCCTGCCTCAAATCTCGCAGAAATAATAGCTGCAACATTTTTACCAAAATCTGTCGCCTGAAATAGAATTACTTTAGGTTGCTCATCTTTGATGACTTTTGTAAGAACATCCACATATTCCCACAAAGTATTCTTGTTGGTATCTGCAATTATCAGCTTATCTGCTCCATATTTTGCAACAGTATCCTGCATGCAATTAGCATTTTGGCCTGCGCATAAAACACCAACGTAATATCCACTTTTGTCTGCAAGACTTCTGGCTTTTGTGATGATCTGAAGCATATATTCACTAATCGCATTCTGTGGGTCACAAACAACTAATATATCAGTGTTTTTTCTTTTCATATACTTGTTCGCTCCTATAACGCTTTTCCAAGTAAGCTGCTGATGCTTATAGCAATCTCACAGTCAGTACCCTCAAGCAATGTTTTTTCTTTTTTTTCAATTCTGTTTTTAATCTCCATTACCTGTGTCTTAGAACCCGCAAGTCCACATCTTTCTACATCAGCCTGTATAGCTTCTTTATCAAGAGTTATGATTTCTTTATTCTTAGCTTTTTTCATTGCAAGTAAGCTAATGGAAGGAATTCCAACCTTAAAGTCTGTAAACTTCATAAGTGCAGGAAGTTCAACTTCCAGTAACTTTTCCGTTGTGGAATCTTTATCCTTGAATACGAACTTGTTCCCATCAACAGTTTCAATATCATGTCCCTTTACTATATGTCTGATTCCCAGTCTTTCAGCGAGAGCCTGCGGAACTTGTCCAGTCTCACCATCAATAGTATTGATACCACAAACGATTAACTTTACATTTTCAATCTTCTTCATTGTCTTTGCAAGAATATAGGAAGTTGCAACAGTATCAGAACCAGCAAATGCTCTGTCACTAACCAGAATTGCTTCATCAGCACCTATTGCTAACGCTCTTCTCAACACACTCTCTGCTTTCTTATCTCCCATACATAAACATGTGAGAATAAAATCATCTTGTGTTTTTCTTTTATCTGCCAGAACTTCCAATGCTCTTAAATCAAATGGATTCATCTGAAAGGCATCCTGATCAGTTGTCTTTTCCTGAGTGACCAATTCTGATTTAACAGGCTTAATACATAAAACAATTCTGAACTTTTCTTCCATAAGACTACAAAATCCTTTCCATTAATTACTATTTTGTCATTTTAATCATTTCAAAAATTGTATTTTTCTGAATTTCATTGGTTCCGGAATAAATACTACATGCCAATGCATCTCTTAATTCTCTTTCAATTCCGTATTCCTTGGTGTAACCATAGGCTCCAAAAATCTGCATTGCATCACGGCAACACTTAATGTAATTCTCACTAACGAAGGTCTTAAAAATAGAGACTTCAGTATAAGCACTTCTCTTCTGGTCCTTTAACCATGCAATCTTATACAACATTAATTTTGCCATTTCAATTGCAATCTTCATTTCTGATATCTTATGAGAAATAGCCTGATAATCACCAATTGGCTTGCCGAACTGTTTCCTTGTCTTGACCTGTTCAAGACATTCCTCCATGATTCTTTGCATAGCACCTACGTGAGGTGCGAACTCGAAGCATCTCTCCCACTCAACAGCCTGGGTTAAAATATAACTTCCAAAATCTAATTTTCCTAAAATATTCTCTTTTTGAACTCTTACATTATCCAGAATCAATTCACATGTAGGGCACGCATTTAATCCCATTTTTTCAATATCCGGACCTGTCTTAACTCCATCAAAGCTTTTCTCTACTACAAACGCTGTAATCTTTTTAGCGTCTTCATTAGTAACAGCAAATACTACAAATATATCTGCAATAGGACCATTAGAGATGAACATCTTGCTTCCATTAAGGATATAATCATCACCATCCTTCTTAGCTGTGGTCACCATTGAGAATGCATCAGATCCAGCGTTTGGTTCTGTTATTGCAATAGCTCCAATCTTTTCGCCTGTAATCATCTGTGGTATATATTTATCCTTTAATGTCTTTGAACCATATAAGTAAATAATATTCTGTGATACCCATATATGATTGTTGATGACAAAGATAAGTCCATTGTTCTTACAAGCATATCCGAGACTCTCATAGACATAAGCAGCTGTTTGATAGTTTTCGCCTAATCCACCATACTCTTCGCCGATATTCAAGCTCAGAATCCCAAATTCTGAGACCTTCTTCCACATGTTCTCATTATATTTTTCAAGATACTCCTCATCATTGAGATTTTCCCTTGCAAAATTAATAATTTCATTTCTATAATCTTTCTGCTCTTGCGAATATGTAAAATCCATTTCTATTTCTCACTTTCTAATGTAACAATAATTTCTATATAATCAGGAATCTTTCTTTCATAATCCATGTTTGCCTCAAAAAATGTAATGTCATTTTCCTTATATTCTATAAATCCATTAAACTTATATGTAATGTACATAATTCTATTTTTAGCAGTTGGAACGAATTGCGCCTTCAATTTCACATTTGCTTTTTTTGCCTCATTACATATATGATTTAACAGTATATTTCCCACTCCTCTGGACATTACTCTGCATGACATAAGCAGAAGTTTGACTTCCCACTCCTTCTCACTCTTCTCGATAAGTGCAAGTCCTATCGTACCATAGGTTCCATATTTGTCATCAAGCTTTGTTACTAATACTTCATATTTATCATCTTCGATGCAATTCTTCAGTTCATCGTAAGAATAAACATATCCTGTTGAATTCAGCTGATGGGTTCTTACTGTCAATTCTTCTACTCTTTGAAGATCATCTTCCTGTGCTCTTCGAATTTGGAATTTCATTTGAAGCGAGCTTAAAAACTCTTCTTTAGATCCCTTGAATTCTTTTTCTATATCATTACGAACGATATCATTCTGATACATTTCTCGTCTGTATTTGGAATCTGAAGTGATAAAGTTAGGCATCATACATTCCATATCCGGAATCTGATCCAGATTTTGAGCAGAAATACACAATACTTCCGGATTGCTAAACTTTACTTCATCAAGTTCAAATTCCTGGTCATCTACAAAGGCAATCGTATCTTGACCAATATTGATACTTTCCTGAATGATTCTTAGTGCTTCAGATTTTGAATTCCAACTAATCTGTGGATAGATAAAATACTTCCATAGTCCCAGTTCCTCCAACTTCTTTTTTGCAACTTCAAAATCATTTTTACTACTGATAGACTGAAGAATTCCTCTCTCGTCCAGTGTCTTAATGATATTCTCAGCATTGTCCTTTAAAACAACATTGTCACTTTCTACTAATGTTCCATCCCATAGTGTGTTGTCTAAATCCCAGACAACACACTTTATTTTTGTTAATCCCACAACCATTCCTCCTAGGTGATAACTACTTCATCTTTGATTCAACGAGCGATAAGATAGAGTTGATATCCTTAAAATTATCTAAATCAAGATCTTCGTTTTCAACTGTTATATCAAACTCCTGCTCAACAAAATTTACTAACTGCATTGCAAATAATGAGTTTACTAATCCTAATTCAAAAATGTTATCATTATCTTTAACATCGCGCTCCTCAAAATATCTTCCTAAAAACTCTCTAATTTTCTCTTTCATTTTTTTACTCTCCTTTAATAATTATAAAATCCCTTTTTTGACTTTCTTCCTGTCTCACCCATTTCAATCATTCGTCTCATAAGCGGACATACTCTGAATTTGGGATCTTCATATTCTTTATATATAACTTCTAAAGAATCAACTACTGTATCGATTCCAATTAAATCTGCTGTTTCAAGTGGCCCCATAGTATGACCAAATGCATTCTTGAAAATATTGTCAATCTGGTCTGGTCTGGCTACTCCTTCATATACAAGAAAAGCAGCCTCATTCATAAATAGATGAGATAATCGATTGGATACAAATCCAACAGAATCGTTTATCATCTCAAAATCAATGTCTACACTATGTAGTAACTCTGTCATCTTCTGAATGGTTTCTTCAGAAGTTTTTCCACCTTTTATAACTTCTGCAAATTTCTTCATTGGAACCGGATTCATAAAATGAACTCCAATCAAATTTTCAGGTCGTTTTGTATAAGACCCAATTCGTGTGATTGATATGCAGGAAGTATTTACAAGATATATACAATCTTCTTTTGTAATCCTAGTAAGCTTCTCATATACTTCCTTCTTGACATCTTCTCTTTCATATACATTTTCAATAATGAAATCTGCGTCCTTGATGGACTCATAACTCTCTGATACACTAATATGAGAGATTATTTTCTTCATATCGATTGTCTTATCAAACATCGATTTCATTCGAATACTTCTTGATATCTCTCCAATAGCATGCTCACATACTTCCTTATCATTATCAATTAGTACAACATCATAATCATATTTTGCAAATCTTTCTGCTACGCCTTTTCCCATTACACCAGCGCCTATAATACCTATTTTTTGACTCATTTTCCTATGCTCCTATACTTTGAGTTTTGTAATAATATCATTTACCATCAATTGTCTTTCCTGCAATGAATCTGACTTTTGATTCCAATTACCAAGAATAACTTTTTTAGAAATATGCCCATCTAAAAGGAACCAGACCTGTCTTGCTTTTGCAGCAACCTTAGAATCGTGAGTTACCAACATAATGGTACTTCCTTCTTTGTTCATTCCAACAAACAAATCCATTACTTCATCTGAGGTCTTGGAATTCAAAGCTCCTGTTGGTTCATCTGCAAAAATAATCTTTGGATCATTCATTATGCTTCTGCAGATACTTACTCTCTGCGCCTGACCTCCTGACAACGTACTTATATCTCTGCCAGCAAGATCAGCAATTCCCACTTTCTCCATTAGTTTTTTGCATTTTTGTTTAAGTTTTTCTTTCCCTTCTCTGTTGAGAACAGATGATGCAAGCATAATATTTTCTTCTACTGTTAATGTCTTCAATAATCTTGGCTGTTGAAATACATATCCAAATTTGTGAAGTCTCACATCTGCCAAACCATCTTCGTCAAGCTTGCTGATATCTTCTCCATCCACTATAATAATTCCATTAGATGGTCTATCCATTCCACTGATGTTGTAAAGAAGAGTAGATTTACCAGATCCTGAAGGACCCATGATAGCTATAAAATCTCCCTTTTCAACGTCAAAGGATATATCTTGAAGTACCTGAGTTTTTATTTTTTTCTCAGTTTCAAAAGATTTACATAAACCAGTTATTGATAATATTTTTTTATTTTCCATATATTTACCTTTCCTCTTGTTCACATAGAACTTTAATTCTATTGATCATATTTCCCGCCATAAATGTTGTAATAACTGCTACAATTATTATAACACCTGGTATGAGTAAATAAGTCAAAAAGATATTGGTCACAAATACTATCTGTGATGCTCCCATACTCGCCATGGCAGAACCTACAATAGACTGTCCTGCTATTTTCACAAGTATTTCTCCCAAGACACTTCCTACCAATACTCCCATGATGATTCTTATCAAATACTGAAGCTTAATATCACTACTTCTAAATCCTAGCCTTTTCATTGTAGAAATATCTTCCTTATATTTAATGATTAGTAATTTCATAAATACACTGATAGTTAAGATAGTAATTAATATAGCAATAATCAGTATTATCATTGATAGCATTGTAAATTTTTCTATGGACGCTCCCATGGTTTGAGATATATAGTTCTGTAAATCTGTTATCTTTCCATTAGACACCAAGTTGTCAAGTTTAGTAATCTCCATCAGTTTTTTTTCACTATTTACCAAATTGATATTTATTACACTTCGGTATACCGCAGCATCTATTTCTTTGTCTGATACTTTAGCGCTCTTACCTCCATTAGTGATATCCTGATAGATTCCACATATTGTATAATCATAAAATTTGGAATTAACCTCAATGGAAATCTTCTCTCCAATAGTCTTTTGAATCTCCTTTGCCAACAGATACGAAATTGCAATTTCCTTTTCTGTAGTTGGAAGATTCCCTTCAGTACATGAAATACCAAAATCAGAATAATCCCCACTTTCAAAATTAAGATATACGGATTCACCTTCTTGGTTATTGGTATATGCTAAATAGGTTTCATACAATCCATATTTTTCTATATCCGCGTCATCTGCCAATGTCTGTTCTAAAATCTGAATGTCATTCTCTGCTTTTTGCGCATCCTGAAAATCAATTCGAAGATTACATTTTGCTATTCCCATATAGGTCGAAAATTCTTCAGATTTCATTGTTGTAGTGATTTGAATAGGTAATAATACCAATAACATTAGAACTGTAAATATACAGCATATAATGATATACGGTTTTTTGTAGCAGAGAATGTACTTTATTCCAAGAATAAAATTAGTATGTTTTCTTCCTTTCCCCTTAATCGAAGGGTGGCGAATCACTTTATCACTGCTAACTTTGCTCTTTTGCTGTAATGCTTCTACAACATTTATTTTTCTTGTCTTATTGACTGCTCGCTTACTAAAAAAAAGTACAATAGACGCAATGAAAACACAAGAGATGAACTGGAGCAAGTAATTGATCACAGTCTTATCTGCCAATCCCATGTAAAGAGACATATTGTATTGAATAGCACCTACCAGCCCAAAGCTCATCACAAAACCAATTACACTTCCTATCAAAGCAATGATTGTATATTTTTTCATAAAAATATCCGAGATGTACTTTGCAGGGATTCCAAGTCCCTTCATAACAGCAATATCCATATACTCTTGATCTATACTCGTAATCATTGCAAATCTTACACAAAGAATTGATACAAATACCAAAAGGATTGCTGCCAAGATTAGTACCGTGGCCGTGACTACATCAGTTAGGATATTTAACAACCTAATGGTCGAAAATGTGATTACAGGTCCCTTGAATGTAAATCCTTTATTTAAATAATCAACTTCTAACTGATTGGTCATATTTACATCTTCAGCCAAAAATTCAATCATACATTCAATATTATCTATCTCTTCAGATAGGGCTTTCCAATCTTCTTTATTCATCAAGAATCTTTTCGATGAAATATAAGAAGTGTTCATCTCAGAATCCTTTATAAAATCAGATATTATATAGGAAAACCTTTTGTTCGAAGTTTCTATTGTAATCTCGTCTCCTTCTCGTAAGCCATATAGTATCTTATAATATACCGGAACCCCAATGTATCCTGGTTCAATCTTAGCAATCTGATTTTCAGAATCTAACAGAAAATCAAATTTGTCATTCTGTACGACAAATGAATTATCCGTAACACTTCCTAACTCTGAAACACCATCTTGTCTAATTGTAAGTGCATCAGCACTGACATTAATCATCTTAACAATCTCGTATTGTGATATAAGATCCGAATTTTTAGCATATTGTGCAATCACTGATTCATCTAGGTCTCCACTATGCATTTGCAAAAGATGCGATGTCTGTGATGCCTCATAGAACTGGTTCATTGTCTGATTTAATGAGTAAAATAGATCCACAGCATTTGCACAAAGTGCAGAGGCTAAAGCTATAAATAATATTAAAAATAAACTCACAGTTCTTGCCTTGAGAAGTTCTTGTTTTATCTGTTTCTTAATCATATAATCCTTTCTAATGCTTCTCCACTCTCCAATGCAACATCTTACAGATTCGCTGAAAAAGCATTTTCTACTGCTCTCATCACTTTATTTCGATATATAATAACACTTAATATTATCATTGACAATCCACAGATAACCATCATAAATGCAATTCCTCTTTCTTCTCCAGTACCTACTATTTTCCCCACAGAGTTTGCAAGTAAGCCATCTGCTCTTAGCATTGGATTAAATATATAATCTGCCAACGCACCTGATATACTATATGCAACGATGTAACCGTTCTGAGTGAGAAGGGAGATCAATCCCCATTCTCTTCCCTGCTTGTCATGATCCAAATTACTTCTTAATAAAACATCAATACATGTATTAGTAACAGGAATCATTGCAAAAAATAAAAATCCGAACGCTGCAATCATAATTAGATTAGTTACACAACCAACAACTCCTATCATGCATCCCATAATAGCAAATCCAATTGCAAGCAGTTTTACATATCCATTCTTAATACCTTTTACTCCAAGTATGATACTTGTTACTAACATTCCAATTGCACTTACTGAAGTGATGACACCAAGTGTAGTGGAATCCGTCAACTCCAAAAGCATTGGTGTTAATAAGGTTTCAATAAAACCTACATAGAATGTGATCAATGCAGAAAGAAACATAAGAACTACTACCCCCTGATTTCTCATAAGGCTTTTCCATCCTTCTGCAAAATCTTTAAAGAAATCAAGCTTCGAATCCAAATTTAGTTGCTGACTTTCCTCCATCTGTTTTCCTACTAAAATAACAGCACCTAATGTAACGAAGAAAGTACAAATGTCAATTAGAAGAATAGTGTTGATACCCTCAAGTTTAATAATGATTCCCGCAATAATTGGAGAAATCAAAAATTTTGCTGCACTAGCAAGCTGAATAAGTCCGCCAGCTTTCGAAAACTGATCAGCTGTTAAAAGATCTGTTACTGCTGCTTTATAAGACGGATCCATAAGTGAAGAAAAGATCGAACTGCAGAATACACAGATGCAAATCATTACTACATTGTCATTTTTGGTAATTACCATGACCAAAAGTACAAGAATACATACTGCTGAAAATGAATCCCCTATTAGCATCAGATTCTTTCTACTGAACTTATCAGCAAGAACTCCCGAAAATGGAGTAAGTAGCACCATTGGTAAGAATGCACACAATGTAACAATAGAACATGCCAAAGCACTCTGCGACTGCTCAAATACATATACATTAAGTCCAAACGAGGTGAGTCCACTTCCTATACTTGATATCAGCTGTCCAAGCCAAACAATTAAAAATACCTTTAATCCGTTATTTTTATTCATATAAAAACTCCTCTTGGTTATTTACTAAATTAATATACTGCAGAACATATTTTACCACAATATCACTATATTTGTTCAAGTACATATGACCTGCATCCTTTGGCATACTGCAGAAACAACTAGTTGATATAAGGTACTTTTTCCATTTCAACATATTCTCATATTTTGTCATCTTGTCATTCTCACAAAAAATGAACTCTGTCGGAATATTAAAAGGCATTGGCTCAATCAGAGCAATATCTTCAAGCACTTTATAATCAGATTTGAACATAGGAATAAATTGGCTCATCAGCTCTTTGTTATCCATAATTTCCTCCGGCATACCACCTATTTTGTACAATTCTTCAACCAATTCAACATCTCCAAGTTGTGATATTTTTTTGTCTTTCATAAAACCTGGTTCAGGGGTTGCTGATAAAATCAGCGCTTTAGGCTTTTTGTCTGGAAACTCTTCGTAAATTCTTTTCGCAAGTAAATAAGCGATTACTCCACCCATACTATGTCCAAAAAATATACAATCTTTTCTGATTATATTTTTAATGTTCTGAAGATAAAAATCCATTAACTCCTCATAACTGTTGCACAAAGTTCCCTCTGAACCCAAATGTCCAGGCGGATAAGCCACCCAAACATTCAAGTCATATTTTTCAAATTCCTTTGCCAGATTCATAATTGACATTCCGTTTCCTCCAAGATAAGGAAACATAATGAACTGTTGTCCCTTACACTCACTGTTTAGTTCAATAAATCCATCCTTCATATTAACCTCTATTCAATAAATACTCTGGGAAACATGCTAAAGAATTTTTATTTAAATCTTCTTTCTTCGCAAGTTTGTAATACATATATATTCCAACTGAAAGAATCACAAAGAATACAAACTCTAAAATCTGCACGCTAACGACGAAATTATAGAATTGTAATTTGCTTCCTGAGGCAACAAGCCAAAAACTGAAAATAAAAAATATTACATTTCCTCTTGTCTTATTCATAATAAATGCAACAAATACTGAAAATGCCATCAGCTGTCCTACGTAAAAAGGATATGCTGTTGCTGTTTCAAATGATGAAAATACATAACCTGGCAATACGAATAATCCAAATATAAATCCTGTAAGCAAAGCTGCTTTTATGCAGGAATTATATTTTTTCTGTAGATAAGGAAGCAAGAAACCATACCATCCTAATGCGCCACCAAGAAGTCCTGTCTCTTCATAAATATTCTTAAGAAGAAGAATTATTCTCTCTTTTTTGGAAAGAGTAACAGTTGGTAATTCGATTTCAAACAATATTGATCCATAATGCATACACAGGTAGAACACCACTGAGATTACTATGATAATCAGGAACCAAATACATTCCTTTTTATTTGGTATTAAACTCTTTACGAACTGCTTCAATCCCTTTACTCCTCCGTAGAGAAAGAATATCAATATTCCTGCAACGGAAGGAGAATTCAGGGATATTATTACAAATGGATTTGATAATGTCAGTTCTCCCACATATGGATGTAATAAATCATAAAAGAGAACATACAATATGCTCATTCCCCAACTTAAACCAAATGTTATACCTAAATAAATTGCTAAAAAAAAACGTGTTTTTTTTTCTTTTTTATTACCACAAATACTAAATTTCATGTTTTTTCTCCATATTCTATTCATAGATTTCATTAATCAATGTTTTTGCTTCACGAATTGCTCGTCCCGCATGCTCCTCAAACCAATCGACATCATTGTCATTTAATGAAATATTGGGATAAATTCTTGAGATACTTGAAACAAGAATTCCATTTCTCTGAAGAGCTGCATTAAGAATTATATCCTTAATCTGTATTTCTTCTGAATACTCAGAAGGAATTAATAATTCATTTTCACAACAGTGATATGCTCCACACAATAATGGTCCCTGAACTACAAGAGGGAGACCCTCCTCCTTAGCGATTCTTCTCATAATATTATGAATTTTTCCAGTTTGTTTCTTCATCTGTGTGTACACCAACCCATTATCTCTACCCAAAATATCGATAGTTGCCTTTACAGCTGCCACTCCTAATGGGTAACCGTTAAAGGTTCCTGCATGAATCACTCTCTTCTCTGTTAAAAGATTCATGATTTCCTTTTTCCCTGCAAGAACAGCTACAGGAACTCCTCCTCCGGCTACTGCCTTAGCCATAGTCGTCAGATCTGGAATCACACCAAATTCAGTCTGCGCTCCGCCAAGTCCCATTCTAAATCCTGTAATAACCTCATCAAATATAAGCACTACCCCATACTGCGTACAAAGTTCTCTCACTCTTTGGAGAAAACCTTGCTTTGGCATAATACTTCCGCCGTTCACACATACTGGTTCCATAATGACTGCGGCAATATCATCAGCATTCTGTCTAAAGAGATCTTCTAGAACTTCAGCATCATTCCATTCTATTAAATAAGACTGTTCTTCCATAATTCCAAAAGCTCTTCCCTCGGTTCCCTTGCTATCGCCAACATAGTCTGAAGGAAACGGATTGCTTTTATCCATACTTTTTCCGCCCATGATATTATCCGCATTACCATGATAATGATTGTTGAATCTTACAAATTTATTTCTACCAGTGTATGCTCTTGCAACTCGAATGGCATTTTGTATGATTTCCGTTCCCGATAATCCAAAACGAATCAATTCTGCTGAAGGTACATATTTATGAATAGCCTCTAGTGCTTCTGCATCAATATCACAATGACTAACAGATAATACTCTATCCATAACATCTTTCAATGCATTATTATATTCTTTATTACCATGACCTAGAATCATAGCCCCAAATCTTGCATACAAGTCGAGATATTCTTTACCATCCATATCCCATACTCTGCTTCCTTTTGTATTCACATAGTGAATTGGGCTTTCTTCCCATGGAAGATTAAAATTGTAATGTACTCCGCCTGGCAACAGTTTTTTCACTCTTTCGTGATAATCTTTCATTAACTGCATTTTTTCTCCTTTTTTTCTATTAAACATTAATCCATGCTTTTGTCTTGGCAAATGGGTATGATGGTAATGTAATAATAATTCCATCCTCGTTGTTCAATAATCTATTCCAATCAATATTAGCGCCACATGCATATAACTCTTTTATTAATTCAAAATATATCTGTGAATTTTCTTTACTCATATCAATATTCAATACACGTGTTTCTTTTGATTGAATCTTATTATTTTTTAATTCTGAAGGTTCGAAATTAATATATATCAGATAGTCAACTTTCATATCCTCTTTTCCATTTGTTAATACACATTTCCCATTTGTTATTTTTTTCATTGAATCCATAATGACTTTTATCTCGTCATTAATCTTTGTTTCATCGCATACTAAAGCAATCTTATTACCATTGATTCTATAAGTTATACCACTACTAATCTCACTGCATACATTCTTGTTTTCATCAATTAGAAAAGCACATCTGTGTTTATAATGTTTTCTCCCCTTAGTTGAGGTATAACTAATATCCTGTGCTGAATTACCCTCAACCTTTAATGAATTTAAAAGGTTGCCCTTTACCTTCACCAGAGTATCCGGATCTTTTGCAGACCCAGTCACAAGATACATTTTTTCTTCGCTTATTTTTCTACTTTGCAGCGGAGCATCCTTAATAATTACATGAGCATTTGTTCCACCAATTCCAAAAGAACTGATTCCTGCATATCTGCCTTCTTCACTTCTCTTCCATTCCTTAACATCTGTCAGAACTGAGAATGGGAAATCCTTTCTCTCAAGTAAAGGATTTACTTCATTGATATGAATACTAGGCACTAACTTTTCATTTTTCATACATAGAAGCGTCTTAACTAATCCTGCACCACCTGCACATGGAAGTAAATGTCCAAAGTTGGATTTAATAGAACCAATTGGGATTTTATATCCTGTTTTCTCTTCACCTATTTCATGGAACATATGCTGTAAAGCTGACAATTCAATTGGATCACCAATCTGTGTACCTGTTCCATGTGCCTCGATATAAGAAATCTTGTGAATGTCCACACCTGCGTCTTTATATGATTTTTCAAGGACATCGTACTGCCCCGCAGGATTTGGTGCCATTATACTAAGTGAAGCCCCATCATTGTTGAACGCTCCACCAGCAATGACTCCATAGATTCTCTTTTTATTCTTCTGAGCATGACTTAAGCCTTCTATATACACTGCAACTACACCCTCACCAAGTAATGAGCCATCAGCATGTTTATCAAACACCTTAGTGCAGTTTCCCTTTGATAAGATACCAGCTTTCTTTGCAAGCGAATGTGTATGAGAAGAAGGAAAAATATTAGCTCCTAAAACTAGCGCGCCTTCACATTCACCCGACTTTACCATTTTTTCACCCATCAACAACGATACCATAAAAGACGAACAAGCGGAGTCAAGTGCAAAAGAGACTCCTCTACTATTCATGTACTGTGACACTCGTGTCGCAATTGTGCTTCCCAAATTTCCCACCATTGTTGTTTCAGGCATATCTTCAAAACCTTTGTTCTCTGCATACTTAAACAATAAAGGTAAATATGAATTACCACTTGTAGCAGCAAGTACTGCAATATTCTTCTCTTCATCTGTAATTACACCCTCACCACTATCATCAAGGGCTTCGTATGCTACTTCCATCGATAAGCGCTGCTGTGGATCCATAAAATCTGCTTCTTCTTTCGAAATATTGAAGAACTCATAATCAAATTGATCAATATCTTCAATTTCTCCAAAAATATCATCCCAATACTGATCGCCGCACAAGTTCTTACGCTTATCACTTACCTTATGCACACAGTCAACACCATTTGTAAGCAAATTCCATAATTCATCCTGTGTTGATGCACCAGGCAATCTGAAAGCCAAGCCTGTAATAGCAACTTCTGCTTCTCTACATACATTAGTCTTGGTCTGGCTTTTTTCATTCAATTCCACAATATAGTCTGTCATCTCCTGAACGGTTGAACATTTTGCCAATATATTCTGATTGATAGTTGTACTTAACATTCTTTTTGACTTTAAGCATTCTTCTATTTTCTGAATCAGATAGTATCCCTTGACAGAATTTCCACCTAAACTCTTAAATGAAACATCATTGGAAATCTGATTATTAGGTATTTCTAAGATTTCTGCCCAACAATTTCTAATCTCATCTGTCAAAGAATCTGAAAATTCGCTCTTATAAGTCTTCTCTTTATTATCTTTTATGTTTAATGCATGTACCTTTTCTACAATGGTGTCATATTCACCGTTTTGGAATTCCTTCTTCATTCCGTATCGGTCAACTTTCCTGCTGGCATTTCGCTTGAGTTGTGGAAGAGGTAGTACTTCATCGACTTCCAAGCCATATTCTGACATAAGAGCCTGTCTGATATTCTTCACATGTCTAATAAATTCTTCAGTATTCTCGTCATTTAATTCGTACTCTACAATTGCTACTAATTTGTCTTCTTTCTCCTTTTCAGATGCAATAAGGGCTATTTTTCCACGCAAACCAATCTTCTCTTCCAAAAATGCCTCTAAATCAGTAATCATATAGTTAACACCTCTGACAATGAAAATGTCCTTCTCACGTCCAGTAATGTAAACCTTTCCTTCATAGATAAATCCAATATCACCAGTGATGTACCAACCATCTTCAATAATGCCATCCAAACTATCTACTCCACAATATCCTTGGAAGACAGCTGGGCTCTTAATTCGTATACTTCCCACTTCGCCTTCCTGACGAAGTGTACCATCTTCATTAAAAATACCTATCGTAGTATTTGTTATAGGTATTCCATGTTCTACAACTGTACAACAATCATCAAAATTATACCCTTCAAAAAGAACTATTTTTTGCTGTCGGCTTGTCTCTTTTCTTGAGATACGAAGCAGATTCTTGCTGGAAAAACCAAATGTTGAACAGACAGTAAGCGCTGTTTCAGACATTCCATATCCTGGTCTAAATACAGTCTCCTCTTTTTTATAAACATATGAGAACTTCTTCAGCAATTCAGGATCTGGTTTTTCAGAGCCAATATATATTGCTCTTAATTCAGATAAATCAAAACTAATATTAGGAACCTTCATCGCAAGTCCTAACAGAATCTGAACCCCTAAATTGTTCATGCATAGTCTTGTAATTTTGTGCTCGCTTACTTTCTGCATAAATAGCAACGGGTTTCTAACAAATATCTCCGTACCCATGCTCCATGAATCACATGCCAATACTAAAGCAAGCAGAGTGAATGTAAAAGCCCCAAAATTATGAGTATGTGGTAACCACATGAGGGGTCTTTCGTTTTCATCAGTGTCTTCATGTGCTACGATGTTACAACTTGCACTAATCAGATTCTTATTACTGAGCAGAGTTCCTTTTTTGTTTCCTGTACTTCCTGATGAAAACTGAATATAAGCAATATCATCCGTTGAAACATCAATAATCTCTCCAATTTGATTAGAATAGAGACTCTCCATAGAATACACTTCATTGATTTTCATTACCTGCGAATAACTGTCCATCATATTCTGATCCGTAATAACAACAGGTTCTTTTAATAATGTCCAAATATTTTTAAACCCCTTGACAGATTCAGATGCTTCATTCGAAAAATCTGGTCTTGGGAGAGTTGTAATAACAATGCCACCATAAAAACAAGCCCACATCATAATATGATAGTCTTTATTTTCAGATACATCTACAACAATGCAATCTCCCTTTTTAATTCCGTGTTTTTGTAAAGTTGCAAGAACCCCAAGTGCTTTTTCTTTCTGTTCTTTGTAACTAACCTTCTCTTCTGTACCATCCATGTTGATATATATAGTTCCATTTTCTGGTGCTTTTTCAACCGCATAATCCAACATATCTGATACTCTAACAAAATTTTTAGAAACGTGTGCTTTCTTTCCTTCAATAATTGCTAAACTCATTCACATTCTCCTTTTTTCAATTTTATCTAATCAGTATTACTTTTTTAATAGAAATCCTGTGTTTTTTATTGCTTCCACTACCTTCAACATATCGAAACCATTTACACTCTCAATATGAAGATACAGTCCCTCTTCATCTAAACCGACTGCCATACTAACTATAGCAAGCATCTGCTTATCTGTGTTCTTAAATGTCTTAGAATAAATATTCCTGTCTTCGTTAGTCTGATGTCCCTGGAAATTCCAAAGAATATATTCCGGAACACCATTCTCATTCCTTTCAAGGAAAATATTATTTTTGTCCAGATCTTGCAATAGGTTGCACTCTCCGTACTCATCAAGCTGTCTTCCTGCATTTTCCTCTACAAAGCTTTGATTAAGAACTACCGGAGTAAAGTCTAAGAATTCTCCAACACAGTCATAATACTGTTTTTCCTTAACTCTTCTTCCGTCCTTCAAAATCATGATAGGAATGTCAGAAGTATCAATCAAACTCTTTAGAAATTCATAGGTTTTTTCCAATAATTGATTAACCGGATCTTCAGGAAGTTTTGCGCAAGGAAGATAAAGATCAATTTCCTTTTCTTTCCCTGCTATTTCTTTAAAACTGCCAATACACTTTTGATTCAGCTGATACCATTTTTCAAAGTTCTCCTTCATATTGTGGTTATCACGATTTTCTTCTAAATTCTTAACTAATGAATTAGCATAATCGCTGTACTTTTGCGCTTCTTTTTCAAGCAACGTGCTCTCTAACATTACAGATAAATCATTCTTAATTACTAAAGCACTCATACCATCAAAGCATATGTGATCAAAAGCCCAAATCAAAACATATTTTCTTTCAGATTCCTTAATACATCCAATTCTCCACATTACTTCTCCTGATGCAAATCTTTCTTTTAGGAGTTTCTGATATAAAAGATCCTTCAATTGTTCAACAGACTCTTTTTCATACAAAACTGCATCCACTACATATAAATACTGAGCCAAACGCTTTATATCCTCACTACGCTGCTTTTCATTCCATTCTTGGTTATTAATGTCAGCAATTGAATGAAGTATCTGGTGTCTTTGGATTTCTGTAATAATTATTTCCTTGACCTCATCAATGTTCTTGTTCGTAGTAAATTCCATACTCATGGCACTAGCTCTATCTTTGGTTTGTAGATGAAGCTTTTGAATCTCAGTCATTGGGAAGGAAATCTCATCCTCTTCCATCTGTATTTTTCTGCGAAGAATATCTGAACTCATGGCTGCAAATTCTGCAATTCCTTCCAATTCATTCATATCTGCTTTTCGTCTGTTTTTCTCTGCATTCTCTTCTACTGACTCAAAATTATCCAAACCAAGGAATTCTGATATAGATTTGGCTGATGTATGTGTCAGAATATCATTAACGCTTACTTCATACCCTTCAGCTTTCAGTTTTTGTGACATTACAATGGCTTTTATTGAAGTTCCACCACTTAAGAAAAAATTATCATTTTCCTGAATATTATCATTCTCCAAAACTTCTCGCATTACCTCTAAAACCATTTTGCAGTTAGATGTGTTTTTTGCTGGTATTTGTTCATTTTCCATCTTCAACAATCTCTTGCGATCCACCTTCTTATTTGCATTTAAAGGTATCTCCTTCACTCTAAATATCTTAGCCGGTATCAAATACTTAGGAACAATAGCCTGTAAATAATTTCTAATGTATTCACTTGTCAAATGTTCATAATTTTCGTTCTCAACAGTATAGTAAGCTGCAATAGATTTTGCCTTTCTTTGATCTTCCGTGACAAGAATAACTGACTCCTTTATTCCGTTTATCTTCTCAAACTGATTTTCAATCTCACTTAATTCAATTCTAAAACCATTAATCTTCACCTGAAAATCTGTTCTTCCTAAATATACGATTTCCCCATTTTCATGAAGAATTACTCTGTCACCGGTCTTATATATCCTGTCTGTCTGACCATTTACCATAACTGTTTTAAAGCGTTCCTTCGTAATCTCCTCATTGTTGATGTATCCATTTGCAACTCCAGTTCCACCTACCCATAGTTCTCCAATCATTCCTGGTGGTAACAATCGTTGTTGTTCATCCATGACATATAGCTTTGTATTAGTTACTGCAAAGCCAATTGGAATGCTCATTGCATTTTCTTCCACTTCATTGATTGGGAAGGTAGTTGCAAAAACTGTTGTTTCTGTTGGTCCATATCCATTGAATAAACGACCTTTTCCTAAAACTTTTAACGCTTTCTTAACATGATTTACACTTAGTGCTTCTCCTCCTACAAATATTCTTTCAATATTTTTCAACAATGAAATATCATAATCTACCACCAAATTAAATAGTGCCGATGTAAAGAACATGCTGTTAACTTTCTGTTTGCCCAACTCTTTTGATAATTCCTCAAGATTCATTAATGTATTCTTTGGAATAATTAAGTTATATCCACCATTCAACATTGCTGTAAATATCTCAAAAATGGATGCATCAAATGCATAATTTGCAATCTGTGGCATACATTCCCCTGGGGCTATTTGGTTAAAGTTTGGATTAACTGCAATTCTTAAAATACTTCTTCCGTTTACAGATACTCCTTTAGGATTTCCTGTTGATCCTGAAGTATATATGATATATGCCTCATCATCTATGGATAATTCTGTTCTTGCAGGAACACCATGCTTCTCCATCTTGCTCTGTTCAATAGTGTCATCATCAATTATGATTTTCTCTATATTCTCATCTATAAGATCTATACAGTTTTCCTGCATAATCACCACTTTTGCTTCACTATCCTGAAGCATATATTTGATTCGTTCTGCCGGATAATTAACATCAACCGGAACATAGCATGCTCCGCACTTTAATGTTGCAAATATTGCTACTAATTGCGCAAAGCTTGGATTAAGTATCAATGCTACTCTATCATGTCTTTTAACATCCATTTTCTGTAATTGCAATGCAAGATTATTACATACTCTGTTGAATTCCTCATATGTAAGTGTCTTTCCCTTGTGTTCCAATGCAACATACTCAGGATATTGGGCTACAACATCCTCAAATCTCTCTACAATGGATTTATTATCATCGTCAACTATAAAACATTGCGCCAATTCATAAGCATTGAAATCTTTCTTTGTCAATGGAATTACTAGTTCACTTAATGAAATGTTTTCATCCTTCATTGCCAACTCAAGAATCTTCAAAAATCTTCTTCCAATCTGTTCGATTGTCTCCTCATAGAACAACTCTGATGCATACTCTATATGTAAACTATACTTAGCATTAGTCCGTTCTATTGTAAACATTAAATCGAACTTAGAATATACTTTTTCTGATTCATATGGTGTAAAGTTAAGTCCCTCCATACTCAGTTCTTCAGTTCCTCTAGAAACAAAATTCATCAAGACTTTAATAAGTGGTTCTGTTATTCCGGTTCTTAATCTAAATTCTTCAACAATTGCATCATACTGACAATCCTGATTGTTGAACATTTCCAAAATTCTCTGTTTCGTCTCCTGCAACTGTTCCTTGATACTTCTGTTTACATCTACTCTTGCACAAATTGGTAACGTGTTCACAAACATTCCCACCAATTCATGTAACTGTTCATTACTTCTTCCCTCTATACCAGTCCCTATAATAAAGTTATTCTGCTGAGTATACTTCCATAATAACAGTTCCAAAGTAGTGAACATTACCATGTACGGAGTTACACCTTGTTCCTTAGCAAATGCATCAACTTTTTCTAATTGAGGCATCTCGAATGTCATCTTTTTGCCCTCATAGGTTCTGACTTTAGGAATTGCATAATCATGATAAACATTAGTCTGGACTGCATTTTCATCTATCTGTCCAATCCAGTAATCCAACTGTTCTTTAACTTTTTCATCCTTCAATTCTCTATTCTGCCATGCAGCAAAATCCTTGTATTGAATGCCTAACGGTTGCAATTCTTTGCCTTGATAAAGGATATAGAAATCCCTCATCAACACCTCAATTGAGCTCTGATCTGAAATTATATGATGCATATCTAATAACAGATAATGCTTAGTATTTGATATGCTTACTATCTTCATTCTGAAGAGTGTCTCATCTTCCAGATAGAACGGCTTCACATACTCTTCCATATACTCCCCAATTGTTTTTTCTGCATCAAAACATTCTACAAATTCAATTGGAGGTTTGACATTTTCATGAATTATCTGAACTATTTTTTCATCTTTCACTTCAAATGATGTTCTCAAAGACTCATGCCTCTGAATCAAGAGTTCTACGGCTTTTTTAATGTTTGCTTTGTCAATCTTACCATCAACAATATAAGCAGCAGCTAAGTTATAGGCCGTACTATCTGGTTGCGTTGTTTGCAAAATATACTGTCTCTTCTGCGCAGCAGATACTTCATAATACTGTTGCTTTGCTAACGGAACGATTACGTCATTGCATGTACAATTCTGTTGTTCATTTATACATTCAAAAATCAACTGTGATATCTCACCAGCAGTAGACTTTTCAAAAAACTTATCCTGTGACACCTTTACACCGTAATACTTCTCAATAAGTGCTGACATTCTGATAGCAACAAGTGAGTCCCCACCCGCATCGAAAAAATTACAATCTGGTTCTACCGCTTTTTCTCCCAAAACTGATTCCCAAATCATCTGGAACACTTCAAATACCTGTTCTTCAGTCTCGAATGTTTTCTCAACCTTTATTTCTTCCCTCTGATTTCTCTTAATCGATACATCTGCTTTACATACTTCTTTTTCAAATACATAACCATGAATATGAATCTTCTGTCCGATATTCAATTTTTTCGCTTCAATATCAGCTCCCATCATCCACAGTTTTCCAAGCATTTCTAATAACGAACATTGTGCCTGTGTAGAATTTCTATTTCCAATATAACTATCGTCAAAGAATGGATATGCATCTTCATTTTTATCCTTAATTACCTGACAAATACCATAGTATTCCAAAAGCTCCTGAAGTGCTGATCTCACAACTTCGGAAACATAATCAATTTCTTCTATAGGATAAGATGCATTCTTAATTTCATTCTCTGAATACAAAATATTTTCGATAAACTCCCCATAGATATTGTCATTATTTTCTTCTATAGAGTTTGTAATGATTTTTCTAAAACGACGCACACTTTCGTGTTTTGCCTTTGCACTCATTAACATTCTTCCAAACTCACACATCTCAGCATTATCTTCTGTGAAGAGTGTAATCTGCCGTGTCAATTCATGTGCTGTAGTTTCTTCAGGTATAGATGCTACCATTTGCTCTTTTGTTATTCCCGGACTTGCCACCAGAATGGTTCGAATTGGATGCATTTTTCTTCCTGTACTCAGTGTGTATGCCACATCAGATATATCCAGGTCTTTCTCAAAATAATCTTCAATTACCGCCTGATAAGTATCTCTCAGAGACTGTTCAGTCTTTGCGCTAAACAGGAACAATCCTATTTCATCCTTACGATAATTCTTATCACGCTTTGGTGCCTCTCCTAAAATTGTATGAGCATTAGTGCCACCGATTCCAAATGCACTAACTGCAACATTTGTATATCTATTATCCAGTTTTTTCTCAGTCTCCGGTATGTAGAACGGCGTACTATCTAAATAAAGATATTCATTTGGTTCTACAAAATTTACCATAGGTGGAATGACTCTTTCGTTCATTACTTTTACCGCTTTTATAAATCCGGCAACACCAGCTGCAGCATCAAGATGACCAACATTCGCTTTTACAGAACCTAATGCACAAGATTTTGTATTATTAATGCTCCACGCCTGGTTCAAAGCTTTTAATTCAATTGGATCACCAATCTTTGTACCTGTTCCATGAGTCTCTACATATCCAATCTTCTCCGGAGATACGTTTGCTCTTTTTAATGCCTTCTCGATGACCTTCTTTTGGCCCGTAATACTCGGTGCCGAATACCCAACTTTGCCTAATCCATCATTATTAATTGCAAACCCTTCCAAAACTGCATAGATATCATCCTTATCCTCGATTGCTTTTTCCAATGGTTTTAATACGACAATACCACATCCATTTCCGGCTACTGTTCCGCTTGCATCCTTTGAAAACGGTCTGCAATGTCCATCCTTTGAATAGATCATATTCTCATGCCACATGTATCCTTCTTTTCTTGGTAATGTAACTGAAACTCCTCCTGCTAATGCAACATCTGCATCCTGATTGAGAAGACACTGTGCTGCCTGACATATTGCTACCAAGGAAGTTGAGCAAGCTGTCTGTACATTTATACTTGGTCCTGTAAGATTCAATTTATAAGAAATCTGCGTAGTCAAGAAATCCTTATCATTAGCAGTCATCTCACTGAATACATCTACGATATCGCTCTCTCCACTAAAATTAGTCATCCACATTAGATTAGAACTGCTACCGGCAAATAGTGCTATATCTCCTTGATATTCGTCAACCACAATATTAGCATCTTCAATAGCATTGTAGCAGCACTGCAACAGCAAACGAATCTGTGGATCCATCATATTAGCATCATGCTTTGTAATCTCGAAGAACTGAGAATCAAAATACTCTACTCCATCTAAATATCCTTTTGCTTTGACATATTCGTCATTTTCAATCAACTCTTCGCTAATACCTGCTTCAAGAAGCTCTTCCCTTTGGAAATGTCTTATGCTTTCTTTACCCTGCTCAATGTTTTTCCAAAAAATATCAACATTTGAAGCTCCCGGAAATCTGCCTGCCATCCCTATAATTGCTATTTTTCCACTTGTATCAATTTGTTCAGAGCTATTGTGTTCAACTTCTCTCACTACTTTTTCTTCTTCGATTGTCTCTTGTACAGAATTTTCCTTTTTCTTTCCCAAGTGCATGTACTCTGAAAAACTTGCAACGGTTGGATACTCAAACATCACTAACATATCTACACTTTCACCCAATAGCTCAGTTATCTTGTTAGAGACAAGCATCAAACTATAAGAATTTCCACCTACTTCAAAAAAGTTGCTGTTTTCTGTAATATTATTATTGTGAAGAACATCCTTCCAAATAGCTAAAATATCCTCACTTGTAACTGTAGTATCATTCTTTATTTTCTGCGTTAATTTTGGAATTGCCTTTTCAATTACAGTTTCCACATTATCTCCATATTTTTCCATTATTTCTTCTATACTTGTATTTTCAAGATACTTTCTATCGGTCTTTCCATTGTGGTTCAATGGTGTAGATTTTAGTCTTACTATTCTATCTGGAATCATGTATACCGGAAGGTTCTCGGAAATATATTTTCTAATAGCACTTTCTTTATCATTTATGTCTACATAGAATAAGAACAACTGCGCATTGCTATCGTTTTTCTTTAATACGGCAATTGCATCCTCCACCACATATCCATTAATTACAGCATTTTCAATTTCTGTGAGTTCGATTCTGCATCCATGATGTTTCACCTGATAATCCATTCGACCGGCTAATTCAACTTCACCTGACAGAAGCATTCGCCCCTTGTCTCCAGTTTTATATATCACGGAATCAGAAATCTCTTCACATGTCACAAAATGTTTTCTATTCTCTTCATCACAATTTAAGTATCCCTTAGAAACACCATCACCTGCGATGCATAATTCTCCAAACACACCTCTTGGTAATACGCGATTCTGTGAATCCAAAACATATAATTTTGTGTTGGCAATTGCGCTTCCTATTGTCACACTATCAGACTCTGTAAGTTCTTTTGCCATTGACCAAATAGTGGTCTCTGTTGGACCATATAAATTATAAATCCTAGCATTAGTATTCTCTTGCAAGAACTTAAGTAGCGATACCGGATAGTTTTCTCCACCTCCTAATATACATTTAAGTGACTTTAATGCTCCTGCAAATCCCCTATTCTCAACGAAGGATTTTAATCTTGATACAGAACTTAACATATGTGTAACTTTATACTTCTGTATCTTACTCCCCGTTCTTTGGGCATCAATCTGCTCAATCTGATCACAAATATAGATAGAACTTCCACTACATAATGGAGTCACAGATTCATATCCAAAGATATCGAATGAAGGTGATGTAATACATAGAATTCTGTCTTCAGGTTCTCCGACTAGCTTTCTTTCCTGCGTATCGTAAATGAAATTCAACAAATTCTTTCTAGATACTCTTACTCCCTTAGGACCACCTGTAGATCCTGAGGTGAACAGAATATACGCTATCCTGTTTTCATTATGATCATCCTCTCCGATAGAAGTATCTGTCTGATTCACTTGCATATTAGTAGCACACTCATGAATATTCAGAAATTTAATACCTTCTGGAATTCTATCCCTTACAGAATCATCTGCAAGAATGACATTAGACTCACTTTGTGTGATAATCTCTGCAATTCTCTGATCAGGATACGTAATATCTACCGGAACATACGTTGCCTTTACACTTAAGATTGCAAACATAGCAGCAACCATAGTCTCATCACGCTTTGGAATAAGAACAACATTATCATTCTCCTTTACTCCTGCTGACAAGAGATTCGAAGCGATGCTTTGCATCATTCTTTGAATCTTACGATAGCTATGTTCAACTCCATCACAAGTAACAATTGCTGTTTTTTCCGGTTGTTTTGCCACCCAATCCTCAAATAAGCCCGAAATCGATTTTGAATAATTACGTTCTCTGTGTGTTACGGAATTTAATTTTTCTATTTCACTCTTTTCGTTTTCAGATGTAATATTAATTTCATTAATATTTACATTTTCTAACTTCATAACTTCAGTTCCTGTAATTTGAATTATTACTTCTAACAAAGACTCTGAGAGGATTTTAATTGTTTCCTCACTGAATAACGCAGTACAATAATCTAAGAAACCATTAATATGATGTTCATTATTTTCTATACATGTAAGCAATACTTCATTGGAAACTCTTCCTGTATCCAACTCCTGCTGTTCAAATGTAATACCTTCAATTTCAAGATCATGCAATTCTATATTATGATAATCAAATCCAACATCAAATAATGCATTATGATCCAATCGTCTAGGTACATTCAACTTTTCTACCAACATATCGAACTGGTAATTCTGATTTTCCAACGCACTCGCGACTGTCTTCTTTACTTCACTCAAATAATCGAGATATTTCTTCTCCCCTTCTGGCGCTGTTCTAATAACGAGCATGTTTACAAACATACCAATGCACTGTTCTATATCTTCAATTGAACGGCCTGATACTGAAGTGCCAATAATAACATCTTCTTGTTGCGCAAATTTGGAAAGAACAATATTCCAAGCACTCATAACAAGAATATTATTAGTCACGCCCAATTCTCTTGAACGTTTGTTAATTGCTGTAGATAGTTCATCTCCAAAGTCGAACTCATATCGTTTTCCAGAAAAGGACTTCATTGCCGGACGAGGATAGTCAGTTGGCAATTCTAAATATGGAATATTATCTTTTAAATTACCCAACCAATATTCTTCTTGTTTCTTCATGGTCTCTGACATTTGATTGTCGTTGAGCCATACAGCATAATCCTTATATTGTATCTCGGCTGGCTCCAACTCTCCTGAATATAATTCGTTGAAGTCTCTGGTTAATAATTCTACCGATGTCCCATCTGCAATAATGTGATGAACATCAAACAACATTAATGTTTCTGTTTCATTCTGTACTAACTTGACTCTCATAAGAGGAGCCTGGTCTAATGAAAACGGCCTTACAAATTCTTTTGCGATTGCCTGTATATCAAATGCGCCTTTAATCTTTTCTACTTCGAATGGTAATTCACACTTATCATGAATTATCTGTACAATTTCTTCGTCCTTCATTTCAAAGGATGTTCTAAGAATATCATGTCGATCCAATAATCTCTGATAAGTCTCTCGTGATTTTTCCAAATCCAAATTGCCCTGAATTAAGGTTACAGAAGGAAGGTTAAATGCAAGGTTTAACTTGTTCATTGCATAGAGCATATACATTCTCTTCTGAGCTGGTGTGGTTGGATAATACTGAGCTGTCTTAGCTTTAGGTATTTTAGTCACAGGTGTTGGTATTGGATTCTCCTTCATCATCTTCTTGATAGCTTCAGCAATCATTATTGGTGTTGGATTAGAAAAGATTTCAGATACTGACATCTGCTGATTCGTCTCTTTTTTAAGCTTTGCCGCAAGACTTGCAGCCTGCATGGAATCGCCACCTACTTCAAAGAAATCACTGCTATCTTCCACTTTATCCATCCCAAAGATTTCTACATAAGCATTTTTAACAATATTTAAAATATCATCTTCTCTTACAACAACTACTTCGTGTTCAGATGTTTCTTCCTCTGCAACACTTTCACCATTCATCTGAATCTTCTTCAACTTAATTGGGAAATCTTTCTTCTCAAACTGATAAGCTGGAGCATATACTTTACAATGCTCTTCGCCGAGTACTTTATCCCATTTAATATCAATTCCACAACTCCATGTTTTTCCGATAACTCCAAGCAACTGAACTATATCAGATTTCTTCTCCCTTGGATGCCTAATACAAGGAACAAACACCTGGCCTTCTTTTAATAAAGTATGCTTCTTAGCAAGTGAACTAAGTGTTTTTCCTCCTAATTCATAGAAAACAGTTTCCTCATAATCTAAAGCATTATCTAATACGCGTTCAAATTCTACTGGATTAGTAATCTGGTCTGCCCAATATGATGGCTGATCCATCAAATGCTCTGTAGCATATTCTCCTGTGAGATTTGAAATTATTGGATACTTTGGTTCTCTCATTTCTATGCTATTAAGAAACTCTTTGAACTCTTTGGCTGCACCGTCCATCATTGGTGTATGGAATGCATGTGAAGTCTTTAATACTGTGCTCTGAATACCATCTTGAGTTAATTTTTCTTTTAACGCCTCAATAGATTTTTTGTATCCTCCGACAACATACTGACCTGTTGTGTTATTGAGCGATATCCATAGGCATTCATCCTCATTTACATATTTTTCAATTTTTTCCCTAGAAGATGATACTGATAGCATACTTCCAGAATCTTGCTTCTGCATTAATGAAGCTCTCTTCATTACAACCCGAATCGCATCTTCTAAATTCCATACACCTGCAAATGCAGCAGCAGCAACTTCTCCAATACTATGCCCAATTAGTACATCTGGTTCTACTCCTAATTCTCTAAGAGTTTCAGCCATAGCATATTCTGTAATAAATAATGCAACCTGACTGTACTTTGTCTGATTAATCATATCTGGATTTTCATTTCCATAAATAACTAATCTATACTCTTCTCTTTCTGCTTCAGGAATAATATTCAGTAAGATTTCAGCTTTTTTTCTAAAAATATCAGCAACTAAATTCTGATCCTCATTATCAATCAGTTCTTTTGCCATTCCTTGATACTGACTTCCCTGTCCTGTAAACATAAAACAGATTTTCTTGTTATTAGAAACCGTTGTTTCACTTATATAATTTTCTGATATATTATCATTCTCTGTAACAATATATCCTCTTTGATTAAACTTTCTCCTCTCTGTTAACAATGTCCATGCTGTATCGGCTTTGTTTCCTTTCATATATCCACTCTTTGCATAAGTGCACATATTCTCTAAATTTGCCTTTAAAGCATTTTGTGACTTTGCAGACATCACAAACAGATTGTATTTTTTATCTTCAACTTTCTTATCCATAAAATCCTTATCATTCTCTTCAAGTATCATATGCACATTAGTACCACCAACGCCAAATGCATTAACACCTGCTCTTCGCGGAATCGACTCCTCTATTTTGTCCCATTCCATACCATAATTCCTTATTTCAAAAGGACTATTCTCAAAATCAATATTCGAATTAGGAATTTCATAATTAACAGTTGCTGGTATAAATTGATGTTCCAGCGAAAGTGCTGTCTTAATCAAGCCAATAATTCCTGCTGCAGTATCTGTGTGTCCAATATTTCCCTTTACTGATCCCAGAGTACAGAAAGGTTTATCTGCACTACCAAATATTCTAGTCAGAGAATCTACTTCAATCGGATCACCCAATTTTGTACCCGTTCCGTGTGCCTCGACGTATGTGATAGTACGTGGATCTATATTAGCATCTTCATAGGCTGCTTTCATAGTGATTGCCTGTCCATTAGCACTTGGAGCAGTATAGCTTAGTTTTGCTCTTCCGTCATTACGTATCGCACTTCCCTTAATGACTGCATAAATATGATCATTATCTCTCTTTGCATCATCTAACCTTTTCAGTACTACAATCCCCATTCCGTTAGAGAAAACTGTTCCGTCTGCTCTATCATCAAATGGTTTACATTTTCCATCCTTAGAAAACATCAGATTCGGCTCATACAGATATCCACCTTCATTAGGGAGCTCAATAGTCACGCCTCCTGCCAGAGCAATTTTACATTCATTGTTCTGAAGTGCCTTACATGCCAGATGAACTGTTACAAGCGAAGTTGAACATCCTGTTAGCACTGACATTGCAGGTCCCATGAGATCAAACATATATGACATTCTTGTCGCCAGAAAATGGTTGGTAGACTGTGTATATATCTGGTATGTATCACTATATATTTCGTTATTAAACATTCGATCCTGATACCAAACAAAATCATCTGATGCTCCAATGTATACACCTGTGCTGTCCTTATATTTTTCATTTGATTCCCCTGCATCCTCTAATGCCTGCCATACACCTTTATAAAGTACTCTAAGCTGTGGTGACATCATTCTCACTTCTGCTGGGGTTACCTCGAAGAATGCAGGATCGAAAGAATCAATATCATTAATTCGTCCTTTTCTTCGCACATAGTGTGGATTATTAATGAGATCCTCTTCTATCCCGATTTTCCTTAATTCTTCTTCAGTGTAGTCATGGATACACTCCTTTCCTTCCACTAAATTATTCCAAAACTCATGAATACTAGATGCCCCTGGTACATTTATTGCCATACCAATAATTGCGATATCAGCATTAGGCGTATACTGTCTTGATATTTCCTTATTGATTTTCCCTTCACTTTCTAAATTATCGCCGTTACTCACTGCTCTTGCAATTCCTTTAATTGTAGGATTATTAAGCAATATAGATATTGGAAATTTCATATTCAACTTCTTGCATAGAGCGTTGTGAACACGCACTAAAGAAATAGAATGTCCGCCTGACTCAAAAAAATTCTCATTTATACCGATATCATCTCTTTCAAGTACTTCCTTCCAAATATCAGTAATTATTATTTCAAGCTCGTTAGTAGGAAGTTCAACTGTTTTATTTATTCTTGTATCCTGTGCAAGCTTTATTAATGCCTTTCGATCAATCTTCTCACTTAAATTTCTAGGCATTTCTTCAACACGAATAAATCTGCTAGGAATAAATGCCGCACTGATATTATTATCCGCATAATCTCTAAATGTTTTTTCTAGTATTTCCTGTTCTGCAGTGTAGAACAGGACTAGATATTTATCACCTCGTCCGCCACTGCTCAAAACACATGCGCAACTGCTCACGCCATTTACTCTGGAAAAAACATTCTCAATTTCGCCTAATTCAACTCGCATACCGTTAATTTTTACCTGCGAATCAATTCTACCCAAAAATTCAAAATTACCATCCGGTAACATTCTGGCAAGATCTCCTGTTCTGTATAACCGTTTAAAGTGCTCAGGATCTCCTTCTTTCCAGAATGGATTGTCAACAAATACCTGATTTGTGAGTTCTTGCTTATTTAGGTATCCTCTTGCCACACCTGCTCCACTAATGCACAATTCTCCCTGCATATAAAATGGCTGTTTCTCCATATTTTTATTTACAACATACAATTTATATTCATTGAGCGCTTTTCCAATTGGTACATTCAATGGCTTTATATCATCTCTTAATGAATAATGTGTCGCCCACATTGTGGCTTCTGTAGGTCCATATACGTTCTCTAATTTTGTATTTACCCTAAGCTTTAAGAATTTGTCCACAAGCCCCTGATCTATTGCCTCTCCACCAGTAAATATCCATTTTAAATTTTTAATTTTTTGCTTATTCTCTTTATTCTCAAGACAATCAACAAATACTTTCAACATAGAAGGCACAAAATTGATATGAGTTACCTGATAATCCTGGATAGCATCAAGAATTGCAAAAACATCCCTTTCCTCACCATCGTTAAGAATACATAATTTTCCGTCGCCAACTATCCAACCGTAGATTTCTGTACCGCTGATATCGAAAGTAATTGATGTCTTAAAGAGGTATACATCTTCTTTTCCAAGTGGGAATCTTCTATCAAGATCTTTTACTGTATTTGTAACATTTCTGTTTTCAACAACAACTCCTTTTGGTTCTCCCGTTGTTCCAGAAGTATATTCAATATATGCTGCATATGAAGGATTTCTGTCTCCATATACATTTTCTTTTTCTTCATCAACCAAAACATTCTCTACAGCCAAAATCGGAATATCTAATACTTCCTGCAAGTGTGAATGAAATTTCTTACTTGTAAATACAGCCTGAAGATTAGCATCATCCTTAATATACTTCATTCTTTGATCAGTATACGAGATATCCATTGGGACATATGTCCATCCTGCTTTTAATATGCCTAATACAGTAATAACCATCTCAACCGTTCTCTCTAGGTAAATAGCGACTCTTTTTTCATGACATATCTGATCTATGTTGATAAGTTCTCGGGCTATCACATTTGCTTTTGAATTAATTTGTTCATATGTATAAGACTGAGTGCTTGTAACTACTGCAATAGCATCTGAATTATTCCTAACCTTCTGCTCAAAGATATCAATTGCACACTCATCTACATATGGGAAGAAACTGCTTTCTGCTTCGTATTGTTCTATTTGTTTTTCTTCACTGTCCAAATAGACACTGATATCACCTATTAATATCTCTGGATCTACCACAACCTGCTCCATAATTTTAATCATTCTGTTTCCAAAAGAATTCATGTATTCTCTTGAAAAATCCGCTTCATTGAACTGAATACGAATCTGTGCATCTTCCCCAAGTTTCTGATATATTACAGTTAGTTCTCCCGGATAATTAGAAAATGACCAATCCTTCATTCCAAGAATATATTCCGAATCAAATTCTTCATAAAAATCATAGATAAAAGTGTAATTAAATATATTAGCACCTTCACTCTCTTTAAAATTTAGTTCTCTGGCAATCAGATTACTTGGATATCCTGCATTCATATATCCCATGTAGATATCATTTTTAACATTTCTGGCTAATTGACTGAAATGCTCTCCCTCATTTGTCTTGCAAAACACTGGATAATTATAAATATAACATCCCATTGTCTCTTCATCTTTTTGAGTAGGTCGATATGTAAATGGTGTCGTGATTGCGAAATTAGAGTTCTGACTATACTTCATCAACGCAATCATAAATATCGTCGTCTGTAACATAAATTCAGATACTTCCAAATTCCGAGCACATGATACTACCTTTTTATTCAATTCTTCAGCGACTGGAATTCTAACTTCCGCTTTTACTCTTTCTGCATTTAAATTAGATAATTCCTTAATTAATTCTGGTGCAGTGATACCTTCTAATGCTGTTAACCAGTATTTTTTCGCTATGTCATACTCACCATTCAGCATCTTCTCATTTTCTGTTTCTACGAACGCAGAGAAGTTTTTATTGTTATCTATTTCCATAGAAAAAGGAGTCCCTTTAATCATTCCGTGATATATTTCAAACACTCTCTTTATAAATATATCAGCTGAGATTCCATCAGCAATTAAATGATGCATACACACCAATAGATAATAATTATCTTTTTCTTCTATATACTCTACTTTAAGAAGTGGTGCTGTACTCATATCAAATGGTGTTAGAAAAAAGGTCTTTGCTAGATTTTCTGTCTCTTGATTATCCCTACTTTTAACACATGCAACTTTAACTGAAATCTGATCATTATATTGAAATGCAATTTCATCATTTTCATTGTATACATTCAAATGTAATGTTTCCTGTTCTGAAGCAGCAATGTTTATCGCATACTCCAAAGTGTTTATTTCTAATTTTTTTACTTTCAAACTAAGTACAATATTATAATCGTTGCTTGATCCAGCATAACAATCAAAGTAAATTCCCTTTTGTACTTCACTCATTTCAAATCTGTATGACATATTATTCTCCATCCTTAAACCCAAATGCCACCTGCATAAACTGATAAAACTGTTAAAAATACCTGATAAATAACATCAATAATCAAATTTCCAATATCATTAACTGTTGGTTTTCCTTGGCGTTTCATCTCTGCTATATGTGACCATAAACCACTTACACCATAGATGTACATACTTACTAATGTTCCTAACCAGAATCCTCCTCTGAACCAAATGCAAAGAACTCCCATCACACCTAAGCCCAACTGTGAGAAACCATACTTAATCTGGAATGGTCCACCTGGCCAGCCAAGCATCTTTGCGTTATCTTCTGCTTTAATGATGTTTGTTATTGTTCCAATAATCCCTAATAATCCAAAAGTTACTACGAACTGATACAATAACAATGTAGAGCATACCGAAGAAACATCTCCGAATCCGATGTTCACCTGATGGATTACCCCTGTCACGATTCCTGCTGCAATTAAAACTAAAATAAACATAGTTAATCTCCTTTTTATTATTATATTTACTCTAACAAAATCTCTAATAATTCAACTAAAAACAATATAATAAATCTATTGTTTATCTTTTTTCTCTTTTTATATCTTGTAACTATAAAGTATGTTTTTTTGATATGTATCGCACTGATTTTATAATAATTGTATAGTTCCAATACATTTGAAGAAACTGTACTGCTACAATATTCCAGCACATACACATCTTTTGCACATATATCCAAAAATAGAAATATGAAAATTCCCCGTCTCCGTTAATAAACGTTTTTTCGAATAGCTCATACACTTTTTGTTCTAACGTGTTAAGTTGAAAACAATATACTACATACATTGTTTTTTACATTCAGTATTTTCTAAATTTTTGATATCGTTCATTAACTATATATGTTGTTGATTTTTTTGAATACCTAATTAAGAAATTAGAAATATGCCTCTCAAGAACCGTACATACTTTTTTCATATCATTTTTGGTTATAGGTTCTTTCTCCTGAATTATTCTGTCTATAATACCCATTTTGTATAAATCATTTGCCTCTAGTTTCATTAGACGTGCTGCTTCTGGGGCTTTAGAATTATCTCTCCACAAAATACTAGCATATCCTTCTGGTGTCAAAATTGAATATACTGCATTTTCTAGCATCCACACCTCATTTCCTATTCCCAAAGCAAGTGCACCCCCACTTCCACCTTCACCAATTACAATTGATAAAATTGGGGTTTTCAAAACACTTAACTCCTGTAATAGATTGGCTATTGCAATGCCTTGTCCACCCTCTTCTGCATCTTTCCCACAAGCCGCTCCAATGGTATCCACTAAAAAAACAACTGGTCTACGAAATTTTTCCGCCTGCTTTACAAGACGTAATACTTTTCTATATCCTTGTGGAGCAGGCATTCCCCAATTTCGATAAATTGCATCACCCATTGAATTTTTTCCCTTTTGATGTCCAATAACAGTTACCGGACACCCTTTAAATGTTGCGATACCGCCAACAATTGCATGATCATCACCAGAAATACGATCGCCACACAATTCATAAAAACCATCAAATAGCCAACTAATATAGTCCGTACTAGTAGGTCTCTCCCGAGAACGAGCAAGAAGAACTTTTTCCCATGCTGTCTTTGAATCTACTCTATTTTCAACATATGCTGATTTTATTTTAGTTCTTTGAAGGTTCTTTATTACTTTTTTTGTTACAATATGCAATTTTAATATATGTATTAAATCTTCTTTTAAAGTTTCTCTTCCTACAATACCATCAACAAATCCATGTTTTTTTTGAAAATCGGATGTTTGAAATCCCTCTGGAAGCTTTTGCCCTGTATTTTGTTCAATAACTCTAGCACCTGCAAAACCAATTACAGCACCTCTTTCAGCAAGAATAATATCTGCTAACATTGCAAAACTCGCTGTCACTCCTCCCATTGTCGGATTTGTTAACACAGAAATATACAAACATCCTGTATCACTATGTCTTCTAACAGCTGCTGCGGTTTTTTCCATTTGCATTAATGCAATAATTCCCTCTTGCATTCGTGCCCCACCAGAACAGCAAAACAATATAACTGGCAATTTCTTCTTTGTTGCCTTTTCAAACAACCTAGTAACTTTTTCACCTACCACTCGTCCCATGCTAGCCATCATAAATCTAGAATCCATTACTCCGATAGCAACACGCATTCCCTCGATACTCATCTCACCTGTAACTATTGCATCATTCAAATTATGCTTAGCAGTTGTATCTTCTAATTTTTTTACATATATATTATCATCTAATGGGTTATCCCACTTTGTATCCGCATCCCACTCATGAAAGGAATTCTTATCTGCCAGCATTAATATACGTTTCTTAGCATGAAATCTCATATAATATCCACAACGAGGACAAATCGAATAATTTTTATCTAATTCACTTCTCTGTATTTCACTTTTGCAAGAATTACATATCCTTCCTTTAGTCAACAATATCCCACCTTTTTTTCATAATACTTTTATAATACGACATTATATCGACTCTTCTAACCATACCCAACCACATAAATTGTGCACTTTTTACAAAACCAAAGATTGAACTTTCTGTTTTTTATACTATTTACACTATTTTTGCATTGACAAAGCAAATATAATGTCGTACTATATCTACATTATGTTTTGGAAATACTTCATTTAAATTTTTTTGTAATGTGCTCGTTGTTTTATTCAATTCTTCAGTTATTTGTTTCTTTACCTCATTAGCTAAATCATTAACCTGTCCCAGTAATGTTGATACTTTTGACTGATCATTTTTTACATTTTCTTTTACAGCAGAGGTTAGTAATTCCACAATCTTATTTTCTAACTGAATTGAATCATCAAACGGACTTATTTTTAATGGAATTGGTATACAACTGGAAATTTTCGAATCCCAACCTCCCATTCCACCTTTTTCCCACTTACCTTCTTCATTACACCATGAATATTTTTCACCTTTTACTCCACTTTTCTCCCATCTCCATTTATATTTTATGACATCTTGATTATCACTATTCTTATATATCCATTTACTGCCTATCTGCTGTTTATCTTCATTTGTAATTTCACCAAACACTCTAACCATTTCTACTGCATTATTTTCATTGTTTTGATAAAAATCATCATTTTTTAATACTGCACCCGAATTTGCAAACACTTCATATGCTCTTATTGATGTTGTTTTTCCAACATTATTGGGTCCTATTAAAACAACAATATCATCAATTTTAATTGTAATTCCGTTTTCATCTATACAACCAAAATTTTTAATTTGAAGTTCTATTAATTTCATCTTTTACCTCCGTTCTTTACTTCATTTACCATATCCACTTTTGTTTAAAACCTATTTTTACTATACCCCTTTTAAATCACCATTCACATTTTGTCGCTGAATCCTCCATTTTTCATACCTAAACACATGATTTTAGCAATTTTCACCTTTTCCGTCATAAAATACTCCAATTCCGTATTACAATCGGGTAGGAGATAGATAATTATTTTATCTACCGACCTCCCACACCACCGTACGTACCGTTCGGTATACGGCGGTTCTTTAGTTTTCACATCGTTTCAGGTAAAACTCTGTGAATGTTGGATATCCCCATTCACGGAGTTTTTCATTATTCAAAGCAAACTGTACCAGTCTATTATTGCTACAGTTCCAAATGCCCTGGCGCATATTTGCGTGCCATTGAATAAAGTCTTCACTCATTCCGAGTTCTTTCAACTTTCGGTATTTCGTTTTAGTTTTCTTCCATTGTTTCCAATAGACTGCCCTTATTCTATGACGTAACCACTTGTCATTACTCTGCAACAGACTTTTCATATCTGCCATTCCAAAGTAATTTACCCATCCTCTAATGAACTGCGTCAGTTTCAATGCCCGATATTCATTTCCCCATCCGTTATGTCTGTCAGTAAGCTCTCTGATTCTATTCTTCATCTTTATTACTGATTTAGGATGTACCCGAAATCTGCACGTTCCCTTGTGTCTATAGAAGCTATAGCCAAGGTATTTGACTTTGCTGATATGTGCCACGCACGTTTTGGTGCGATTTACTTTAAGGAATAGTTTTCCCTCAATATATGGCACTATGTTGTTTAAGGTTCTCTCTGCACTTTTCCTGCTTTTACAGAAAATCATACAGTCATCTGCGTATCGGACAAATCTATGCCCTCTCCGTGTAAGTTCCTTATCCAATTCGTTCAGCATGATGTTACTTAAAAGTGGGCTTAATGGTCCACCTTGTGGCATTCCGATTTCTGTCTTTTCAAACATTCCTCTGCTGATAACTCCAACATTGAGATATTTGTGAATGAGCGATATTACCCGCCCATCCTTAATGGTTCGTGATAGTACTTCAATTAGTTTGCTCTGACAAACTGTATCAAAGAACTTCTCTAAATCCATATCTACCACATATACATATCCATCATTGACATTTGTCTGGCATTGTTTCAGTGCGTCATGCGCACCTCTGTTTGGTCGAAATCCAAAACTATTCTCCGAGAACTGTTTCTCGTAAATCGACGATAATACCTGTGTGATTGCCTGTTGAAACACCCTGTCAACTACTGTTGGCACTCCCAGTTTTCTAACCTCGCCTTTTGTTTCTTTGGGTATCTCTACCCTACGGACTGGGTTGGGCTTATGTTTCCCATCCTTTATCTGCTGGATTAGTTGCTCTTGGTTGTCTTTCAGAAAACCTAGAAGTTCATCTACGCTCATTCCATCGACACCGCCTGCCCCTTTGTTTGATTTTACTTTCTTATAAGCCTTGTTAAGGTTATCCTTGTATAAAATCTGTTCCATTAGGTTACCCGTCTGAAAATCTGTGATGATGTCATTGTTTTCAGCAATCCTCTGATGGGTGGACTCTTCTGCATACTCTTTCTGTTCCGCAGATACCATTTGCAGATAGTCCTCAATATGAAGTTGTCTGTCCTTAAATCCATCTTTGGTTACTTTCATTTACTCACATCTCCTAAAGTTCAGTCCTTCTCACTATGTTTGCAACCATAATGATACTATGACCTCTGCTGACTTCTCATAGTTCGTTGTTACTATAGGATTCATACTCTGTTTTCACCTACCTATGAGACCTCCCTAGGTACCACACGTTTCTTTCTCTCCATCTATCTGCCACATTTACCACAGTTAATCCCGAGTAGTTATTGGACTTCGATTTGAATTGCAATCTTATCCTTAACTGTAGCCTGATGTGATTTCTGTTCGTCAGACCAGAGATTTGCCTCCACCTTCCTTCAGATTCCACCTCACGATGGACACCCTTGGTGTTCAGCTATATCCTTCCCACTACTAGGGCGGATTCGGGACTTTCACCCGTTAAAAACGTGCGCCGCTAGGCGCACATTTAAAAAGGACAGGCGTTTCTGCCTGTCCTCCAATCCAGAAATCTTAAATTTTATACCCCCGAATATGCCGAAAATCCTGCATCTATCGGCAGTATGACGCCGGTAACGGCGCTTGCCGCACGGTCATCACACAAAAAGAATACGCCGCCTAACAGCTCATTGCTTTCTACAAACCGCCCTGCCGGCGTTCCCGCTAAAATCTTTTTGGAACGGGCTGTCGGCTGTCCGTTTTCGTCAAATAAAAGTGCGCGGTTCTGGTTGGACACTAAAAATCCGGGTGCAATGGCATTACAGCGGATTTTGCTTCCCGCAAAATGTGTGGCAAGCCACTGGGTAAAATTGCTGACTGCCGCTTTTGCACCCGAATATGCCGGAATTTTGGTCAGCGGTATATACGCATTCATCGAAGAAATATTTAAAATATTTCCCGACTGCTTTTCTACCATATCCTGCGCAAAAATCTGTGTCGGAATCAACGTTCCCTGAAAATTCAGCCGGAATACAAAATCCACCCCTTCCGTATCCAAATCAAAAAACGTGGTCTGTCCTGCTTTGGCTTCATGCTGGTATTCATTATCGGTTGTTGCGCGTTTGTTATTGCCGCCTGCACCGTTAATGAGAATATCACATTTTCCCAAATCCTCTAAAATGCGGGCATGTACCGCTTTTACCTGCTCTGCTTCCAACACATTTGCCGCATATCCCTCACATACAAATCCTTCATTTTTTAATTCTTCTGCCAGTTTTTTTACCTTATCTTCATTTAAATCCAGTGCCGCTACTTTTGCGCCTGCCTGTGCAAATGCTCTTGCCATATCGCCGCACAGCACACCGCCCGCTCCCGTAACCACAACCACTTTTCCCGTAAAATCTGTTTTTAACGGTAATTCTAACACATTTTTCTCCCTTCCGGCTGCTCTACTTCTCTATCGTTCCGCCATTTGCTTCAATCAATCCGTTGACATAGGCCGTTCCAAGCGCCCTGTCATACAGTCCGTACCCCGGCTTTCCTGTTTCGCCCCAGATCATTCTGCCGTGGTCCGGTCGGAAATATCCGGTATACCCTGTTTCTACAAGTGCCTTGACTATTTGATTCATATCCAGACTGCCCTCACGGCTTAAATGACCTGATTCTTCAAACGAAGTGTCCGGCAGAATTTTTACATTTCTTAAATGGATAAATGCGATACGGTTCATGGACGAATATTTACGCACCAGCGCCGGTACATCATTTTCCTTTGAACTGCCAAGAGAACCTGTACATAAACACAATGCATTGGACGGGCTGTCTACAATAGACAGATAGCGGTCAATATTTTTTTCGCAGGTAATCACGCGTGGCAGTCCGAATATCGGATACGGCGGGTCATCCGGGTGAAGTGCCATTGCTACGCCACATTCCTCTGCTACCGGAATCACACGTTTCAGAAAATATTCAATATTCTGCCAGAGTCCTTCCTCACCCAGCTCGGAGTAGGCACGAATTAAATCACGGACCTCGTTTTGCGTATAACTTGCATCCCAGCCCGGAAGGTGAATGTCATCTTTTAACGGGTCCAGCCCTTTCATCTGCTCCCAGTACATAACAAGACTGGTTGAACCGTCCTCTGCCATTTTGTCAAGCTGTGTTCTTGTCCAGTCAAATACCGGCATAAAATTATACGTAATACACTTAATTCCATACTTTGCACAACGACGGACAGATTCGCAGTAATTTTGAATATGCTGCTCTCTTTCCGGTTTCCCAAGCTTTATTTCTTCAGTCACCGGAATGGATTCCACCACATCAAAAATCAAACCGTGCTCTCTGCACAATTCCGTTAAGTGCCGGATACTTTCTTCCGGCCACACCTCGCCCGGTTTCACATCATATACTGCCGATACAATGGAACGCATGCCCGGAATCTGCCGGATATACTCCAGTTTTACCGGGTCGCTTTCCCCATACCAGCGAAATGAACTTTTCATAAATACATTTCTCCCTTCTGTCTGATCAACTACATACAGTATTGCCCATTTAAGACGGATTATTACAAAAATAAAGGCAGTAAGCAGACCCGCCTAAACAACGGTTTTCTGCTTACTGCCTTTTTGTATTTATCATAGTAATAAATATTATACTCTTGAGAGATATTCTCCTGTACGGGTATCAATCTTAACGGTATCGCCCTGATTTACGAATAACGGAACTAAAATCTTAGCGCCTGTTTCAACGATAGCCGGCTTTGTAGCACCTGTTGCTGTATCACCCTTAACGCCCGGTTCAGACTCTGTGATAACAAGTTCTACAGTAATCGGCGGTTCGATAGCGAATACGTTGCCGTTATGTGAACATAACTTAACCATTTCGTTTTCCTTAACGAACTTTAATGAATCACCAACATTTTCCTTGCTTAAAGCAATCTGATCATATGTTTCTGTATCCATGAAGTTGTATAAATCGCCATCAGCATATAAATACTGATATTCTTTTCTTTCAATGTGTGCAAGTGTGAACTTTTCTGTCGGTCTGAAAGACTTTTCTACAACACCGCCACTCACGATATTCTTTAACTTTGTTCTAACAAATGCTGCACCTTTGCCCGGCTTTACGTGCTGGAACTCTATAATCTGCCAGATTGCATTATCCATTTCAAGTGTAATGCCATTTTTAAAATCTCCTGCTGTTACCATTCTTTGGTATACCTCCTATAATAATCAATAACTTATATAATTCTATAATAAATTGCCGGTTTTGGCAACCACTTTTTACTAAAAGTCATGCCATGCCGCAAAATGTCGCTTTTTACGCTTTCTTCTCTGCCATATCCTTAACTGCTTCAAGCGCATATAAATAGCCTTTCAGCCCCAGTCCTACAACCTGTCCGTTACATACCGGAACGGTAACGGAAGTATGACGGAATTCTTCTCTGGTATGCACATTGGAGATGTGGACTTCAATCTTTGGAATATCCGCAACCGAAGCCAGCGCATCGCGCACGGCATAGCTGTAATGTGTAAATGCACCCGGATTAATGATAATGCCGTCTGCCTTTTCAAAATAAGCCTTCTGAATCCGGTCGATTAATCCGCCCTCATAATTGCTCTGGAACACTTCTACTTCAACGCCAAGCTCCTGTGCCTTTTCTTCAATCATTTTTACCAGCGTGTCGTAATCCTGATTGCCATAAATGCCTTTTTCACGGATTCCCAAAAAATTAATATTGGGTCCGTTTAATACTAATATCTTCATGCTTCCCTTTTCTCCTTTAAAATATTCTCATACATTTCATCAAAACTTCTGCCATCTGTATCAATAATCACCTCGGCAGCATCTAAATAATCCGAAAGCCGCATATCCATAAGGTGTGTAATCTTTTCACGGATATTACCGCCTGCCAGCAATGGTCTTGTCGTATCTCCCGCAAGGCGCTTTGTCAGTTCCTCCACCGATGTCCGCAAATACACGACCGTACCCAGTTTTTTTAACAACTCCCTGTTTTCCGGCTTTAGCGGAAGTCCGCCGCCAACTGACACTACGGTATTGTGTCTGGACTTAATTAAATCTTTGACAATTTCTGTTTCCAGTTCCCTGAAATACGGCTCGCCGTTTTCACTGAAAATGTCATTAATACTTTTCTTTTCTTTTTCTACGATGAGCGCATCGGTGTCGCAAAAATCCATTTTTTTATTTTTTGCAATCCACGTACCGAATGTGGTTTTACCGCAGCCCATAAATCCTATCAATATAATATTGTCCAACATTTTTCTTAACTTTCTTATTCTGAATTTTCTGTTTTAACCTTTTAGTATAACCTGCCGTTTCCAGCCGGCCGGCTTTCTATCCCAGCTTCTTCTGCATATTTTCATATACTTTCCGGATATTTTCTTTACTTACTTTTATATCATTCCAAAGTTCAAATGCACTGACCCCCTGATATAACAGCATTTTCAAGCCGTTGTAAGCAGGCTTGCCCTGCGCCTTCATCAGCTTCATAAATTTTGTTTCTGCCGGATTATAGATAATGTCCACACCTACAGCCGCTCTCTTATAAAAATCCTCATCCTCTATGACTGCATCATCACAATTCGGATATAAACCGACACTGGTTGTCTGAATCACCACATAATTTTCCCCGGTCAGCTTTCCGTAATCCGAAAGCTTCATGGCATGTGCCGCCTTTGACTGCAAATGGCGGTTTACATCCTCTGCAATCACTGCCGCTTTTTCTTCCGTGCGGTTTAAAATGGCGACTTCTCTGGCGCCTTTGCTGACACATAAAAAGGCAATAGCTCTTGCCGCGCCGCCTGCACCGAGTAAAATCACAGGACTGTCCTTTAACTCAACCTGTTCTTCTTCCAGTTCGCGCTCCAGTCCCAAAATATCTGTATTATAGCCTTTATAGCCGTGTTCCGTACGCACCAGCGTATTGACCGCACCAATCGCTTCTGCCAGCGGGTCGACACTTTCCAGCGCTCCAATGACTTCCTGTTTATGCGGCACGGTTACATTTAATCCTAAAATGTCTAATGCGTGGGCGCCTTTCACAGCAGTATCAACCGCACCCTTTTCCACCTTAAATGTCGTGTAAACCATGTCTATTCCGCACAAATCTGCCAGCGTATTGTGAATGACCGGTGAAATAGAATGTCCTACCGGATTGCCAATCAGTCCGCATACTCTTGTTGTTCCTTTAATTTCTCCCATATCTTTTCCTTTCTTGCTTCTTATAAAAATGCAGGACAATTTTTTCCAGATACCTTTTTAATACAATCTGAATCTCCTCATGCTTATCAATCGGTTTGACAAGAATGGTCATCATGCCTGCACGGTTTGCGCCCCAGACATCAGTAAACAACTGGTCTCCGACAAAAAATGTCGTATTGACATCTGTCTTCATATATTCCATTGCCTTAATATAATTTTTAGGGGACGGTTTCTTCGCATCACTGACATATTTTGAATGAACCGCCTCTGCCAGCGGTCTGACACGCGGCTCTTTATTATTGGAAATGATACAGGTATCGTATCCTGTCTTTCTTAACCGCTCAAACAGCGCTACCGCCCGCTCTGTCACCGGTGCGCCGTGTTCTACAAGGGTATTGTCCACATCAAAAACAATCCCCCTGTATCCTTTTTCATAAAGTTCCTCATACGGAATCTCATATGCAGAATCCACATAGTCATCGGGATAAAATCTCTTTAACACAAAAATCTCCATTCCTAAAATAATCTGTTTTATTTTAAAATCTTCTGAATCTCCGCCATAAAGGTATTGACATCTTTAAATTCACGGTAGACGGAAGCAAAACGTACATACGCCACCTCGTCCAAATCTTTTAATTTCTCCATAACGATTTCTCCAATCGCCTTGGCCGGAATTTCTTTTTCTCCCATATTATAAATCTGCGTTTCAATTTCATCAACCATTGCATTAATCCGGGTCAGCGACACCGGACGCTTATGACAGGAACGCACAATACCGGCTGCCAGTTTTTCCCTGTCGTAAGGTTCTCTGTTGTTGTCTTTTTTTATCACTATTAACGGCATGGATTCCACTTTTTCATAGGTCGTAAAACGCTTGCCACAGGCATCACACTGGCGGCGTCTGCGGATAGCGCTGTCATCTGTCGGCCTGGAATCTATAACCTTTGTATTATCTTTACCACAAAACGGACATTTCAAAACCGTTACCTCCAAACATAAAAATATACATTTATTTTAATGAAATATCTGTCTGCGGTCAATACAAAATTGGATATTCTTAGCAGTATAAATGAATGCCAGCAGGCAATCCTTAATGATGAAATACATTTTTTAAGGAGGACTAACGTGGCTGGTTATAAAGTTGAAATCTGCGGTGTAAATACCGCTGCTCTCCCACTCTTAAAAACGGAGGAAAAAGAATTGCTGTTAAAAAAAATCAAAAATGGGGATACACAGGCACGCGAGCGTTTTATTAACGGAAATCTGCGCCTTGTTTTAAGCATTGTCCAGCGTTTTTCACAAAGCAGTGAAAATATTGACGATTTATTCCAGATTGGCTGTGTCGGCATGATTAAAGCAATTGATAATTTTGATATTTCACAGGGCGTACAATTCTCAACCTACGCCGTTCCCATGATTATTGGGGAAATTAAACGGTACCTGCGGGACAGCAATCCAATCCGTGTCAGCCGTTCTCTGCGTGACACTGCATATAAAGCCATTTACACGAAAGAAGCCCTTACCAGACAACATCAGAAAGAACCGACCGTAACAGAAATTGCCGATGAAATCGGCGTATCCAAAGAAGATATTGTTCTCGCCATGGAAGCTATCCAGTCGCCGGTTTCCTTATATGAACCGGTCTACTCCGAGGGTGGCGACACGCTTTATATTATGGATCAGGTCAGTGACAAAAAAAACAAAGAAGAAAACTGGGTACAGCATATCGCCCTGCATGAAGCTATGGAACACCTCGATACGCGCGAACGCCGCATTATCAACATGCGTTTTTTTGAGTGTAAAACCCAGATGGAAACCGCAGAAGAAATCGGTATTTCACAGGCACAGGTCAGCCGCCTTGAAAAAAACGCACTCAAATCCATGAAAAAATACCTCTCATAGTTTTAAGGATTTTTCACTTATTTTTGCATATAATAACACAGAGCTTTTAGGCGGAGTTTTTATGCGAATCTGTGAACTGCATAACAAGCAGGTTATCAATACCTGTGACTGCAAAATTTTAGGCTGTGTGGCAGACGTTGAATTCAATGAATGTACAGGCTGCATTAAATCGCTGATTGTTCCCGGTCCCGGAAAACTGTTCTGCTTTTTCGGGCGGGAAATCGAATATGTCATTCCGTTTTCCTGTGTGCGCTGTATCGGTCCGGATGCCGTTCTGGTAGAGGTAAATGTCGAAAAAATCATAAATAAATGCACATAAACATTGAAAACATTTTCTCTATGCCTTAAAATATATGATATCAGGGCTGCAAAGTATTTCACCCACATGAGCTTGCTCATAGGTGGGTGAAATACCTTGCAACCCGCCCCAATATGAGCATAAAAGTGGGATGATAGTTCCACGATATGCGAATATTGGGTAGGATTGTGAGCGTGCACAGCACGGAACAATCCGTAGATATCAGAGTTGGGAACTTGGGATTCCAACATCAAATATAGGTATATTTTGTATTGCCAGCCGGCAGACATAAGCTGATGCTTGCCGGCTGGAGAATTGGAGAAGGTTATGAGTGATAAATATGTTGCATATGCCGGAAGCTATACGCATGAATCCAGCAAAGGAATCCATATTTACGATATGGATGTAGAAAAGGGAAGAATTACGGAGCGAAAGGAAGTCCAGATCGACAATCCTTCTTATCTGGTATTATCTCACAGCGGAAAATTTTTATATTCTATCTGTGACCGCGGTGTTGCCGCTTACAAAATCGAAGCAGACGGTGATTTAACTTTAATCAATGTTCATACCATTAATGGTATGCGCGGGTGCCATCTGACTTTAAATAAACAGGATACATTTTTAATCGTTTCCGGCTACCACGATGGAAAAATTACCGTATTACATATCAATGAAGACGGCTCTGTCGGTAAAATTGCCGATGAAGTTTTTCATAAAGGTATCGGCAGTGTTGCCGAACGCAATTTCCGTCCGCATGTAAGCAGTTCTGTCTTTACCCCGGACGAAGAACTTTTATGTGTGTGTGATTTGGGCATTGATCAGATTAAAATTTATGAATTTAACCATACAACCGGTAAATTAAAGCTGTACGACATTATCCGTTCCCAGTTAGAATCTGCACCGCGTCAGATGACTTTCAGCCCGGACGGCAGATTTGCCTATGTCGTATGTGAATTAAAAAATTATATTAATGTATATTCTTACCACAATTCGGGCGAAAAAGGCCGTTTTGAATTTGTACAGAATATTTTCACCCTGCGCAAGAGCCACAAATCCAACAGTGCCGCCGCCAATCTGATTTTTTCAAATGACGGTAACAACTGTCTCTGCTCAAATGCAGGCGATAATACTGTAACCATTTACAAGGTTAACAAGGAAACAGGGGAACTCTATACCCTCTCCTCTCTGCCTGTAAGCGGTGATTATCCAAAGTATATCAGCATGTTCCCGGATAATAAGCATATTTTGTCCATGAATAATGAAGGAAATTCTATTACAATTTTTACCATTCAATTTGACAAGGGACTGATTGTCATGAACGGACCGGAATTAAAGATTTCCAGACCAAATAATTTAGTAATAAAGAAACTTTCATAAATTCGTTTCTGATTCTGACAGACAGAGCAGGAAAGCGGCAGTCTGAAATATCCGAATGGCTCATTTCAGACTGCCGCTTTTATTCATTTAGTATTTTATATCTTTGTAATCTTTTATCTGCACTTTAGTCTGCACGGCTGTACTTTTCGGACTGGACTTTAATCAGTTCTGCATCATCAAAGTAATTGATTTTCATGGCCGCTTTGACCTCATTTAAAGTCTGCTGTGCTTCAGCAAAAGCCACCTTTGTACCCTCCTGTAAGATATGATATACCTCCGGAATATCTTTTTCGTACTCATGTCTTCTCTGACGAATTGGTTCTAACTGCTTCTGAAGCACATTGTTTAAGAATTTCTTTACCTTAACATCGCCTAAGCCACCACGCTGGTAATGCTCTTTGAGTTCATCCAGATTCTTATAATCCGGTAAAAATTCTTTGAAATCTTCTTCCGTACTGAACGCATCCAGATAAGTAAATACGCAGTTGCCTTCAATCTTACCCGGATCTTCCACACGGATATGATCAGGGTCTGTATACATACTCATAACTTTTTTCTTTACATCTTCCGGTGTATCTGAAAGATAAATACAGTTGCCGAGGGACTTACTCATCTTGGCTTTGCCGTCTGTACCCGGAAGCCGGAAACATGCCTTGTTGTCCGGCAGAAGAATCTGCGGCTCGATTAAGGTTTCGCCGTATACTGCGTTGAACTTTCTGACGATTTCCCTTGCCTGTTCAAGCATTGGTTCCTGATCCTCGCCTACCGGCACGGTTGTTGCCTTAAATGCCGTAATATCTGCCGCCTGGCTGATTGGATAGGTAAAGAAGCCCACCGGAATGCTGGCTTCAAAATTTCTCATCTGGATTTCTGACTTTACAGTCGGATTTCTCTGTAATCTGGATACAGTTACCAGATTCATATAGTAAAATGTTAATTCCGTAAGCTGTGAAATCTGTGACTGGATAAAGATATTGGTCTTTGCCGGGTCAATGCCAACGGATAAATAATCTAATGCAACTTCGATAATATTCTGACGAACCTTTTCCGGATTGTCCGCATTATCGGTTAATGCCTGTGCATCTGCTATCATGATAAAGATTTTATCAAACTCTCCTGAGTTTTGTAATTCTACTCGTCTTTTTAATGAACCTACATAATGTCCTAAATGAAGTCTTCCTGTCGGTCTGTCTCCTGTAAGGATTATTTTAGACATTTTTTATTTCCTCCCTGTTGAACGTGTGATGGTGTGAGCTGTGTGATTGATTAGGGCGCCTTGGTGTCTGTTCCCGCAAACGTTGTGAACTAAAGTTCACTTGTTTGCTTGTGGTGATGCCCCCACTATGCTTTGGCTTTTTTGTGGCACTCCCCGCAAACTTTGCGGACTATTCGTCCGCTTGTTTGCTTGAGGTTTGCGCTGTGCCATTCGTAATCTTTCAGATTACTCATGACGGGCGTTCGCCCTATAAAACGAATTATAAAAAAAGTCTTTTGTGAGCAAGCTCCCACAGACTTTTTTATAATTCGTTTTGCACAGCTCACTGCTATTTCACATTTTACCATATTATTTTACAAATAACAATTGAGAATTGCAGGATTTCGTAGTAGAATAGTGAACAGTAGATTACAAGGAGGAATATCATGAAACATTTACTTAGTCCGCTTGATTTAAGCGTAGATGAAACTGAAGATTTACTAAACCTCGCAAGCCGCATTGCAAAGGATCCTGAAAAGTTCAGCCATTGCTGTGACGGTAAAAAACTTGCCACTTTATTTTATGAACCGAGTACTAGAACCCGCCTTAGTTTTGAGGCAGCCATGATTAATCTTGGTGGTTCTGTTCTCGGCTTTTCTTCTGCCGATTCCAGCTCTGCTTCTAAAGGTGAAAGCGTTTCTGATACGATTCGGGTTATTTCATGTTATGCAGATATCTGCGCTATGCGCCATCCAAAGGAAGGTGCTCCTATGGTTGCCGCTGAGAAATCCGGGATTCCGGTGATTAACGCAGGGGATGGCGGTCATCAACATCCAACCCAGACTTTGACGGATTTGATGACGATTCGCGAACTGCGTGGTTCTTTGGATAATTTTACGATTGGTCTGTGCGGCGATCTGAAGTTTGGGCGTACGGTTCATTCCCTGATCCGCTCCCTGATTCGCTATAAGAATGTGAAATTTATTCTTATTTCCCCGAAAGAACTGCGTGTGCCGGATTACATCCGCGAAGATGTCCTGATTCATAACAATGTGGAATTTGAAGAAGTTGAACGCTTAGAAGACGTTATACCACAGCTTGATATTCTCTACATGACACGTGTCCAGAAGGAACGTTTTTTCAGCGAAGACGAATATTTAAGAATGAAGGATTTTTATATTCTTAACAAAGAAAAAATGGCTGCTGCAAAGGACAATATGTATGTACTGCACCCGCTTCCGCGTGTCAATGAAATTTCCGTAGAAATTGATGACGACCCGCGCGCGGCTTACTTTAAGCAGGTACAGTTCGGTGTCTATGTACGAATGGCGCTGATTCTGACACTGCTCGGACTGGACAAAACAGTTTAAATTTCTGACACATCAAAAATCATGCCGCGGATACGGCAGAACGGAGGACTTTATGTTAAATATAGGCGGATTAAACGAAGGCTTTGTATTGGACCACATCGAAGCCGGTAAAGCCATGATGATTTATAACAATCTCGGACTGGACAAGCTCGACTGCTGTGTAGCTATCATTAAAAATGCCCGCAGTAATAAAATGGGTAAAAAAGATATTATCAAAATCGAAGGCGGACTCGATTTGGTAGACCTGGATGTACTTGGTTTTATTGATCACAACATCACAGTCAATATTATTAAAGACGGTAAAATTGTTGAAAAGAAACGTCTTTCACTTCCAAAAAAGATTACAAATGTGATTAAGTGTAAAAATCCTCGCTGTATTACTTCTATCGAACAGGAATTAAAGCACATTTTCATTTTGACAGACGAAGAAAATCAGGTATACCGTTGTAAATACTGTGAAGAAAAATATACCCGCTAAATGCTCCGACTATCGTTATATCGGACTGTAAATTTAAAATTCAAATAATTAGAAGCTGTTATCTGCGTATATCAGATAACAGCTTCTTTGATTTATAATCTATTCACACTGCGCCTGTTCCATGTCAAAGTGTTCTTCCAACTTTGTTGAAACTCCGGCGATTTCATCAATTTCCGCTAAAATGTCTTTTACAGAGTTATTCTGTGCAGCAATCGTTTCCGAAATGCTCTGAATGGTTGCTGAATTTTCTTCAGAAGTTGCTACCAGCGTTTCCATTTCTTCCTGACTATGTTCAAAAATCTCATTATCGACTGGCATTCCACATCTGCCGCAGAACTTAGCCCCATTCTCCAGTTTCATTCCGCAATTTTTACAGTACATTACATTCTCCATTTCTTTTGTTTTTTTATTTTATATTAGTTGTCATTTTATGTATATATACATTTTTCACAATTATATTAAAAATATAAAATACCCACACCCTATTATCTCCATTCCTAATCACATACACATTTGCAATTATCTTGTCAACGACTGAATCTCTTTTTGTATAAGTCTTCCTGCCGCCTTTGCCAGCTCATCAATACGACGTATTCTTGTAAATTCTTTTCTATATATCTTTTCTGCGCTATTGGCCGCCGCATCATTTCCCATAAAAACAGCTGATACATGTATTCCTTTATCACGCAGTGCACGTACCTCATTGGCTGCATCATTAACAGAAATATCGTCGCTATAATCATGCCCAAACGGGCTGTCCTGTGATGGCAGAATACGCTGGCTGTCATTAGGCGCAGCATCTGTTAAAATAATCACAAGGTGCCTGTCAGCCACCCCCGGGTTCATATCAAGGATTTTACCAATTCCCCGAAAAGCAAGACCATCACGATTCCAACCGACAGCATAATAATTGAAAATATTGTCGCATTTCTTATCCCTAAAAGACTTCAATATATGAAAAACTGTATATCCTCTGACACTGCAAAATCTTGTTACCCTGACCGGTATATTACATTCCACGAGGCTTTTGGCAATAATTACTCCCTGCGCAGCAAGCATTTCCTGATACTGAAGCCTTGAAGCAGATGCATCAAGAAGCAGATCCACTGTAAAGGACGGTTGATTATCATCCTCATATGTGTGAAAAATCCTGTTATCTTCTATATATTCTGCACGCCATACTTTAGTTGTATCAAGCCTTCCGCTCTGCCCTGATATTACATCTGTCTTCTGACTTATATATTCGCTATTACGGATTTGTTCAACCATATGTGCAATAAGACTATCATAAAGCCGTACATTTTTATTATAATATGAATGATTTCTTTCAACCTGCAGCTGTGACTGTTCTCTTAAATGAAGAAATTCCTTCGGTATATTTTTCTTTGTTATATATTTTCCATCAGTAAACCATAAATGGCATCCTGTATGACTGCCTGTACACAGTTCTTTTTCCATTTTAGTAAGAGTCTGCTCTGATATAACAGATCTTCCAAAACAATTCTCAATATAAGAGCAGTCATCATTTTCTTTCTTATATGTTATATTATCTTTCTTTTTACTGTAAGCTGCTCCACCAGTCATATTGTCCGCCTCAGAAGAACGCATAACCATTACATGATTATTTCTTACAGAGCTGACTGGCATTATTCTTGTCATTATCCGGGCAAATGCCCCTGTAAAATGCAGTCGTAACGCTTTTTTTTCATGTTTTACGCCATCAAAAAGATTAAATTTGCGATAAATTGCCAGCACAGTATCTATCAACCGGTCTGTTTCAGGCATTATCTGTGGCGTCAGTTCTGCATACAGCTTTTGTTCATTTGGTGTCAGCAGAACCTTCTTTTTCCCTGACACACTGCTCCATCTGGCTGACTGCATATTATATACAAGCCGGTTTTTGCTCATCCACTCCTGCCTCGACAGCTTATATTCACCTGCAAAAAAAGCCTTTCCATAATAAACCCGTAGATCAGTCATAGACGGACGTTTTAATGCTTCCTCTGTATACAGTACATGTTCCAGATAAAGCCATGTCAGATCATCCAGCATAGCCTGACTGATATCTCCGTTCCAATAACCAAATAAAGTGCTGATTGCCTTTTCACCATAATACTTATATGCCAGTCCAATTATAAGATTCATATATAAATCTGAATCTAAATCCCCTGTTTCAACAGCCAGAAACAATGGATCAAAATTATAGCGTTCCGCCGCATTCCATACCTGATTAGCAGCCCGTCTTTCCTTAGCAGTATAAGAAATGGTACGCATTATTCAAACACCTCCGTATTATGCAGCTTTAAGGGAAACCTTGAAGCTATGACATCACGTATAAGCTCTTTTTCATAGCTGTCAAATATCTTATTGGTAATTCCAAGATCCAATGCATCCCTGATTGGAATACCCTTTTTTATAAGACTTATAGCATCAATTAATCCACGCAGATCCAAAGCTTTCTCTGTAAGTTCACCATTTTCACATTTTTTCTGAAGTTCATTAAATAAAAGTGCAAACTGTTTGTTATACTTAGTAACCAGTGAAGGGAACTGATCCTTTAACAGTCTCTCAAGATCTTCCTTTGCCAGTGGCGGCATCTGTATAACTACAAATCTTGAGGCAAGTGCCTCATTTAATTCCCTTGTACCTGCATAATTATAATTCATCGTAGCAATAAAACGTGTATCATCTGCAACCTCTATCCTGTCATATCCTGGAACATCAATTACACGTCTGAAATCAAGTACAGAATGTAAGACTGCAAGTGCTTCATTCCTTGCCATATTGATTTCATCGAGAATCCCAAAGCCGCCGCTTTGTGCACAACAATACACCGGTCCGGGTCTGAATGTAACCCTGCCATCGCGAAATGTATCAGAACCTATCAGCGCAGCCGCATCCATATTAACATGGAAGGAAATATCCCATGCCGGACGTTCAAAAACTGCTGCAAGATTCTGTGCAAGCACATTTTTTCCCGTTGCCTTCTCTCCTGCCAGCAAAAGATTTCTGCCACACAGAAGCACTGCAAGAGCCTCTTCCCATACCTTATTGCCATAATAATGAAAATGTGGTACAGGAATACGTTTTTTTAATGCTTCATCTACAGTATGTTCTTCTGAATAATGCCGGACTTCTTCTACAAGCTGTGCTGAAACACCTTCCTGCTTCAAAAACTCAATCAGATTATTCAATACCAACACCCCTTTAACTGTTTTTTTATATTTTAATTATATTCTTTTTATTTATTTCAAAACTTTCTTTGATATTTTCAATAATATCATATTCTTCACTTACAATACTACTCGCATCATTGGTTGCATGATTGATATTTTCAAAATATCCGAGCAGACCGTTAATCGTTGTAACGCTTTCTGCCGCTGCATTCGTACCGGTTGTAATTTCTTCATCTACCTGCTTTGTCATATCGGTAAGCCATTTTAATATATCCTGGATATTACCTGCTGATTTTGCACTTTCTTCTGATAAGGCACGGATTTCATCTACAACCACGGCAAATCCTTTTCCGTGTTCGCCTGCTCTTGCTGCTTCAATTGAAGCATTGAGTGATAACAGATTGGTCTGTGATGCAATGGAATTAATTTCCCCGAGAATATCTGTAATATGTTTCATTTCGGTCAGCAGTGCACCGGTCGTCTTGTGCGCAGCGCCAACTGTATTTTCAACAGACATTATAGTGCTTTTCGCCTCTTCAACTGCTGCATTTCCCTTATTAACAGCGTCTTTCACATTATCAAATCCCTGCTCCAGCTGTCCGGCAAGTTCATTGTTTCTATGAACTTCTTCTGTTGCCGCATTGACCTTATCCATCACCGTTACCGTTGACTTCACAGATTCTTCTACAATCTGAGCCATCTGTGCAGCTGCCGAGTTGACATTGGCACTGCCGTAGACTGTTTCCAGCCAGTCCTGCGGCAAAAACAGAATTCGAAATGCCTGCAGCACGAATTCCACCGTGTGAACAAATTTAACACATAAAACTCTTAATAAACGCAAAAAACAGACATATGCAATGCTGCAAATACGTTATTTCCTATAAATTCAAGTATTATTTACCACTTCCGACCATAAATTCTGCCTGAGCGGAATGGTTCCTGTCAATGTCCGGCTTCTTGTATCCGGCTGGCTTCCGCCAATATAAACGGTATAGCCCTCATCGGTAAAATAAATCCGCCCATTTTCATCGTAGAGTCCAAAAGCCTCTTCTGATAACCAGACCGTTACCTGCTTTTCTTCCCCCGCCTTTAAAAAGACTTTGCCAAAGCCCTTTAACTGCGGATTCGGACTGTCTTCACACAAAGCCTTTACATAGACCTGAACAGTTTCGGCACAGTCAAAGTTTCCGGTATTACGCACATTTACAGAAACCGGAAGCTGTATTTTTTCTCCGGCTTTCATTTTCTGAAATGTGTGCATATCGGCGGCACACTCCATTTTATCATACGCAAATGACGTATAGGTAAGCCCATATCCAAACGGATACAGTGCCTCCTGTTTCATATAACGATATGTTCTGTTTTTCATGGAATAATCCGTAAATTCCGGCAGTTCTTCCGTGCTTTTATAAAATGTAACCGGCAGATGTCCCTGTGGGCTGACTTCCCCAAATAAAATCCTTGCCGCCGCACGTCCGCCCTGTGCACCCGGATACCAGCACTGCATGACCGCCGCGGCACGCTCCTGTGCCGTGTTGACCGCCAGCGCACTGCCCGATAACAGTAGGACAACGACAGGTTTTCCACTGTCTAATGCCGCTTCAAGAATCTGATTCTGCTCTCCCGGAAGCTTTAAGTCCGGCTTATCGCCGCTTGCAAAATCATTGCCCGCATCGCCTTGTTCACCTTCAATACCTGCGTCCAGTCCCAGACACAAAATGACGACATCGCTCATTTCTGCCATTTCACGCACCTCGGCAATGCGGTTCTTCTTCCAGTTTTCTTTATACAAATCACAGCCCTCGGACACCAGCACCTGGACCGAATCCCCAACATAATCCTGTATGCCCTCGGAAATTGTAATGTAACGCGATGCCGTCCCTTCATAATTACCAACCAGCGCTCTCCTGCTGTCTGCATTCGGTCCAATCACTGCGATTGTCCGGAATTTTTCCCGATTCAGCGGCAGAATCCCGTTATTTTTTAATAGAACAAATGTTTTTTCCGACACACTTTCGTTGAATTCACGCATTTCTACGGAATCTACAACAGAATACGGAATTTTGTCGTAAGGATTGTCCGGCAGCTCCTTATCCTGTTCCATGCCCAGCTTCAGCCGGGTGGTATACAGATTCGTCACCGCCGCCCGCAGTCTGCTCTCCGGAACCATACCGCGCGAAACCGCTTCCGAAAGGTGCAAATACATATGTCCGCAGTTTAAATCACAGCCGTTATTCATCGCCAGAGCCGCCGATTCCACGGCATCTTTTGTTACCATGTGATGCTGGTAAAAATCGCGCAGTGCAAAGCAGTCCGACACCACATGCCCTCTAAAATGCCACTCATTCCGCAAAATGTCTGTAAGCAGGGTCTTACTGCCACAGCACGGCTCGCCGTTTACGCGGTTATACGCGCCCATGACTGCTTCGGGCTTTGCCTCTTTAATACAGGCATGAAACGCGGAAAGATATGTTTCATACAAATCTTTTTTTGTAACCTCGGCATTGAAGCTGTGGCGCAGTCCTTCCGGACCGGAATGTACCGCAAAATGCTTAACACACGCCGCCGATTTTAAGTAATGTGCATCATGTCCCTGCAAACCCTTTATGTAGCGGATTCCAAGCCGCGCTGTCAGATACGGGTCTTCGCCGTAAGTTTCATGACCGCGTCCCCACCTTGGGTCCCGGAAAATATTGATATTGGGCGCCCAAAAGGTCAATCCCTTGTAGCGCCCGACATCTCCGTATTTTTGCTGCATGTTAAATTTGGCACGTCCTTCCGTAGACACGGCATCGGCAACCTGCTCCATTAAATCTTCATCAAATGCTGCCGCAAGCCCGATTGCCTGCGGAAAAACCGTCGCCGTGCCGGCTCTTGCCACACCGTGCAGTCCTTCATTCCACCAGTCATATCCTTTAATATTCAGCCGTTCAATCGGTGGCGCACTGTTTAACGTCTGGTCTGCCAGTTCCTCAATTGTCATCTGCGAAACCAGTTCTTCCGCCTTCTTACGGTACAAATCGCACAGTTCTTCATTTTCTGTTAATTCCGTCTGATGATTTTTCATATTAAGCCCCATTCCGCAGGCGATTTCTCATCTGCTGTTCTTTCTTTCATCATAGCGGAATTATCATGGAATCTCAACGTAAATTTTGCGCTGCATTTTTACATAAGTAAACAGCTTTTATAAAAGCTCATCTTTTTACTTTAAAAGCACTCATTCCCGGATAAGCTGCCGCACTGCCAAGCTGTTCTTCAATGCGTAACAGCTGGTTGTACTTTGCAACACGCTCTGAACGCGAAGGTGCACCGGTCTTAATCTGGCAGGTATTTAATGCCACTGCCAGATCTCCAATCGTGGTATCCTCTGTTTCACCGGAACGATGGGATGCAATCGCTGTGTAACCGGCTTCGTGTGCCATTTTAATAGCTTCCAGTGTTTCAGATACAGAACCAATCTGATTTAATTTAATCAGGATTGAATTGCCGCAGCCCAGTGAAATACCCTTTGACAGACGCTCTGTATTCGTTACAAATAAATCATCACCTACAAGCTGTACCTTATCGCCAAGTTCTGCCGTCAGCTTTTTCCAGCCTTCCCAGTCTTCTTCGTCTAACGCATCTTCGATCGATATAATCGGGAATTTTTCAACCAGCTTCTTCCAGTGTTCAATTAATTCTTCTGAGGTATAAACCGTTCCTGCCTTCGGAAGCTTGTATTTTCCCTTTTCTCCGGTCTTCCATTCGGAAGAAGCCGCATCCATGGCAATCATGAAATCTTTTCCCGGTTCATAGCCAGCTTTTTTTACGGCTTCAAGAATCGTTTCGATAGCTTCTTCATCGGATGCAAGCGCCGGTGCAAAACCGCCTTCATCACCGACAGAAGTTGCCAGTCCTCTTTCCTTTAAAATAGAGGCCAGCGCATGAAATACTTCCGAGCACCAGCGCAGTCCTTCTTTAAAAGACGGTGCGCCGACCGGCATTACCATAAATTCCTGTACATCCAGTCCTGATGATAAAGCATGACAGCCGCCGTTTACAATATTCATCATCGGCACCGGAAGTCTGTTTCCGCTGACACCGCCTAAGAACCGATACAGTGGAATATCCAATGCTGTCGCAGCAGCTCTACAGCATGCAATAGATACGGCAAGAATCGCATTTGCCCCCAGCTTGGACTTGTCCTTTGTTCCGTCTGCCTCAATCATTGCCTTATCAACGGCATAAATATCAGAAGCGTCCAGTCCGCTTATCGCCTCGTTGATAATTGTATTGATATTTTCTACGGCTTTTTGTACACCTTTCCCCAAATATCTGCTCTTATCGCCGTCACGCAGCTCCAGTGCTTCAAATTCACCTGTCGAAGCACCGCTTGGCGCTGTTCCTCTTGCAACCGTTCCGTCTGCGAGATAAACTTCCGCTTCTACTGTCGGATTGCCTCTTGAATCCATAATTTCACGTCCAATAACCTTTTCAATCTCTAAATAATCCATACTGACCTCTTTCTGAGCGATTTTATCATGAAGCAGCGGCAAAGATTCCGCATAAACGGTTTCTCATCTGCTATTCAGAAAATCTGCTTTCGCCCGGAAGCAGATTTCCGTGTGAAAAAATAACACCTGTTTTTCTTTGTTCTGCCTCCGTCTGCCACAGTCCGTCCTGCGGACTGCAACAGTTACGCTGTAAGTTTAGCAGTCTTACAGTTTCCTTTTATCCTGTATTATGGACAATCCTGTATATTTTATCCAAAATATTTAAAAGCTTTGCTCTTATAATAAAAGCACCGCAGAAAACATATTCCTACATTTTCTGCGGCACTTCTGCCTACTGATATTCTATCTGTATTTTTGTTCTTTTTACAAATATTTTTACAAACAACTGAGCAGCACTATAAGCCGGGTTATGTATCAGATGATTATCTATCTAGTCCTGCTGTTACCAGCAGGCTCAAGCAACCTACCTAAAGCACGACGGGCCGCCGTATCGCTTTTATTTGGTCTTGCTTCGGATGGGGTTTACATCTGCCGCTTCTGTTACCAGCCGCGCGGTAGTCCCTTACACTGCCTTTCCACCCTTACCAGCATATGCTGGCGGTTTATTTCTGTTGCACTAGCCTTGGAGTCACCTCCACCGGACGTTATCCGGCATCCTGCCCTGTGAAGCCCGGACTTTCCTCACCTGCTGCCTTTCGGCAATTGCAGCCGCAATCATCTGTGCTACTCAGTCTTTTTTAGTTTGTATTTTCTTTTACCATACGGAATACATCAATACGGAACTGGGCTTCTTTGCCAAGTCCTACAAAACGGCAGCCGTACTCCGTGCCGTCTTCGTCCTGTGATGCAATCCGCACGACTTCAATAACGGTTTCAATTTTATCACATCCGCTCATTTCAAGCAACATGTCATAAAAAGAATGTAACGGCAGAACGTCTTTTGTTTTAAATGCAATTCCACCGCTTGATACATTCGTTGCATGAACAGCAATAAATTCTCCCTTAGTATCTTGATCTGTAATCGGACGAATTGATAAATTTGCTTCTACATCAATTCTTTTTGTTCTTCTTCTTTCATCACCCATAAGTACTCCCCCTGTTATGATCCTTAAAAAGTAAACTTTTAAGTTACTTTATTAACATAGCATCTCCAAAACTGAAAAACCTGTACTTTTCCTTTACGGCTTCTTCATACGCCGCAAGCACGTGTTCCCTGCCTGCCAGTGCTGAAACCAGCATCACCAGTGTGGATTCCGGCAGATGGAAATTGGTAATCAGGCTGTCAATAACCTTAAACTGATATCCCGGATAAATAAATATCTGGGTCCAGCCGCTGCCGGCTTTTACTGTACCATCTTCTGTCCCGACAGATTCCAGTGTACGTGTACTTGTCGTACCGACTGCAATAATTTTTCCGCCGTTTTTGCGCGCCGTATTAATCTTGTCTGCTGCTTCCTGTGTCACCGTATAAAATTCTGAATGCATATGATGCTCCAGAATGTTTTCTGTCTTTACCGGACGGAATGTTCCAAGTCCGACATGCAACGTGACACGGGCAATTTCAATACCCTTCTCCTGTATCTTTTCCAGCAGTTCTTTTGTAAAATGAAGACCCGCTGTCGGTGCCGCCGCAGAACCTTCATGCTTTGCATAAACGGTCTGGTAACGGTTCTTATCCTCCAGACGGTGTGTAATATACGGTGGAAGCGGCATCTGACCCAGTTCATCAAGTATTTCTTCAAAAATACCGTCATAAGTGAATTGTATCATACGATTGCCTTCTTCTACAATATCCACAATCTCTCCAATTAATTTTCCGCCGCCAAAGCTGATCTGTGTACCGATTTTTGCCTTTTTACCCGGCTTTACAAGCACTTCCCATGTGTCTTTTAAATCCTGCTTGCGGGTAAGCAAAAGCACTTCGATTGCCGCGCCCGTTCCGACTTTTTCGCCTATCAGTCTAGCCGGAATCACCTTGGTATCGTTAATGACCAGACAATCTCCCGGATTTAAGTAATCAATCACATCTTTAAAAATTTTGTGCTGTATTTCCCCTGTCTTTTTATCCAGTACCATCAGTCTTGAACTGGAACGGTCTGACAGCGGGTCCTGTGCAATCAGCTCCTGTGGCAGATCATAATAAAAATCATGTAAATTCATTGATTCCATATGCTGCTCCATTCCTATCTTTTTCCGCTTCGCGGCAGTTAGCTTTTCTGCCGCAGAACGGGCTGTTTTTTATTTATAATTAAGAACGAAGTTCGATGCCCATGCCGGAAAGGTCTTCCAGAATCTTTTCCATAATCGGCTGGATATCTTTATCTTCTAATGTTCTGTCCTTTGCACGGAAAGAAATGGTATAAGCTACGGACTTGAAACCTTCCTTAATCTGTGCACCTTCATAAATATCAAACAGGTTATATTTTTCAAGAAGCTTTCCGCCTCTCTTTTCAATAATCTTTTCTACTTCACCGACAAGTACCGTCTTTGGCATTACCATACTGATATCTCTTGTAACAGCAGGGAATTTTGCAATGCCTTCGTACTTTCTGTCAAATGAAGCAAACGGTAAAATCTCCGGCAAATCAAGAACTGCAACATAAGTTCTGTCGCCCAGTCCATAGGTGTCAGCAACGTCCGGGTGTACCTCACCGAGATAGCCGATTACCGTATCCTTGTAAAGAATCTCTGCCTGACGTCCCGGATGTAAAAATGTCTTTCCGGCTTCCGGATCATATTCCGGTCTTGCACTCATACCGATTTTTTCTAAGAATTCTTCAACAACACCCTTCATTGTAAAGAAATCGCCGTCGCCGTAGAAGCCCAGTGTGAACTGTACTCTCTCATCCGGAAGGTCTTCTCCTTCTACCGGAACATAAACCTTTGCCAGTTCATAAAGCTTTACATCTTTATTTCTACGGTTGTAGTTGGTTGCAAGCGAATTCAGCATTCCGTTTAACGGCAGTGTTCTCATAATGGAGAAATCTTCTCCTAACGGATTGGAAATGACAACTGTCTTTCTTTCCTCTGCATCTGCTGCCAGCTTTAACTTATCAAATACCTTCGGACTTTCAAATGAATAAGTCATTGCCTGTGAGAATCCGCAGAACTGTGCGATTTCTCCGGCTACATCTTCCACTCTCTGCTTGAAGGAAATCTTACCCATTGTAGAAGCTCCGTGTGGCAGTGTTGTAGGAATATTGGCATATCCGAAAAATCTTGCAACTTCTTCCGCAATATCCGCTGTTCTTAATAAATCCTGACGGAACGTCGGAATAATCAGTTCCTGCTTTGCTTCATCATAGTCTAATTCAAGCATCTTAAAGTATCCAAGCATTTCTTCCACGGAAACATTTGTACCCAGTAGTGCATTGATTCTTTCCGGTTCAAACGGCACTCTGACTCTTTCCTTCTTATTCGGATATACATCAACCACGCCGCCGACAATTTCACCGGCTCCAAGTTCTTCGATTAACTGGCATGCTCTGTTCATAGCTGCCAGTGCATTTTCAGGGTCTAAGCCCTTTTCAAACTTACCGGAAGCATCGGTACGCAGACCAAGGCGCTTTGTTGCCTTTCTGATATTCGTACCGTCAAAAGTTGCGGCTTCAAATAACATGGTCTTTACGTCATCTGTAATCTTTGAATTTTCACCGCCCATGATACCTGCAAGTCCGACTGCCTTTTCGCCGTCACAGATCATCAGCATATCAGAATCAAGTGTTCTTTCCTGTCCATCCAATGTCATGAACTTCTCACCGTCTTTGGCACGTCTTACAACAATCTTACCGCCTGCAAGGGTGTCATAATCATAAGCGTGCATTGGCTGACCGTATTCTTCCATAACGTAGTTTGTAATATCCACGATGTTGTTAATCGGACGGATACCTGCTGATGCCAGTCTGCGCTGCATCCACTTCGGTGACGGAGCAAGCTTGATATTCTTTACAAGTCTTGCGGTGTAACGGCTGCAGAGGTCTGTGGCTTCCACATCAACCTTTACATAATCGTTAATGTCTTCTGCGTTGCCTGTTTCTGTTACAACCGGCGGTGTAAACGGCTTTCTGAAGGTTGCCGCTGCTTCCCTTGCAATACCGATAATACTGTAGCAGTCTACACGGTTGTTTGTAATTTCATATTCAAATACGGTATCATCCAAACCGAGATAGTGAACGGCATCTTCTCCAACCTGTGCATCATCACCTAAAATGTAAATGCCGTTTTCCGGTGCATCCGGATAAAATTCACGGGAAGAACCGAGTTCTTCAATGGCACACATCATACCGAAGCTTTCTACACCTCTTAACTTACCCTTTTTAATCTTAATGCCGTCTTCCGGAAGTGCGCCGCCGTCATGACCACCTGCCACACGTCCGCCATCTAATACAACCGGTACTTTCTGTCCTGATGAACCCACCGGAATATTCGGTGCGCCTGTTACAATCTGAACAGTTTCACTGCCGACATTCACCTGGCAGATTACCAGCTTATCTGCATCCGGGTGCTTTTCGACCGATTCAATCTGTCCGACAACGATTTTATCAAGATTTTTGTCAAAAGCGGTAAAATTTTCCACCTTTGTTCCCGAAAGTGTCATTGCGTCCCTGAATTCCTGGTCTGTTACTTCCAGTCCCGGAACCATTGCCTTAATCCAATTTAATGATGTATTCATGATTCAATATCCTTTCCTCGTATCCAATTTCTTTGCTGTCTTACAGCCGTCGTTCTTTTTAGAACTGTTTTAAGAATCTTACGTCATTTTCATAGAGAAGTCTCATGTCATCAATTTCATACTTCAGCAACGCAATTCTTTCCAAACCGATTCCGAATGCAAATCCTGTATATTTGTTCTGGTCAATACCGCTCATTTCAAATACATGCGGGTGAATCATACCACAGCCAAGAATTTCAATCCAGCCTTCGCCCTTACACATACGGCAGCCCTTACCGCCGCACTTAAAACATGTCACGTCCATTTCTGCACTTGGCTCTGTAAATGGAAAATGATGAGGACGGAATTTTACTTTTGTTTCCGGTCCGAATAACTCTCTTGCGAATTCAGCCAGTGTTCCTTTTAAATCTGCAAATGTAATACCCTCATCAATAACCATGCCTTCAATCTGATGGAAGCATGGAGAATGGGTTGCATCGACTTCATCTGCACGGAATACCCTGCCCGGCGCAATCATACGGATCGGCAGTTTGCCTTTTTCCATTTCACGGACCTGAACCGGTGAAGTCTGGGTTCTCAGTACAACTTTATCATTAATATAAAATGTATCCTGTTCATCTTTTGCCGGATGATTTGCAGGGATATTTAACGCTTCAAAATTGTAATAATCATATTCTACTTCCGGTCCTTCTACGACTTCATAACCCATGCCGACAAATATTCTCTTTACTTCATCGAGTGCAACAGTGTTTGGATGTCTGTGTCCGACATTGTTTTTCTTTGCCGGAAGTGTTACGTCAATCACTTCGCTCTTTAACTGGACTTCACGCATTTTTGCGGAAAGTTCCTTTTTCGCGTTTTCCAGTACTTCCTCAATTGCCTGCCTGGTTTCATTTACGATTTGTCCAACTGCCGGTCTGTCCTGAGGTGCAACGTCTTTCATGCCCTTTAAGACTTCTGTAAGTTCTCCCTTTTTACCCAGGAAAGAAACTCTTACCTCATTTAATTTTTCAAGTGAATCAGTGGAATTAATCTGGGCTAATGCCTTTTCTCTGATTTCATGCAGTCTTTCTTTCATCATTTTCTTTTCCTCCAATTGCAAAACCTAACTTTTATTTTATCATATGACTACAAATTGGCAAGCAGTTTTTACTGATTTCTTACGTTTTTACTCTCAAACTGCTCAATAATATGGATTGCTTCGTCCATACAGTCGGGATTACGGACCGCTGCCTCTTTAATATTCTTCTTTGCTTCCTCAATCCTGTTTTCGTTATATTCTATCTGTTTGCGCAGTTTCTGGCGCTGTGTATTCAAATCGTGCCGCACTTCCACCATATCCTTGCTGTATACAAGGGCCCGTACCTGTGACAGCCACAATTTGGCATCATAGAGTCCGAGTTTTTTAAGTAAATCCAGTAAATCTTCTTCTGCTTCACTTAATTTGGTCGTCATCTGTACAATCTTGCGCTGCTCATTTTTCATGTCCATATAAACTTCATATTTCTTTGACAGTTCATACGAACTTCTGACATGATATTTATGATATTCATAATCAAGCGTATTGGCTGCGTTGATATACTTAATCTTTGTTTTATTCAGTAATGTCGTAGCTTTATTGAGTTTGATTTCCGTCACCAGAACCTGCCGTTCCGTATATTTTAGCAGGGCAAACATGCCAAGGGCAAGCACCGCTCCCAGAAAGGCAACGACAATATAAAGCATGGTATTTTGTGTATCTTCCGTTACGGAAAGCGCAATGAAAAATACCATAAATACGAATGCCAGCCCGACAATCGCGGCAAGGGCAAGGCTTCTGATACGCAGCTGGCGCGTTGTGAGTGCCGCAGCCTCCATGCGCAGACTCATGCGTTCCCCTTCAAGAATCCTCATATCCCGTTTGACGGTTTCATAATACGATTCCTGTTTTTCCAGATACTTCATACCACGCGGCAGTTCATCTTCAAACTGTTCCATGCGGTGATACGTATGGGTGGAAAGCTTATGCTCTCCGGATTTAAAAATCCGCCGGTCTACCGTCAGATTATCTACACGGTCTGCCGTTTCCGTAATCCTTCTGCGGATATTGTCCGGTGCCGTATCAATCAGCTGGATATCCGAAAAATGTTCCGTAACGACATTGTATTCTTCCATCGCCAGTTCAATGTGTCCGGTGGCTTCTTCCATGATTTCACACTGGCTGCGGATATAGGCTTTTGTTTCTTCTTTATCGTAGTAATCCGTATTAATATTGTCCAGACGGCGCGGTGTTCTGGATACATCCGGGATATGTACGGCACTGGCATCGAATTCTTTATCTTCTTCCGAATAATTTAAAACTTCCTGAATCCGCTTTTTTTCTTCTTCTTTTTCAAGCTGTTTTAAATATTCCGTTTCTTCTTTTTCTTCTTTTGCAAGCTTCCCCGAATAATTTTCCTGTGTCCCTGCCTGATTCATCTTATCTACTACATGAATCAGGGACTTTGCCTGCACACTGTTTAACAGCTCATCATACTTTTTTTCTTCTTCTTTTGCTTTTCTGCGCTGTTCCTGGATTTTTTCTTCGGAACTGACCTTTTTATTCTTTTTTTGCGGTGCTTTTGCTTTTTTTTCATGCTTCTGATAATTTTTTTCAAATTCGCTGACAAGTCCCGTTAAATCTTCTGTCCGCGAATTATCCGCATTTTGTTCTTCCCCTGTATTCTGCTCATCGTCATAGACAAAATCATCAATGTCTTCAATGTCCTCGATATCTTCCAAATCGTAATTTTCTTTAATTGTTCCCTTGATATAATTTAATAATCCCATATTTCCTCATTTCATCCGTCTATGACGTATACCTTTTATACTGCGCTTTCCATCTGTCCATGCAGTCATCAATCGCCTTATAATACTGTGCTACTTCACCGTCGGATTTTAAGTGTTCCATTTTCTGCATCGCACGGTATTCATCGCTGTAACGTGCATTGTCTGTAAGCAGTTCCAGTTCTCTTTGCAGCACCTGTTCTTCTTCCGGTGCCTGCATATCCTGTATCTGTTCCTCACCCTCTGCCATACGGCATGCCGCAAGATAACATTTCCGGGACTTTTCATGCTGACCGATTTTATACGCTTCTTCAAAATACTTTGCCGCTTTTTCAAAGAAGAACATTCTGGCATAGGCAGTTCCCAGATTGTGATAGACCTTTGCGTAAAACAGCCCTGAAAGATTGATGTCGCGCTCTCCATTTACAATTTTATCATAATTGCTGATTGCACTATAATAGCAGCCTTTTTCAAGGAACCGGTCTGCACGCATTTTCATCCGTTCATAGACATTCTGTGTATCCAGCATCGCAAGCAGGTCCTTTACCTGTTCAATTTCTGCCGTATCATAATAATCCACATACTTTAAAATGGTCACAACCGCTTCCGCCAGCCCTGCATTTTCACACTTCAACTGCTCAAGCTTGTCTGCCAGCAACGGTTCCTTAATCTCTGTCCGGATAAACGCAATAAGTTTTTCATCTAAAAATGCATTGGTCAGAATATAGATATTGTTGTATATATAATAGCACAATTCTTCCAGTGAATAGATTTGTACCCCCGGTTCTTCCAAAACCAGCGGCTTTAATGCCCGCCCGGTCCGGCATAAAATGATTCCGCTCATATTCATTCCTCTTTCCGTGCAATTTTGTCTGTTTCCAAATTTATTTCTTCTTCCACTACAACCCCGGAACTTTTGACAAATCCGCCAAAGCCCATATCTTCTATCCGTACCACGCAATGGCTGTCACTGTCAAAACGGACTTCAAAAGCCACCCTTGTCATCCTGCCCTGGCGGAACGGTATCGCACTGATGTCAATTTCCTGTGTCCATTCATGTCCGGTGTCACACCTGTGCAAAATAACAGGAATCGTTCTCATATCTTCCAGTATCAGTTCTACACTGCGTCCGGCTTCGTACCAGTTCGTTCCCGGTCTGACCATGCGGAACCGCTTTTCCTCACCGCGTTCTTTGATATTTAATTCAAGCCCCGTGGTAATGCGGTTTCTGCACGCCAGCAGTCTGCCGCTACTATGACCGGCAGAAGTGTCTTCCTTTAATGCAGCATATGCAGCACCTTTTACAAACAGATTCTGTCCCGCAAATGCTTTTCTGCGCGCACACAGCACATGGGTCAGTTCCTTGGGCAGATTTTCTGCTTCAAAACCGGCGCCCGTCAGATATACCGCAGATACGATTTTATCCTTTAATGCATCCTGCACACAGTGTATCAGTTCTTTTTCAGCCTGCGCCAGTGTTTTCCGTCTTTGCGGCACGGAACAAATCATTTCGGAGCTGTAAACGTGGCTTTCCTCCGGTATCATTTCCTGACCGCTTTTTTTTACAATCGTCATATAATGCGTATGCAGTCCGTCTTCCCTGTAATCGAGTAAAACCGCGCCGTTGACATACAGCTCTTTTTTTTGTGAAAAGGCGTAATACGCATAAGCTTCCTCATGGCTGATAAAACTCCAGTTTTCCTTTGCATACCCTGTAAGCTGTACTGCCGCCGAGAGTTTTTCTAACACCGGCTTTGAAAAATCACTGACGGTAACACAAATATTATCCCGTTCTCCTGCCTTTCGCCCGTTTTTTGGAAGCAGCGCAAGCAGCGTACAAAGAAGTTCTTTTAAATTATCCTGATTGGCACCAGATAGCATAAATCCAAACTGATACTTCTGCCGGTTGTCCACGGAATTTACAACGCTTACCGATACCGGCTGTCTTTGCTGTTCATCATAATAGCAGATTTGGGAACTTTCCTGCCCGATATCTATTCCAACTATCAATTCAATCTCCTTCTGCCGCCTGCGCAGCTCCTTCATTCTTAAAAAGGCTGAAACATCTGTTCCACAACGTAATCCTGCACGCAGTACCCCTGCATGAGTTTTTTCATGGTTGCCATATCATGCATTTCCATGCTGACAAGCATATCATTTAAATAATCAAAACGTCCCTGCGGCTCTTTTGGTGTCACATTGTTACAAAGCAGGCTGGCATCCTGTGTTTTTTTCTTTTTCTTTCCGTCATCTTCCAGAAAATAGTACTGTATGCTTTCCCCGTAAAACAAAGAAAAGCTCTTTGCATAAACACCGCCTGCCACACAGGATAGCACTTCACTTTGATATTCTTCCTTATCATCATGACGGTAGAATATCTGTACTTTGCTGTTTTCCGGTGCATAATACTCTACAGTTGTTTTGTCTGCCGCATTATACGGAAGGGAAAGTATCCCCTTATACTGCTCATAAAATGAAAAGAAAATATTTTCCGCACACAGCATATCCATCAGCTTTTGCAGTAACAGCATATGTGTAGCGCCAAGCTGTTCCTGTCCAAACTGCGTATGGTATTTTAAATATGCCATACCACATACCGGCGGCATTTTTTTATTTTCCAGCAGATATCCGCCGATACAGGTAAAGACCTGTTCGTCTGCCGTTTCGTGTTTCACAAAATAACGGTACGCATTTTCTGCCAGATAAGCCATTTCAACCGCCGCATCCGGCAGCTGCTGACGATAATACGTAAAAACTTCCGGAATTCTGCCAGATAAATTTCCTGTAAATAGCCGTTCCACCAGTATCCGCTCTGCCAGTGTCTGGCACGGCACCCTAAATCCTGCACAGGCACGCCATACTTTCATCATTTTATCGGACTTTGCCTGATAAAACTGTTCTAAATATGCCAGTACATTTTCGTCATACTTGCCCTCATCAAACACATGAATACAGCACGCCAGCAATTTTTCATTGTATTCCTGCGGTCTTAACAGAATCATATTTCTTGCCATACGTAAAAGCTTTGCCGGTGCGGCTTCTTCAAAACCGTATTCACATACCAAATCAAAAGCATCCTCATACATGCCTTCTGCAATACACGTTTCAATCAGCAGCGCTGCATCGTGTATCTGCAATTCTTCTTTTAAAATCTTTTCATAGCGTTCTCCAAAATCTTCGCCATGATAATATTCATGATAATACTGTATCTGCCAGCTGTTTAACCGGTTTCTTGTAAGCTGGTTGACATTGCCGTCTGCCATCAATGCAAGACAGACTGCGCAGGCTTCTTCATCGTTTTTACGCTGTTCTAAGCTTTGTTCAAACCAGTTCAGCAGCAGATAAATGTCTTTGCTGCAGTAATCATCCAGCGCTTTTAAATATGCCGGATTATCATAAACCCTCTCGATTTCATACTGGATACTGCCTTTATGTACCTGTTTGCCTGCATCTTCAAACATCAGAATGCAGTCCCTTGTATACATCTGCACATAGGCAGTCCGTCCCACCAGCGTACAGCGCTGTCCCTTGCGCAGTTCCTTGTGCTTTACCAGCACCGACTCAATCTTGTCATTGAATACGGTAATACGGTATGTAAATAAGTATCTTGACAAGAATGGTGCCGTTTCTTCATTGACACCGACATTCTGAAACAGCCATCCATAAATCACTTCCAGATAAGGATCAATATATCCCTTTTTCATCTGCCCATAGGCAAACCGCTCTATCTGCGGTGCATACGTGTTCATGATTTCTCTGGAACTGCTGTGATTTTTTAAAATGTCCGCATACAGATATGCCTTGCTTTTTGTACTTAAACTGCTCTCATATGTAAAGTAACGCAGTACAATCTGCGGCAGGCGTTTTAATTCTTTTTTATCTAAACTTTCTATATAAAATTCATACAGACGCGTAATGCGGAGTCCACGCAGAATTCCCTTCTCGTACAGTCCTGCATATTCCGGTCCAACCAGCTCATTGCGGATCATATGTGTAACAAGTACGGTTAAGATTTCATCCTTGTCAAAAAAGTCGTTTAATGCTTTAAGCAGTCTTAAATACTGCATATCTGCCACTTTACCGTTTGCAATCATTTCACACACATACAAAGTCAGTTTCGTGGAAATTATGCCGTACTTACAACCGAACTGTAAAATGTGCAGTTCAAAATCGTTTAACACACGCAAAAGCTCCGGCTGTGCATTTAAAATCTGTAACGCTTCATAATACATCACAGGACTTACACAGCCATTGTGGTATGCATCCTTAATCCGTAAAAGCTTAATGCTCTTATTTGCATCTTCCGCAGCATCCAGATAAAATAAAACCCACAGAACGCGCCACGTATCATAGCCGTTTTCATAATAATCCCGGATTACCTTAACTGCCGCAAAGGTATAGGACTTATCTTTATAATACATTGCACTGACATACAGGTAATAACAGTACAATTCCACATGGCTGTCCTTATTTTCTTCAAGAAAATCCCTGACATTGTCAATCAGCCAGCCGGCTTCATCACTGCGGTTCTGCACCAGCAGAATCTGTGCCTGTGCCAGCTTGAAAAAAATATCGTCATCGCAGATACCGCGCATGCGTTCTATAATCTGTAAAGATTTGTCCTGCCATGCCCGCTTGTCTTCCCGCTTCATTCTGAAACTTAAATATTCCTGAACCAGTGCAAGCACCGCCTGCTTTTTCTCACGGTGCGTATTTTCCTGTCCGGCGCAGTCTACTTCAATTTCAACCGTATATTTCTGCGTAAAAGAACTGATTGTCATTCTGCCCCAGTTCCTGCCCGCGTGCAGCTTGTCCGCATCAATGACATATTCCAGTTCATACTTATTGCCCGTAAAATTCTCAGACGTAATGCGTGTTATCTTCGGACAGATAAACGGTACATCCGTTTCAACCGTAAGTTCCGTATACCCCCAGCCGCTCCTGGTAATCGTTATACGCTCTTTCACGCTTTCCGTAAAATCCGCAAATGTCTTTGTCTGCGGAAAAACATCTATGCCAACCGGTGATTTTTTCCGCACGGCAATTAAAAATTCTTCCATTGCTGCATAAACGTTGGCTTCACTGCCGTTTTTAGCGCCTTTTACCACATCATAAATATTGGTCTGTACCGGATCATTTTTTAAAAATATCCGTTTAAAATCCGGCGATAAAAAAAAGCCTGCTGCCTCCTCCGGTGAAGTCTGTACAAGATTGGCAAAATGAAACATACTGCCTGCCGCTCCCATGCTGGTCATGACCTTCTGCGCTTCAACCGTGTATTCATAAGATACGCTTTTTTCACCCGCACTGCTGACAATATAAAACTGTCCCTGAATCACCGTACCTTCTTTTAAATCCGCGGCATCTACCGTATAAACTATCTCTGCCGGTGTCGTGCCAAACTGGGGTTTTTCAATGCGGACACGTGCATGACTGGATAATACAATGCCGTAAGCCGGCTGTGATGCCGTAAACCGGAACGTAAACATTCCCTGTCCGCCTGCCGTGACACTGCCGGTCAGCGTATAATCCTGCACTTCTAATTCCGGTCTTTGATATGTAAATTTTCCTCTTGCTAATCGATTGATATACTCCTTCATTCGGAATCAGCCTCCGCTTTGATTTTATCTAAATGCTCTTTCATCTTTTTCTCGTAACCGATTTCTGTCATTTCATAAAAACGACTGTCTTTTAATGCATCCGGCAGATACTGCTGTCTGACATAGTGGTTCTTATAATCATGTGCATACAGATACCCTGCACCGTGACCTAGCTTTGCCGCACTCTTATAGTGGGCATCCTGCAAATGTGCCGGAATTGGAGCGGTCTTTTGTGTTTTTACCACTTCCATTGCCTTATCGACTGCCATATAAGCCGCATTGCTTTTCGGTGCGCATGCCACATACAACGCCGCCTGTGAAAGCGTAATCCGTGCTTCCGGCATACCGAGCCGCTCAACCGCCTGTGCCGCCGCCGAAGCAACTACCAATGCCTGCGGGTCTGCATTGCCCACATCTTCACTCGCACAGATTAAAATCCGCCTTGCAATAAACCGCACATCCTCCCCGGCATATAACATTCTTGCCAGATAATAGGCGGTGGCATCCGGGTCTGAGCCGCGCATACTCTTAATAAATGCTGAAATCGTATCATAGTGGTTATCACCTGTTTTATCATAGCGAATCACACGCTTCTGGATACATTCCTGTGCCGTATCCAGTGTGATATGCACTTTTCCGTCTTCTGATTTTGCCGTTGTAAGAATTCCCAGTTCTACTGCATTTAACGCACTTCTTGCATCGCCGTTTGCTACGTCTGCAAGAAATTCCAGCGCATCTTCGTCAATCTGTGCATGAAAGCTTCCCATGCCTTTTTTTTCGTCCTGTACGGCACGCACAATCAGCTTTTTAATATCTTCCTTTTCAAGCGGCTTTAATTCAAAAATAACCGAGCGGGATAAAAGAGCGCCGTTGACCTCAAAATAGGGATTTTCCGTTGTCGCTCCGATTAAAATCAGCGTCCCATCCTCCACATACGGTAACAGATAATCCTGCTGTCCTTTATTAAAACGATGAATTTCATCGACAAACAATATCGTCTTTTTACCGTACATGCCGAGATTATCTTTTGCCTTGGCAACAATGTCTTCCATATCTTTTTTCCCGGCAACGGTCGCATTAATCTGTTCAAATGCCGCACTGGTCGTATGGGCAATGACCTTTGCCAGTGTCGTCTTTCCCGTTCCCGGCGGTCCGTAAAAAATAATGGAGCTTAATTTATCTGCCTGAATGGCGCGGTAGAGCAGCTTGTCCTTTCCGATAATATGCTGCTGCCCCACCACTTCATCCAGTGTCTGCGGTCTTAAACGAGATGCTAACGGCGACTCCTGCTTTATTGTATTTTCACGCATATAATCAAATAAATCCATAGTTATCCTCATTCCTTGGCAACTTGTTGCGAAGGGGCGATGAGAAATCCGCGCAGGCGGTTCCTCATCTGCCATCAAGGGGATTTGTTTTTGCTCAAAAACAAATCCCTGTGTGAAAAAGCTTTGATTTAAGGCTTTTTCACACTATCCCCTTTTAGTCTTTAAACTGTTCTGCCATTGCCTCTAATTCATTCTTTTTCTTTATAAAGCATTGTAATAATCTTGGGTTAAATATACCGCACTCTCCGTCCAGAATCATCTGATAAGCTGTATCATATGAAAATGACGGTTTGTAACAGCGTTTACTAATCAGCGCATCATAGACATCTGCCAGTGACACCAGCTGTGCACCAATTGGAATTTCATCTCCTGTAAGTCCTTCCGGATATCCGCCCCCATCGTATTTTTCATGATGATACCTTGCAATCTGCGAGCAGTACTTCATATATTCTTCTTCCCCTTCATCGTTAAAAATACGAAGAATAATATCATATCCTTTCGTTGTGTGGGTCTTCATAATCTCAAATTCTTCCGGTGTGAGTTTTCCCGGCTTTAGCAGAATCGTATCGGAAATTGAAATTTTTCCCACATCATGTAATGGCGATGCCTGTACAATCATATCAATATCGTTCTGGGTCAGTCCATATTCCGGGCATTCCTCTTTTGCACATTCCGCCAGGATTTTTGTGAAAAATTTCACACGTTTAATATGCGCACCGGATTCCACATCACGGAATTCTACAACATTGCCCAGAGATTCAATAATTTTTTCATTCAACCGCTGTATCTTTCTGGTCTGACGCATGGTCTTTTCTTCTAACGCATTTTTGTGTTTATATAAATCAATGATGTTATTTAAGCGGCTGCTGAAGCTGTATGTATCAATCGGACTTGTCACAATATCAATAACACCATGTGCAAATGCATTTTTATAGACATCTTCTATATATTCACCGGATAAAAAAACAACCGGAACATTATCGATATAATCCATTTTCCGCATATAATCAAGTAAATCAAAACCGTTTATCCCATTGGCATACATTTCCGTCAGCACCAGACACAGAGAATCCTTTTTTTCATCAACAATCTCGATTGCCTCCTGACTGGTATCTGCTTTAATAATTTTATATTTTCCCGTAAAGATATCTCCCACCATATGCTGGATACCATCATTTGCCATTGCTACAAGAATGGATTCTGTATATGCCTCTTTATATACCGGATTGTCAGCCTGTACGGAAACACCTGTCATTCCCTTTTCTTTTGCCTGTTTTAACGCCGTTTCCGCACTGCTGTAAAGCTGCCAGAAATCTGTGCCGAAACGTGAACTCACCGCTGTTCCCACTGTCACTTTTATCCGCACATCCGGATATCCGGTAATTGTTGTCTGCTCTGCTACCTGCATAATTTTATCCATATACTGCTGCTGCATCTTTTCTTCGTACAGTGGAATATACAGACAGAACTCATCGCCGCCGATACGGGACATCACTACATCGGAACGGAATATAGATACCATATTGGCAGCCATATTGTTGATTACCATGTCCCCCGCGGAACGTCCGTATGTGTCGTTAATCCATTTTAATTCACGGATATCCATTACAATAATCGCACAGTTGCCATCATTAAACAGTGCCAAATCATGATTTACCCGTTTTTCAAAACTGCCTCGGTTATAAAGACCTGTAAGCATATCATGTTCTGATATTTCCATATAACTGCTGCTTTCTATTTTAACCTGGGAAAGCGGCGCTGTATCGGTAACATCTGAAACAATAATCTGCGCCTGCACTTCCCCGGTCTTTTCATCTTTGTAGATTTTTCCATAACAGAAAACTACAATGATATCGCCATTCTTTCTCACCAGACGGTGTTCCTGCATATTTTCGTTCTGATTCCTGCGTATCTGCATCATCTTTTCTATATATTCAACGATATCTTCTGCCGGAATCAAATCGGTATGTTTTAATTGATTTTCTCTGTAATCTTTTTCAGTATATCCTGTCAGTTTCTCAAAATTTTCATCTGCCGAGATGATACGGTAATCACTCATCCGTATTCTGTAAACAGAATAAATAACATCTTTTACATTACTACTCATTTATTCCTCCACAGGCTCTAGTAAACCCAATAATAAGAAATATAACATATTTTTCTTCAAATTTCACTACCCGAAAGCAGATTTGCCTATTTTTCACAAAAAAATACAGCAAAAGCATACAAATTAAGTCTATTTCATATACTGCATTAAGAAAATGAATTGCTTTTTAGCGGAAATGAGCTTCTTATGCGTAAAACTGTGCTTCTTTATCCGGCAGTCCGTCTGACTGCCCTACTTCTTTCCGTATGTTTTTTGTTAACCTCCGTTTTCCCCTGCATTACATATGCCGGAAATTCCGACAATGGTCCTGCCATTACCTCGCCCGCTGCCATCTTAATGGAAGCTTCCACCGGACAGGTGATTTATGAAAAAGATGCCGATACAGTCTTACACCCCGCAAGCATTACAAAAATCATGACATTAATTCTGATTTTTGATGCATTAAACTCCGGTAAAATCAACCTGACCGACGATGTGACCGTATCCGAATATGCCGCTTCCATGGGCGGCAGCCAGGTCTTTTTAGAACCCGGCGAAACACAGACGGTCGAAACCATGATTAAATGTATCAGTGTTGCCAGTGCCAACGATGCCTGTGTTGCCATGGCGGAACTGATTGCCGGCAGCGAGGAGGGTTTCGTTGCCAAAATGAATGAGCGTGCCAAAGGACTTGGCATGAGTAACACTACTTTTATCAACTGCTGCGGACTGGATACAGACGGGCATATGTCAACTGCAAGGGATGTTGCCCTGATGAGCCGTGAACTGATTGTGCAGTATCCTCAGATTCACAATTACTCAACCATCTGGATGGATACGATTACGCACGTTACCCGCAAAGGCGAAAGTGAGTTCGGTCTGACAAACACGAATAAGCTTATTAAACAATATCAGTGGGCAACAGGCTTAAAGACCGGTTCTACCGGACTTGCCAAATGCTGTCTTTCTGCAACCGCCAATAAAGACGGTGTTGAATTAATTGCCGTTATCATGGCTGCTCCCGACAGTAAGACCCGTTTTTCAGATGCCGTAACGCTGCTGAATTACGGATATAGTGTATGCGACATTTATCACGATACTGAAATGCCGCAGCTCCCAAACCTATCCGTATCCGGTGGGCGGTGCGATACGCTTTCACTTTCCTATGCAAAAGAATTTTCGACCTTATTCTTAGAACCTGTCGATACCGCCAGCATCGAAAAACAACTGACTCTCCCTGAAACAGTCACAGCACCTGTAAACGAGGGGGACGTCATCGGCACCCTGACATACACATTGGACGGAAAGACCATCGGCACGGTCGATATCACTGCCGCGCAGTCTGTTTCTTCTGCCACATACGGCGATGCACTGTTTAAAATGTTCCGGAAACTTACCGGTGCCGCGTGATTTAGAAATACAGCATAACCGTATAGGATAAAAAAACGATAAAACAGCATACAATAAGCCGCAAAAAACGGAATCCCCGGTATCTGAAACTTAAATCTGTTTCAGATACTGTTGATTCCGTCCTTTTTTACTTTGCACCCACACCGGCAGATTATCGTCTTTCTGCCCGGTACTGTTGCATTAAATACTTTACCGTTTTACTGATATTTTGTTCCAAGCCAGAAACGGCTGACATCGCCAACCTTCTCAAGCCCATTCCCTTTTTTTGCACAGGAATAAAGCTGTCCGTCGGCATCGTAAAAATACAGCCTGTTTTTATACAGCAGTGTATATGCCGTGTCTGTCTGTTCCGTCTGCTCACACATTTTTACAGGACTGCCCTTTACCGATGCACAATAATACTGCACACCGTCTTTGATATAAGTAATACCGTTCTGTGTATTATCCACACTGCTGAGTGTTCCTGCTGTGACGCCGGATGTAATCCCGCTTTTCTTTCCTTTTTCACTGTAACAGAGTGTACCGTCTGCATTAATGTACACCAGTATATTATCCGCCGGAAGATACTCATAATCTGCCTGCAGCAGTGTATCAACCTGCACACGTTCTTTAATACCGTCTTGTGACAATTCCGCATAGGTAATTTTATTCGGCGCTAAAAGATACAGATACCCTGCCTTTTCCTCATAAATGATTTCTACGGAAGATGACAGTTCCTGCATCATATACTTTGTCTTTTGTTCTGAAATGTTGTAGTAGTACCACTCACCGTCGTCACTGAAAATCAGCGCATGGGCATTCTTTGAAGTATTTACCGTATCTGCCTTTGCCGTAAAAAAGTTATCTGCCTTCGCACTTTCTGCATACACGCTTCTGACACTGTCAGATAATTCATTTTCTTTTTTATTCTCATCATAATCATACAGATACAATACATTATTCTTGTTGTAGCAGACAATTTTTTCTTCTGCCGCATACACAAAATATTCCTTTAACTGCCCTTCTATGAGTGTAAGCTTTCCGGACGCATCGTATACATATAACTGCATAGCTCCGAGTCCGCCTTCCTCATTGACAACCTCGACATCGGAATAAATAACTTTTCCTTTATTCGTAATATAACCGATATCTTTATCATAGGCATTTTTAGACACCTGTACCGCATCCTGTCCATCTTTCCATGTATATAGCGCATACTGCGCACTGCCCTCATCATAGACGGTTGCCGCAAAATATTCCCCGTTGTCGCTTGCAAGCGTATTTGTCACCGCATCGGCATCAATCTGCTGTGGAAACTGCGGCGTGTAAAATGTACGGTTATCGACTGCAAAAACCGCCTGCTTATTTTCACACACATAATTATTTTCCAGCCCTGCAACATTGTAAATCTTTGCACCGGAACTCATATAAAGCACATAATTTTTACGGGAAGCAAGCTTGTAAATACCAAATCCGCCGCCTGCCAGTACACATACAACCAGTACTGCCGCGATAATCCGTTTCCGGTATCTGCTAAAAAAGCCTTTTCGTTTCTTTAGCTCCTCTGCGGCACTGCCTGCTGCTTCTTTTCCGGTATCATACACCTTTTTCATCATACCCAGATAATCGATTTCCTCATACCCCGGCTGTTCCTGTGGCTTCTTTTTTACTGCTCTACGGTCATCGGCGTTTTCCTCTTCCGGTTCTTTCTGTGGCTTGTCTGTGTGAGAAGAAGCAGACTCTTTTTCAGCCTGCTTCTTTTCATACGCCTCTTTTCTCCTCAGATAATCTGCATTATTGACGATAATCTCTGGTCCCGGTTCACAATTCGGGCAGGCACTGCCCTCATACTCCTGACCACATTTCGGACATTTCATGGCGATTCCTCTCACATATTAAAATGTAAATTTGTCTGCGAAATATGCCTTTAAATCAGCAATCTTTACACGTTCCTGTTCCATTGTATCTCTGTCACGTACCGTTACGGCATTATCTTCTTCTGAATCAAAGTCGTATGTAATGCAGAACGGTGTACCGATTTCATCCTGTCTTCTGTATCTCTTACCGATATTTCCTCTGTCATCGAATTCACAGTTATAAGTCTTTGAAAGTTCAGCAAACACCTTTTCTGCGCCTTCATTTAACTTCTTAGACAGCGGAAGCACACCGATTTTAACCGGTGCCAGTGCCGGATGGAAATGAAGCACGGTTCTTACGTCACCGCCTTCTAATTCTTCCTCATCATATGCAGAACACAGGAATGCAAGTGTTACACGGTCTGCACCCAGTGAAGGCTCGATAACATATGGAATGTACTTTTCTTTTGCTTCATCATCAAAATAAGACATATCTTCACCGGATACGGTCTGATGCTGTGTTAAATCATAATCTGTTCTGTCGGCAATACCCCAGAGCTCGCCCCAGCCGAATGGGAATAAGAATTCAATATCCGTTGTTCCCTTGCTGTAGAAGCATAATTCTTCCGGAGAATGATCTCTTGCACGCATTTCATCTTCCTTGATTCCCAGCTTCTGTAACCAGTCGATGCAGTACTGTCTCCAATATGTAAACCACTCCAGGTCTGTTCCCGGCTTGCAGAAGAATTCAAGTTCCATCTGTTCAAATTCTCTGGTACGGAATGTGAAGTTACCCGGTGTAATTTCATTTCTGAAAGACTTACCAATCTGACCGATACCAAACGGTACTTTCTTTCTGGATGTTCTCTGTACATTTTTAAAGTTGACGAAAATACCCTGTGCTGTTTCCGGTCTTAAATAAACGGTATTCTTTGCATCTTCCGTAACACCCTGGAATGTCTTAAACATCAGGTTAAACTGTCTGATTTCTGTAAAGTTGTGCTTTCCGCAGGTCGGACAGTTGATTTCGTGTTCGTCAATGAAATTCTTCATCTGTTCCTGTGTCCAGCCGTCTACAGAACCGCCTAAATCAAACTTATTCTCATCTGCCCAATCTTCAATCAGCTTATCGGCACGGAATCTTTCATGACATTCCTTACAATCCATTAACGGATCAGAGAATCCGCCAAGGTGTCCTGAAGCAACCCATGTCTGAGGGTTCATTAAAATTGCACAGTCCACGCCGACATTGTACGGACTTTCCTGAACGAACTTCTGCCACCATGCTTTTTTCACATTATTCTTTAATTCTACACCCAGATTGCCGTAGTCCCATGTATTAGCAAGTCCACCGTAAATTTCTGAACCCGGATACACAAATCCTCTTGCCTTTGCTAAGGCTACAATCTTTTCCATTGTCTTTTCCATTTCTAATCTCCATTCCTCCGCACCTGCGGCTCATTCTTCTCTATCCTTTTTCTTTTATGCACTTACACTCCGCATAAACATGCAACAATTTTATACTATTTTTATCATTCTGACAAGACCATATTCTTCTTCTGAGCGGCTTTCTTACAAAGCCGCGATTACTATATATGGATATTTGTGCTGTTCACAGCTCAAATATCCGTGTGAACAATCTTTGATTTAAGGATTGTTCACACTAGTCTTCCCACGGGCGGATTCTGTATGCCGCGCCGATTTCATCGCAAATCTTTTGACACTGTGCTTCCTGCTCGTGACTGATGGTCGTATCTACGGTTGTCATGACAACATGCGGTACGTATTTTGTACACGCTTTTGCAAATGAAAGCATCGCATCAAAGGATTCTTCCCCGAATTTACTTCTGACGAGCTTTAAATACTCCTCTTTTTCCGGATGGTTTAAGCTGACGGATACCGTGTCTACAAGTCCCTTTAATTCCGGTGCGATGTCACGTCCGTTAATCAGACTGCCTGCACCGTTGGTATTGATACGGATAGGCTTGTTATATTTTTCTTTGACAAATGCCGCAATCTCTTTTAACGCATCAAAACGCTCTGTCGGCTCACCAAAGCCGCAAAACACCACTTCGTTGTACTGTGTCATATCAAACTTTTCAAATTCTTTTTTTACTTCTTCCACAGACGGCTCTCTTTCCAGCCACAGTCTGTCGGATTCTCCGATTCTGTCCATCGTCTGCCTCAGACAGAACGTACAGGCATACGGACATTTATTTGTCAGATTGACGTACAGATTATTATGTACCTTATAAAGAATTTCCATCGTATAATCTCCTTTTCCATATCTTTATTTTAAGGTAGTGAGCAGTTCCTCAAAGCAGACACCGTCTGTCAGCGGAATGTCCATTTCCATAGATTTCAAAATACATTTTTTAATAAATGCGGATGCTTTTTTCACCGAATCGTGGAAATCCACACCGTTGACCGCATCTGCCGCAATAATGGCACTGAAAATATCACCCGTGCCGGAACGGGACATCCCTGCCTTTTCGGTCTTGATAAAATAGCCCTCCTGCCCCATTTCATAACAGAAATTCGCCACATATTTTCCCTGCTGGATACCTGTGATAACAATTTTTTCCGGTCCTTTTTCCGCTAAAAGCTCTGCCATATGGGTCAGCTCTTTTTTTGTCCAGCTTTCATGATATGCCATTCCGGAAAGGATACAGCCTTCTGTCAGATTCGGTGTTAAAATATCCGCATGTGTCACCAGCTTTTTCATTTCCTCACAGGTTTCCTGCGTATAGGTCGGATACATTTTTCCGTAATCGCCCATCACCGGATCGATAATGGTAATGTTGTCTTTTGTCTGAAACAGTGACAGAAAATGCTCCACAATCCGTATCTGGCGTGCCGAGCCTAAAAAGCCCGTGCAGATGCCGTTAAACTGCAATCCCAGTTTCACCCACTCCTGCATATAGTCTTCCATTTTATCTGTATAATCATCAAAAAAGAAGCTTTCAAAGCCCGTGTGATTGGAAAAAATCGACGTTGGCAGTGGACAGCACTGAACCTTCATTGCCGAAATGACCGGCAGCTCCACAGCAATTGAACAACGCCCAAACCCGGACATATCATTGATAACCGCTATTTTCTTCTGATGATTGTGTGACATATCTGACATATCCTTTATCCTCTTTTTATTCTTATTTCTGTACGGCTCTGCCGCAGTCCGTCATTTTACAGGCACATATCCGAAACGCAGAGCACGAACGTATGTCCGTGTCCTGTATCCCGGCTTACTTTACCCCGGCAGCATGGCTTCGGATTTCATCTGCTTATCCAAGTGCTTTGCACAGATACGCTTTAAAACCATTTTCAATTCCGTGAGTACATTTTCACTGACTGTAAACGTATACAGCTTTTCAAGCGGTGCCGTGACAATATACTGGAGCGTGTATACGGTAGATTCTTCTAACTGTATGCCGTCCGGCGCCTGTCCGTGACACGCATGGCAGTAAATGCCGTCCGCCGTCATCGAATACGTATCTAAGTCCTGTGTACCGCCGCAATTCTTACATGCAAACACTTCCGGACACTCGCCGTTTAAGGCAATCATTCTTAATTCAAAAATACATTTTACCAGTGTATCCGGAATCTTTTTGTTTGCCAGCGCCTTTAACGAAACATATAGGAGATTGAGCATATCTGCCGCATCAAGATTTTCCCTGCCGTAATAATCCGCAATCTCTGCAAAATAACAGGCATAGCAGACCGCATCCAGATCCGAAATAACCGCCTCAAAGTAATGTGTAATGGACGCCTGCCGTATCGTATAGGAAGTTCTCCCTTCATAGACCTGAAACGTTCCGAATACAAAGGCACGGGTAATTCCCACCAGCGGACTGTTTGGTTTTCTTGCACCCTTGGCAAAAGCGGAAATCTTTCCTCGCTCTTTGGTCAGCAGCACCACCCGCCTGTCAAATTCACCGACCGGCATAGACGATAAAATCATGCCGGTTACTTCTGTAATATCTCCCATACCGCTTCACATCTGCTATTCGTCTTTTTTCTTGTCATATCCGAAGTTTTTAATCAGAATATCACTGTCGCGCCATTCTTTTTTTACCTTTACCCAAAGCTGGAGGTTTACCTTTGTTTCTAACTGGCGTTCAATTTCATAACGGGCATTGGCACCGATTTTCTTTAACATCTGACCACCCTTGCCGATAATGATACCCTTGTGCGAATCACGCTCACAGATAATCGTTGCCTGAATATCCGTAATTACACCCTTCGGGGATTTTCTTTCTTTCATGCTGTCAATGACAACCGCGATTCCATGTGGAATTTCCTCGTTTAAGGCATGCAGTGCCTTTTCACGAATCAGCTCGGATACAATCTGGCGCATCGGCTGGTCTGTAATCGTATCTTCGTCATAATACATCGGACCATACGGCAGATACTGGAAAATCGCATTGATTAAATCATCGGTATTGTCACCGTTTCTTGCGGAAACCGGAATAATTTCCACAAAATCCACTTCATTTTTATAGCGGTCAATAACCGGCAGAATTTCTTCTTTCTTAATCGTATCCACCTTGTTAATGACTAAAATAACCGGTGCTTTCACCTTTTTTAACTTTTCAATAATGTGCTGTTCTCCTGCACCGATAAACGTTGTCGGTTCTACCAGCCAGCAGATCACATCGACTTCACCAATCGTTTTTTCTGCCGCACCGACCATATATTCACCCAGCTTATTTTTTGCCTTGTGAATACCCGGTGTATCAACAAATACAATCTGCCCGCGTTCATCGGTAAAAACTGTCTGTATTTTGTTACGGGTTGTCTGCGGCTTATTGGATGTAATCGCAATTTTCTGTCCGATTAACCGGTTCATCAGTGTCGATTTCCCGACATTCGGACGTCCCACAAATGTTACAAAGCCCGATTTTGTATTTCCATTGACCGCAGCCGCACCACCGCTGATACCGCTTGCCGCCAGCATTTCATCTAAATTCATTAGTCCTCCTTTACATCATAAGAAAAGTGGTTCTATTTTTTCAAACATCTGCTCATTTTCACGGATTTTAGCGTTATTGCCGACTACACAAAGATAGTCCTGTGAAACCGCGGTTTCAATGAGCGGTGCCAATGCCCGAATGGACTCTTTTGTCGCATTTAACACTTCCTCACGTTCCTTTTTTAACTGTGCGTATTCTGTATGACAGATATATGCACCGAAGGAACGCACGCCCTTTGATGCCGGATTCATCGGTGTATCCATGCCGCCGATTGTTCCGATGATGAACTTCACCATATCCCTCTCACTGACATCAAACCGGCGGACATATTCTGCTGCCTGCTCAAAGATGGTGTTGGTTTCGGCGAGATTCGGGTCACGGTACGATACCATGTACGTATCGCCATTGCGGTAAAATCCGCTCATGCAGCCGTATGCACCGCCCTTTACACGGACATTTAACCACAGGTAATCATACGAGAATATAATTTTAAGCACCTTTAATGCACCTGTATACTCATACCCTGCCTTACGGTAGTTACCGCATCTTGCCACGTACTGTACCTGTGATGAAGAAGTATATGCCGTTTTTTCCTTTACCGGTCTAAAGGTTCTTACCGCATCTTTTTCCTGTAACTGTGCCAGTTTTGCAACAAATTCCGTCATCGGCTTTTGTAACAGCTCCAGTCCGTCATCTTCTGCCGTAAAGCTGACCGTCAGATTTTCCTTTGTAAAAATCAGCGCCGCTGTACGCTTCAAATTCTCAGCAAGCATTTCTTTCATACTGTCAAAATCCCGGTCTGCCTTTTCGATAAACTCATAATACTGATATCCGCGCAGGATGTCAGAATAGTAGCTGGACGGTGAGAACTGTGCCATTGCCGAAAGCATTGCCACGGTATGTCCGCTTCCTGTCATATTGCTTTCCATTCTCGACTTAATCCGTGCAATAATCTCACGCAGACGCTTTTCATCTTCAAACTTTGTTTCATAAATGATTTCATGCATCATTTCCAGTACAAACGGCAGTTTTTCATATAAAACCTTGCCCTTGACTTCATACATGACCGTGTATTTTGAAAAATCTTTACTGTCTGTGTAAATAGCCGCATCTGTAGAAATTCCGCCGGAATTGATGTTTATTTCATTCGTTAATTCCGGATAGGTATGCCTATGCGTATCCATAAGACCCAGAACAGAACTTAACAGTCCCACATACGGAAGCAGTTCATCCGGCACTTTCTTACAGTCAAATGCCAGCATCAGATACGCAATCTGATTCGTAAACAGGTTGTGATGAATCACATCCACATCTGCAATACTCTTTTTATCAATATAAAGCTTTGCCGGCTCTCTTTCAATGTCTGACAGCTTTAACATCGGAATCCGTTCGAGTTCTTCCTGTGGGGACGGCTCGTCCTGATAAGCCTTTAATGCCGCCGTATCTGCCACAATGGCTTCCAGCTCTTCCTTTGAAAGACTGTTTTTATACGTTTCAAGCCGCTTTGCTTCCTCTGCCGCTTTTTCTTCTTCCAGTCCGCGCTTTGGCACTAATGCAATCAGACTGCCATGGCTGTTGTCAAGTAAATATTTCTGAATCAGCTCTTCAAAAAGCCCCTCGTCCAGTTCTTTGCGAAGCTGTGCAAATGTATCCAGTGCCTGAACATGGATAAACGGTTCATTTTCATCGTAAAGCCAGCTGTCCATCATCGTCAGATAATACATCAATCCCTTCGGGTATGCCCCATAGTCCGCTTCACGGAACTTAAATTCATAATAATTCATGCCCGCAAGTGCCATACGTTTGTCAATGCCGTTTTTTGCAATATCACGCAGCACTTCTTCAATCGTATCAACAAATGCCTTCTTCTGGGATTCTTCCGCATTTTTGGCAACAATTGAATAAACCGGCTGTAACACGGAGGATTCCAGACTGCTGTAAATGTCCGTTCCAATTCCTTTATCAATCAATGCCTGCTTTAACTTAGCCCCCGGCGCCATAACCAGCACATAATCTAATATCTGCATTGCAAGATACAGCTTTTTATCCAGTGCCGTTCCGACCACCTTGTTGTAAGATAAATAAGTATTATTCTCAAGCGGTTCATCTTCTGTCACCGCATAGTAATGTGTTTCTTCCTTTAATATATCAAACGGCCTCTGCATCGCAATATCCGCATCAATCTGCACATCGTTTGCATCAAAATTCTTTAAATATTCGTTATCCAGATAATCAAGGCGCTCCTGCACATCAAAATCACCGTACAGATAGATATAACTGTTCGCCGGGTGATACCATTTTTTGTGGTATGCCAGAAAATCTTCATAAGAAAGTTCCGGGATATGCGACGGTTCTCCACCGGATTCAAAACGGTATGCCGTATCCGGAAATAAAGATACAAACGTATCTCTGGAAAGCACATCGTCCGGTGAGGAATATACGCCCTTCATTTCATTAAACACAACACCGTTGTACTTTAACGGACTGTCGATACTGTCTAATTCGTAATGCCAGCCCTCCTGCTTAAAAATCTGCTCTCTCTGATAGATATTCGGATAAAATACCGCATCCATATAGACATCCGTAATATTCTTAAAATCTGCCAGATTACAGCTTGCCACCGGATACACCGTCTTGTCCGGGTAGGTCATTGCATTTAAAAATGTATTTAATGAGCCCTTGCACAGTTCCACAAACGGGTCTTTGACCGGATATTTTCTGGAGCCGCACAGTGTGGAATGTTCCATAATGTGCTGAAGTCCCGTATCGTTAAACGGCGGTGTCTTAAAGCCGATGGAAAACACCTTATTTTCATCGTCATTAGACAGCACAACAACTCTTGCACCGCTTTTCTTATGCTTTAACAGCAGTCCTGCCGAATGAATATCTGCAATTTCTTCTTTTTTTATCAGTTCGTATTTACTTAAATCCAGCTGATCCAATGCTGTAGTTATTTCTTTTAAATCCATTGATAGCCCTCATTTCCATTTAATCATACCTGCCGCCCATATTTCAGGCACATCATAATAAATTAATATACCACAAATACAGGCATCTATGCAAGACTGCTGCACAGTTCGCAGACATAAAAAGGACAGTATGCGCAGATTTTAAGCAAAAAGCACTACGCTGTACTGTCCCTTTATATATTAAGTTTATTTTACTTAAAAAAACCTTTTTTCTTAATATGCTTTTCTTCACCTGTCAGCAGCTTATCATATGCTGCAAGGGCTTCTTTCTGTTCGTTGGTAAGCTTTGTCGGAATATCAACAACCAGTGTAATGTAGTGGTCGCCGCGCACATTTTTGTTGCGCAGTGTCGGCATGCCTTTTCCTCTTAAACGGACTCTCGTGCCGGATGCCGTTCCCGGCTTTACTTCATAAAGCACTTCACCGTCAACCGTCTTTACCTTAACTTCACCGCCAAGAACAGCCGTCGGATAGCTGATTGTCACATTTGAGAAAATGTTATAACCGTCACGTTCAAAGCCCGGTTCTGCGGCAATCATCACTGCTACCAGTAAATCACCTCTTGCACCGCCGTTCGTACCCGGTTCGCCCTTGCCCTGGATTCTGACACACTGACCGTTGTCAATGCCCGCAGGAATTGTGACTTCAATCGTCTTCTTTGTGCTGATGTAACCTGTGCCATAGCAGTCCGGACACTTCTCTTTAATAATCTTGCCGGTTCCGTGACAGTCCGGACATGGCTGTACATTTCTTACCATGCCTAAAATAGACTGCTGTGTATAAGCAATCTTACCCTTACCGCCGCACTTACCACAGGTTTCAGGCTGTGTTCCCGGCTTTGCGCCGCTTCCATTACACTTTGTACAGGTTTCTTTTAAATTCACATCAATCTTTTTGCTTGTACCGTTTACGGATTCTGCAAATGTAATTCTAACGGTTGTTCTTACATCAGCGCCGCGCATCGGTCCGTTGCTGTTTCGTCTTCTTCCGCCGCCGAATAAATCGCCAAAGATGTCACCGCCGCCGAAAATATCGCCGAAAATATCTCCCATATCACCAAAATCAAAACCGCCTGCGCCACCGCCGCCGCCATTTTCAAAGGCCGCATGACCAAACTGGTCATACTGCTTTCTTTTCTGTGCATCACTTAATACAGCATATGCTTCTGATGCTTCCTTAAACTTTGCTTCCGCTTCTTTATCTCCGGGATTGATATCCGGGTGGTATTTTTTTGCAAGCTTACGGTATGCCTTTTTGATGGTCGCATCGTCTGCATCGCGTGAAACGCCTAAGACCTCATAATAATCTCTTTTATCTGCCATAACTTTTACCTTTCTTTTTATACGCTTAAAACTGCATGAGGGAAATTCCCCCATGCAGTTTTACCTGAAGCAAATGTTTCAAACCTTATACTTCCTTGTAATCACCATCAACAACGTCATCACCGTAAGGATTTGCACCGGCTGCTCCGGCATCTGCACCAGCACCGGCTCCCATATCAGGACCTGCACCGGCTGCTCCGGCACCGGCTGCCTGCTGTGCTTCATAAAGCTTAGCGAAAAGCTTCTGGGCGCTTTCCATTAACTTTTCTTTTGCTGCCTTAATTTCATCTACCTGTGAATCTGTCATGTTTTCAGCATCGCTGCCCTCAACGAGTGCCTTTAATGCATTTAAGTCTGCTTCTACAGCTGCCTTATCATTTGCATCTAACTTATCTCCGGCTTCATCTAAGGCTTTCTGTGTCTGGAATACCATTGAATCTGCATCGTTGCGGACTTCAATCGCTTCCTTACGTTTCTTATCCTGTGCTTCGTACTCAGCAGCTTCCTTAACTGCCTTATCGATATCTTCATCAGACATATTAGAACCTGCTGTGATTGTAATATGCTGTTCCTTACCTGTTCCTAAATCCTTAGCAGATACATTTACAATACCGTTGGCATCGATATCGAATGTAACTTCAATCTGAGGTACGCCACGTCTTGCCGGCGGAATACCATCCAGTCTGAACTGTCCAAGGGACTTGTTATCCTTCGCGAACTGTCTTTCACCCTGTACAACGTTGATATCAACGGCTGTCTGGTTATCTGCTGCTGTTGAGAAAATCTGGCTCTTCTTTGTAGGAATTGTTGTATTTCTCTCAATCAGTCTTGTAGCAATACCGCCCATTGTTTCGATAGAAAGTGACAGAGGTGTAACATCCAGAAGAAGGATTTCACCGGCACCGGCATCTCCTGCTAACTTACCACCCTGGATAGATGCACCGATTGCAACACATTCATCAGGATTTAAAGTCTTGCTTGGTTCATGGCCTGTGAGCTGTTTTACCTTATCCTGTACAGCAGGAATTCTTGTAGAACCACCGACTAAGAGTACCTTTGAAAGGTCTGAAGCGGTAAGACCTGCATCATTTAATGCGTTACGTACAGGTTCTGCTGTCTTTTCAACCAGTTCATGTGTTAATTCATCAAATTTAGCTCTTGTAAGAGTCATATCAAAATGCTTTGGGCCTTCTGCTGTTGCAGTAATATATGGCAGATTGATATTGGTTGTTGTAGCGCTTGATAATTCCTTCTTAGCCTGTTCTGCTGCAACCTTTAATCTCTGGAGTGCCATTGTATCCTTAGAAAGGTCTACGCCTTCCTTTGCCTTGAAGTCCTCTAACATATACTGTGTGATTACATTATCAAAGTCATCACCACCGAGTCTGTTGTTACCTGCTGTTGCAAGAACTTCGATAACGCCGTCACCGATTTCGATAATAGACACATCGAATGTACCACCACCGAGGTCATATACCATAATCTTCTGTTCGTTTTCGTTATCAAGACCGTAAGCTAAAGCTGCAGCTGTCGGCTCGTTGATAATTCTCTTTACATCAAGACCTGCAATCTTACCGGCATCCTTTGTTGCCTGACGCTGTGCATCGTTGAAATAAGCAGGAACTGTGATAACGGCTTCCGTTACCTTTTCACCTAAATAGTTTTCAGCATCAGCTTTTAACTTCTGTAAAATCATGGCTGAAATTTCCTGTGGTGAGTACTTCTTACCTTCGATTTCCACCTTATAATCGGTACCCATATGTCTTTTAATAGAAGAAATTGTCTTGTCTGCATTTGTTACAGCCTGACGCTTTGCAGGATCACCGACAAGTCTTTCTCCGTTCTTTGTAAATGCAACAATTGAAGGTGTTGTTCTAAGACCTTCTGTGTTTGCGATAACAACCGGCTTACCGCCTTCCATAACTGCTACGCATGAGTTTGTAGTACCTAAATCAATACCAATAATCTTTCCCATAGTTATCTTCCTTTCTTAAGGGCTTCTGCCCATCATTTACTGATTAATTTGCAACCTTTACCATTGAATGACGGATTACGGTTTCTCTGTATGTGTAACCTTTTTCGAATTCTTCAACGATAATTCCTTCACCAACTGAATCATCTTCCACGTGCATCACTGCATTATGCAGTTCAGGATTAAATTCCATGCCGAGTGCTTCAATCTGCTTGACATCAGAATCTTCTAACATCTTCATGGTCTGCTTATAGACCATATCCATTCCCTTTGCAAATGGTGTTTCTCTTTCTTCTTCTGAAATCGAATTGAAACCTCTTTCAAAGTTATCAACGATTGGAAGGAGCTTTTTAATCATATCGGAAGCACCCATTTCAAACATGGAAGACTTTTCCTTCTCAGTTCTCTTTCTGAAATTATCAAATTCCGCCATCTGGCGTTTTACTTTATCCTGAAGTTCTTCAATCAATGCGTCCTTCGCATCCTTTTTCTTTGTATCTATTCCATCGGCAGACTGCGATTCGGATGATTGACTCGCTTCCTTCGGATTTTCGGCATCAGTGTTTTCTTTCTGTGCCTGCGTGCCATCGTCTTCTGCTCCAGCAGTTTTAGCGGCATCAGCGTCTTTTTCTGTCATCTTTACATCATCGACAGACTCTTTGCTATTTTTCTTTTCTTCTTTTTTAGACACTTTCTTACCAACCTTTCCTATGTTTTCTTAAAAACCTCGTCCAGCTGCGTCTGGATTGTCTTTAACGATTCTACAACCTTTTCATAATCCATCCGCTTTGGTCCGATAATTCCGATTGTCCCTTTCAAACCGTCCTGCAATTCATAGGTTGCCGTAACAACACTGCAGTCCTTCATGGAAGCAACCGGTGTTTCATTTCCTATATATACCTGAATACCATGGTCGTCCGCTTCTTTGTCTTTCCCCAACTGCTGGTCTGCAATCAATCCTGAAAGACTCTGCTTTTCTTCCAAAGTATATATAAGCTCACTCGCTTTGACAGAATCACTTAATTCCGGATACTTGAAAATATTCGTTGCACCGCTTGTATAAATTTCTAACTGGTCTTCATTGCTGATTGCTTCAACAATGGCATCCAGCACTTCCTTAACAAGCTGCATATGCTCTCCTGCCTGATTCTCCATCTTGGATACGATGCTTAAATTCATCTGTTCCAATGTCAGTCCTGTCAGTGTAGTATTTAACAGAATGTTCAGCTTTAAAATATTCTCCTGTGAAAGTGTCTCACTGACATCAATCACTTTATTACGGATAATATTGCCTTCCATTACAATAACTGCTAAAATCTTATCACTCTCCAATTGAGAAAGTTGCACGAATTTCAGCTTATTGCCTTTTACCTGCGGTGCTGTAATCATTGTTGCATAGTTCGTATCCTTTGCCAGAACTTTTGCTACATTCTGAAGCAGTTCCTCTACACGGTCTACCTTTTCGTTTAAAATGTCCCGCATGGAGTCAACCTCTTTTTCTCTGTCGGACACTTTGCTTTCCCGGTCTTCTAACTCCTGCTTTTTCTGTGCCATTAAATCGTCCACATATAAGCGGTAGCCTTTATCGGTAGGAATTCTCCCTGCCGAGGTATGCGGCTGTACAATGTATCCTAATTCCTCGAGGTCTGCCATCTCATTTCGTATTGTTGCCGAACTTAATTTTAAATCGGTATACTTTGAAATGGTTCTTGAGCCAACCGGTTCACCCGTTTCAAGATAGTTCTGTATGACAGCTTTTAAAATCTTTAATTTTCTATCATCCAGCTCCATGGCATCTGCTCCCTTCTTATCTTGTTAGCACTCATTTAGGTGGAGTGCTAATATTGATATACTTAAAATATCACTACACCCCCGTATTGTCAACAACAATCTCAATTTTTTTCTATAAATTATTTATAAAATACATAAATTGCAGATGAACAGCAGAAATCCCCGGAAAAGCAGCATGCTCTCCGGGGATTATCCGATTTTCTTTCTTATTTAACATTCAGCGTAAATGCCACGTGATTTGATTCATTCAAATCTGAATCCGTACAATATACATCCAATGTATATGTACCTGATTTTGAAGTACTGTATGTACCGTTGACAATAATTCTTCTGGATAATGTATCCTCTGTATCTTTATCATCCGTAATAGAAGAAATATACTTCATCACATTAAAGCTGTTTCCCGCTTCAACCGTCGCTTCTGTTGCCGATAAAACAAGCTTTGGTCCGCCTGCAGTTGTTTCTGCTTCGCTCTCTGCAGTTGTCTTTTCCGCTTCTGTCGTCTTTGAAGCATTCTTTGTACTGTCTGTCTCTGTCTTTTCCGTCTCGGCTGCCGTGGTTGTTTCTGCCTGAGTCAGCTGTTCTTTTGCTTCAATTTCTTCTTGGCTCGCCTCATATGCAATCATATAACTGTATTTTGCTACATTGTTATCATGATCTCTTGCCGCAAAAATCACTTTTGCCCTTGTCATATCCGGCATCACATAGATATTCTCAATGACAATACTGCTGCTTACATCACCGTCTTTTGCATCGACTGCCTTTGCATAACTTTTAAGTACATCTTCGCCCTGCTCTGCCGAATACGGTCTGACCTTGGATTCATCTACAGTAATTACCGGAGCAGTTCTGTCTGAGGTCAGATACATCGCCGCGATGATAACCGAAAAGAACACGCACACAGCCAGTAATGCTATAATAACACCCTGCTTTTTTTCCATTTGTTTCCTCCTCCGTGAAATGGTTAAACTTCCATGTTATATCAGCTATGCATTATTCCTTATCACCATGACTGTAATTGCCGTAATATTTCCCGTAATAATTGCCATAATATTTTCCATAGTAACTATCACCCGCTAAATCCACCTTATTAAGGACACTTCCGAGAATCTTGCACTTTGTCATTTTAAGCTGTTCTAACTGTTTCTGGACAAACTTATAATTAACCATATGCGCTGCAACAACCAGCACTGCACCGTCACATTTCTGTGCGACAATCGCTGCATCTGTAACACTGCCAAGCGGCGGTGTATCAATAATCACATAATCGTAAGTATCCCTGAGTGCCTTTACAAGTGCATCAAATGAATTGTTTGCCAAAAGTTCCGAAGGATTTGGCGGAACAATTCCGGAGAATACCACATACAGATTATCTACATTCGTTGTACAAATCACTTCTTCAAATTTATTCATGCCGGACAGGAAATGAGTGAGGCCCTTAATAGCCTTATTAATCTTATATCTGCCGACAAGAACGGATTTTCTTAAATCCGCATCAATGAAAATTACCTTTTTGCCGGATTCTGCAAGCGATACCGCCAGATTAAAAGAAACACTGGATTTTCCTTCATTCGGTGTAGAACTTGTAAACATAATTACTTTCATATCAGAACCACACAGCTGGATATTGGTTCTCAATGTCTTATAAGCTTCGTTACAGCGATAATCTAACTTTCTGAGTCTTTCAATGTTAACTGTAGGCATTACTTATCTCCCTTCTTTGAAGAACTGTGCTTACGCTTCTTTCTCTTTGCCGCAGCTTCCGCACTGTCATCTAAATCTTCTGATAAAGGAATCAATGCAAGGGTACTGATTCCAAGATATTTCTCAATATCTTCAGATGTATTAATGGTATCATTCATTACAAACCGTACAACAACAATGGCAATTGCAAGCACCATGCCTAATACAAATGCGATGATTGCATTTTTTAAACAGTTCGGGCTTGACGGCTTTTCAGGAATATTCGCTTCCTCGAATACATTGACCTTTTCAATCTGCATAATATCACAAATAGAATCTGCTGAAATTTCCGCTACTTTATCTGCGATTCTTTTTGCTTCATACTGGTCGTTGTTAGAAACCGTAATTTCAAGCACACGGCTGTCAGATGGTGTAGATACGCTGATCTGCTTTGCAAGCTTTTCATTTGTCGTATTTAACCCAAGGTCACTGATAACCTTTTCTGTTACGGTACGGCTTTTTACAAGAATCATATAATCCTGTGTCAGCTGTGTTGATGACTGCAAATCACTTAATGTTGTTGTTCCCTGGCTCTGCTTATTTAACACATACAGGCTCGTCTGTGACCGATACACCGGCTTTAAAAGCAGTTTACTTCCAATAAATGCCGCCAGACCAAAAATCACTCCCACTAAGAGAATAATTGCAATCTTACTCAAAATAACGATAAAAATCTGTCGTAAATCGATTTCAATTTCGTCATTATTCTTCATCGAATTTTCCATATTCTTCTAGTCCTCCAAATATTCACCTTTAAGAATCCGTTCTGCATTATCACGCAGCAATGCCTTCGCATAATCCTCATCAAATTTGCGGCAGATATACTTTGCGCATTCCTGAATTCTAGGCGATCTTCTTCCATTACTGTGTGCATCTGTTCCGATAACATCCACGATTTCTTCTTTTAACAGTCTTTTGATAAACTTTTTCACCTTACTTCCGGAATCCCCGATAACAGAACCCGCATTCACCTGAATGACAGCCCCCATGTTCTTTAATTCCAAAGCCAGCTTCCAGTCTTCCAATACGCACATATAGCGTTCAATATGCGCAATAACAGGCGTATAACCCATCTGCATCACATTGCTGATACTGGTACGCAGATAAGAATATTCCACAGTCGGATGATATTCTATTAAAATATACTTGGAATCTTCCATTGTCAGATGCGCCTGTGCTTCGAGATCATCTAAAATATCCGAAGTATAATAAATTTCCCTGCCAAGTGCCAGTTCAATCTCAGGGCATACATCTTTCATCTGTTCTTTAAACAGTTCAAAATTTCTGCGCAGCTGTTCGTATCCCATTGTACATTTACCAGGATGATAATGTGGTGTTGCCACAATCTTGCGAATACCCTCATCATATGCAATTTTCATCATCTCAATACTGGTTTCAATATTATCCGGACCGTCATCGACACCATATAAAATATGGCTGTGAATGTCAACATAATGAAACGTCGTTAATTTTCTCATAATTCTGTTTCCTTTTATAAAATCTGCAACTTTGACATTATATATCATAAATCACTTTTTTGCAACAAAAGATTGGGGTCATCTGACATTTTTCCCTGTCAGATGACTCCAATTCAAATGAATGTATCTAATTAAATATGTAAAATTCTTTTTACATTATCGCACATCTTATCAACATCACATATAGTATCGTGCAGTACCGGCGCTGTTCTGATGTCTTCAATCGCCTGCGGAACTTTTACCTTAGAAAGCTTTGAAAGCTCATCTACCAGCTCAAAATCAGACATTACATCATACTTATTGTCAATCGCATCCATCACGCTTCTTGTAAACTTATATGGACTGGCTGTTGAAGCAATCACTGTCTTTGTGGTATCACCGGTTTCCTTCTGATACTTTTCATAGACAGATGCTGCAACTGCTGTATGGGTATCAATTACATATCCCGTATCTTCATACAGCTTCTTAATCATTGCCGCATCTTCTGCTTCTGTTGCGTAATTACCGTAGAAGTCCGAAAGCTGTGCTTTCATATCATCTGTAATTTCATACTTTCCTGATTCCTTTAAGGACTGCATCAGTGACGCATTCTTTTCAGCACTGTTACCTGCAATACGGTAAATCAGACGCTCTAAGTTGCTTGAAATCAAAATATCCATTGACGGAGAAGTTGTCAGGACAAATTCTCTGTTTCTGTCATATGTACCGGTTGTAAAGAAATCATACAGTACTTTATTTTCATTGGAAGCGCAAATCAGTTTGTGAATTGGAAGTCCCATATTCTTTGCATAAAATGCTGCTAAAATATTACCGAAGTTACCGGTCGGCACAACCACATTGATTGCTTCCCCTGCCTTTACTTCACCGTCTGCGAGCAGGCGTGCATAAGCATATACATAGTAAACAATCTGCGGAACCAGACGTCCGATATTGATAGAATTGGCAGAGGAGAACTGGTATCCGGCTTCGTTCATGACCTTTTCAAGTTCTTTATCACCGAAAATCTTCTTAACACCGGTCTGTGCATCATCAAAATTGCCATTGATACCGATTACATAGGTATTGTCACCCTTCTGGGTTACCATCTGCTTTTCCTGAATCGGGCTGACACCATGCTTTGGATAGAACACGATGATCTTCGTTCCTTTAACGTCAGCAAATCCTGCAAGAGCAGCCTTTCCTGTATCTCCTGAAGTTGCAGTCAGAATTACAATTTCATTCTTTACGTTGTTTTTCTTTGCAGAAGTAATCAGTAAATGTGGCAGAATGGATAATGCCATATCTTTAAACGCAATTGTTGAACCGTGGAACAATTCTAAATAGTATGCGCCATCAGCCTTTACAAGCGGTGCAATGATCTTTGTGTCAAACTTTGAATCATATGCCTTGTTAATGCAGCTCTTTAATTCTTCCTCTGTAAAGTCATCAAGCATCAGCTTCATCACTTCATATGCCACTTCCTGATAAGACATCTTTGATAATTCTTCAAAGCTCTTATCCAATGCCGGAATCTGCTCCGGTACGTATAAACCACCGTCTGCCGCAAGACCCTTTAAAATTGCCTGTGATGCAGTAACCTTTACGCTGTCGTCTCTGGTACTTCTGTAAAACAAACTCATTCTCTTCTTCCACCTTTATATTTTCATTCAAATTCTGCTTAAAACAGTATTCAGTTGACATTATACAACAGGATTTTTGGAAACACAATAGCTTTTAAGGTATTTTGTATTTATGTATTTTATGTTACAATCTTTTACAGATACGTAAGGGGGAGCTTTTACGCAGGCAGCGCGAATCCACTCTTATCGCAGAACCGGATACATTAAAATATCTACAAAAGGAGAGGACGTTATGGCAACAGGGGTTTATACAGCATATAAAAAAGACGGCACCGAATACTACCGGGTATCGCTGACCTGTCAGAATAAACATATCAGTCTTGGAAGCTTTGACGATTACAAGACTGCTGCCGCCGTCTATTCTGAAGCCAATGCCATTGTGCGGGATGAAAAAAGTTCCCATTTTGTCAATGCTGCAGAAAAAATAACAAGCTACTCCTCCTGCACTTCTGCACTGGCTTTTGAAAAATTTATGATTCTTTTGAATCTCCGGGATAATAACATTTATATTAAAACACCGGTTTATCTGTGTGATAAATATTTTTTATACTTTTTTTCACCGGAAATTGTGCTGACGTTTGATATTGAAGATTTATTTTACTATTCAGGACACAAAATCATGAGCCGCGGCGGTTATTTTTTTGTCAATGACTTCGGTATGCAGACCAGTATTTTAGCACGCTTCGGTATCCGCAGCCACTCCGTAAAAGGAAAGGATTATTTATTCCGCAACGGTGACGAACACGATTTCCGCTATTCCAATGTTGCCGTTGTCAACCGGTACAACGGCGTAGAACAGATTGAAAAAAACGGACGGATTTTATACAGAACCCGTATCCACATTAACGGCAACTATACCATCGGCACTTATACGTCAGAAAATGAAGCTGCGATTGCCTATAACCGCGCCATTGATTTACTTGCAGAACAGCTGCCGGATTTTAAGAACTACACCCGGAATTATATTGAAGGACTGTCCCACATAGAATACGCTTCTATTTATAATACAGTAAAAATTTCACGCAGGTTCCGCCGCTATATCGAACAGTTCGGACTCACTTACTAAAAGGCGGCAGAAATCCTAATCATCGATTCAAGAAATTCTGCCGCTTTTACTATTTTGTGCAGACACAGATGATACTGCGATACCTGCCTGCACAGACACTTTTATCATTTTACTTCTGGTTAATGTAATTAATCAGTCCTTCTGCTTTGATAATCTTCTGCATAAATTCAGGAAATGCCTGACCGGTGTAAGACTTTCCTGTTGTTTTATCGGTAATCACGCCGCTGTCAAAATCCACTTCCACCTCATCACCGGCTTCAATTGCCTTTGCAGCTTCCGGACATTCGATAATCGGAAGACCGATATTGATGGAATTGCGATAGAAAATTCTTGCAAAGGTTTCTGCAATAACACAGCTTACACCTGCTGCCTTAATTGCAATTGGCGCATGTTCTCTGGATGAACCACAGCCAAAGTTCTTATTGGCAACGATAATGTCGCCTTTCTGAACCTTTTTTACAAAATCCTTATCAATATCTTCCATACAATGCGTTGCGAGTTCTGCAGGGTCTGATGAATTCAGATATCTTGCCGGAATGATAACATCTGTATCTACATTATCGCCATACTTAAATACTCTGCCTTCTGCTTTCATGTTGTTCCTCCATTCTGATACGATTCTTATAATCCAAGGTCTGACGGCTGGCTGATTTTACCTGTAACCGCACTTGCTGCTGCAACTGCCGGGCTCGCAAGATAAATTTCAGAGTCTACATGTCCCATACGTCCTACAAAGTTACGGTTAGTTGTAGATACACAGCGTTCTCCTTCTGCAAGGATACCCATATAACCGCCAAGACATGGTCCGCAGGTCGGTGTGCTGACTACTGCACCCGCACGGATAAATGTCTGAACCAGTCCTTCTTCGATTGCCTGCATATAAATCTTCTGTGTTGCCGGAATAACAATAACACGCAGCCCCTTTGCCACTTTTCTGCCTTCTAAAATCTTTGCCGCACAGCGTAAATCGTCAATACGTCCGTTTGTGCAGGAACCGATAACGACCTGGTCAATCTTAATGTCGTCAAAGCTTCCTACTACATGTGTATTTTCAGGAAGATGCGGAAAAGAAACTGTCGGTTCAATTTCTGATAAATCAATATTGATAACCTGTTCGTACTCTGCATCGTCATCTGCTGTATATTCTACAAACGGTCTCTTTGAATGTTCCTTCATATATGCTCTTGTCAAATCGTCAACCGGGAAGATACCGTTCTTTCCGCCGGCTTCGATTGCCATGTTTGCAATCGTAAAACGGTCGTCCATTGTCAGATTGGCAATGCCATCTCCTGTAAATTCCATAGACTTATACAGCGCGCCGTCTACGCCAATCATGCCGATAATATGTAAAATAACATCTTTTCCGCTGACCCACTTCTTTGGCTTGCCTGTCAGTACAAATTTAATTGCAGACGGTACTTTAAACCATGCCTTGCCTGTTGCCATGCCGGCAGCCATATCCGTTGAACCTACACCTGTAGAAAATGCGCCGAGCGCACCGTATGTACAGGTATGTGAATCCGCACCGATAATAACGTCGCCTGCAACCGTAAGTCCCTGTTCTGGAAGCAGTGCATGTTCAATACCCATCTGTCCCACTTCAAAGTAATTTGTAATATCATGCTTCATCGCAAATTGTCTGACACATTTGCAGTGCTCGGCAGACTTAATATCCTTATTCGGTACAAAATGGTCCGGTACAAGTGCAATCTTATCCTTATCAAATACAGTTTTTACTGTCATCTTATCCATCTCATGAATTGCAACCGGAGATGTAATATCATTTCCAAGTACAAGGTCTAAATCCGCTTCAATCAGCTGTCCTGCCTTTACTTCTGAAAGACCTGCGTGTGCCGCAAGGATCTTTTGTGTCATAGTCATTCCCATGAACCTGTTCCTCCATTTCTTTTTCTATTGACTTCTATTGACTAATTATAGCCGTATCCTGTAAAATTTGTAAAGAGAATTATTTAAATAACTATAATTCCTTTTTGGAATATGTTTCTGTTCAGAGCCAAGCAGATTTTTAAGCATATTTGTGAACCATGCTCGCATGAGTGAACAAATATGGTTGAAAATCTATTTGGCGGATACGCCACACCGACAAAATGTGCAGCATTTTGGAGGCTGGCTCTGAACAATAACTGGAATATTGATACATTCCCTAATGCCTGTTCAAAATATAAGGAGAGCGCCATGAATTCACAATCCATAAAAACCTTTATTACCCTTGCCAAATTAAACAGTTTTTCGCAGACCGCCACTTCCCTCTACATTTCCCAATCCACCGTAACAAAACGTATCTGCGAGCTGGAAAAGGAAGTCGGAAAGCCGCTGTTTTACCGCGATAAAAAACACGTTTCACTTACGGAAGACGGTCGTATTTTCTTAAAATATGCCACACGTATTGTTGAATTGGAGGAAGCCTCTTTAAAGGAAATGCACTCCTCCGTCACTTACGAAAACAGTCTGCGCATCGGCTCGACCAATTCCATTTATGAATGTCACCTGTTTCCGCTGATTTCCGGCTTTGAAAGCGCTTCTAAAAAACACTCTGTCAAAGTCACGATTGGTCATTCTCCCGATATGATCCAGCTGTTAATGGACGGCATTTTAGACTGTGTCTTTACATCAGTCCCGCTGGTACGCGCAGGCTTTGAATGTCACCATTTTCACACGGACAATCTTGTGCTTGCGACCGGTTATGATAATATGCTGCATGCGGACGGTATCCGAAAAGAAGAACTGACTTCTATTAAATATATGATGTGTAACTTTGCACTCAATGACGTTGGGGAATTTATCCGGAATCTCTTTCCGACACACTATCAGTTTAAGTTTGAAATTGACAACAGCACCAAACTGATTCCCTATCTGATTAACACAACCGGTTACAGCTTTCTGCCCGACAAAATGATCGAACAGGAGCTTGCAGATAAAAAACTGCGTACGATTCCTCTTCTGGATTTTGAAACGCCGAAAATTAACAGCTATTATATAGGAAGTTTAAGAAGTAAAGAACTGTGGACAAAACTGCTGCACAAGTAAAGTTTAGAACCACAGCCGCTCTTTACACAGCAGTTTCCCGTATCGCATATCGCGCTCCCGGGTGCAAAAAGAGAGCCGGTTTAGATGAACTCTAAACCGGCTCTCCCGCCCCTGCCAAGGATTTGCTCACATATCCGTACTGAAATCCTTGAAGAATCGGAATGACGTGATTCGAACACGCGACCTCTTCGTCCCGAACGAAGCGCTCTACCAAGCTGAGCCACATTCCGATATGCTGCTAATTGATGAATCAATTGATTATGTATCGCTGCAACGATATTTAGTTTAATACATGTTGTTATAAATGTCAAGCATTTTTTATTTTGTTTTTTATTTTTGTTTTACATTTTTTCTGATAATAAACAGATAACACAGAATACATAAAAGACATATTTATTTCATAATATGGACTTCTTTTGGTCACATTTATGCCGTATTATAAATATCGTTGAAAGGCGATAAGCTTTTTTCATACACTTTTTCATATTTTCATACAAGCAAAGGGAACGTCCTTTATATAGCTTCCCACTATGACCGATCCTTTGCTTGTAAACACTTTCCCCTATTAATAGCGGCGGGTCTGCATTATGCAACCCGCTGCACCTATTTACACATTATTCATCCGTAATTCACTTTAATACTTACCAAAATCTCCATCTAAAGAAATAATCTGCTCATTGTTTCCTGCCTGTGGCATATAACTGTTTCTTCTATTGTAAGAATCTGCATACATCGGATTTCTGTATGTATTTTCCTTTAATTTGTATCTGGAAATGGTATCTCTTAGTGCCTGTGACTGGTTTGCAAGTTCTTCACTGGCGCTTGCGCATTGTTCACTGGTTGCAGAATTGGTCTGGATAACCTGTGAAACCTGCATAATTGCCTGATTAATCTGTGCTACGGCTGTTGCCTGTTCATTGGAAGTCGTTGCAATACTGCTGATGATTTCCACGACATTTTCAAGGCTTTCTACAATCTTTGTAAGAGAAGCGGCTGTTTCATCGGCAATCTTTACCCCTTCTTCTACCTTATCAATAGAAGACTGAATCATTTCTGCGGTTTCATTGGCTGCCGCCGCACTCTTTTCTGCCAGATTTTTCACTTCTTCCGCTACAACCGCGAAACCTTTGCCGTGCGCTCCGGCTCTTGCCGCTTCAACCGTTGCATTCAATGCTAAAATGTTGGTCTGGAATGCAATGTCATCAATCACTTTAATAACCTTTGAAATGTTGTGGGAAGATGTATTGATGTCGTTCATGGCTTCAATCATATTGTGCATCTGCTCATTGCCGTTCTTTGCTTCCTCGCCAACTTCATGAATCAGCTTATTGCCTGTTGTTGCCTGTGTCGCATTTTCATTGGTTTCCTTTGCAATTTCATTCATGGAAGCTGTAATCTGCTCAATCGCACTTGCCTGCTGTGTTGATCCCTGTGCAAGTGCCTGGCTTGCGCCTGCCACCTGTTCGGCACCTGCGGAAAGCTGAAAGCTGGATTCTTTAATGCCTGTTAATACATTATTATTATTTTCAACCAGTTCCTTTAAGGCCCGCCCCAGTTCATCTTCTACTGAATGCGGAAGCACTTCTACCGTTAAATCCCCGTTGGCAATTTTTTGTGCAAGCATTGCATTTTCTTTGGTATTTTTAATAATCTTTGCATACACATCTAGCACTTCGCCGATTTCATCATTGTAATATTTTTTCAGTTCAACATCGACTTTACCGGCTGCAAGCTCTACTGATGACTTTTTTAACTCTTCAAGCGGCTTCCTGATACAGCCGATTACCGTTGAAACGGAATAAATACAGCCGATAACAATCATCACATCCAGCAGAATCAGGCAGATCATTCCCACTCCGTGATACTGCTGTCCCCGTGCAATCTGAAGCTTTCCCGTTGTCAATCCAAAACAGATACCTGTTAATACCATCAATTCAATCATGGCCACTACATAACTTGTTTTAATTTTTGATAAAATTGTTCTGTCTTTTCTGTTCATATCCATACCTCCTGCCTTTGGCTATTGTTCTTCATTCTGTTCCGTCATTTCTTCAAACGCCGCAATATCTTCATCTTTAATCAGTTTCTCAGGGTCTAAAAGCAGCTTTACAGAATTCCCCGTTTTTCCCAGTCCATATACATATTTATTTTTCGTGCTGCCTGTTGATATGGTTGGCGGCGGTTCAATATCCGATTCGTCGATTTGTTCCACCCCTGCAATTGTTTCTACAATCAGCCCCACAACTGTTGATTTTACATTAATAATGATAATGCAGGTTCTGTCTGTGTACTGAAACGGTTCCTGATTAAAACGAATCCGTACATCAATCACCGGAATAATTTTTCCGCGAAGATTAATCAGTCCTTTAATATACGGCTCTACCTCCGGAATTGCCGTAATACTCTGCATACCGATAATTTCATTAATATACCGGATTTCAATACCAAAATATTCATGTCCCGATTTGAATGTCATATATTTGCCTTTTTGAGTATCTTCTTCCTCCGGATTGTCTTCTTTGATGATTTCTTCTGTCATTGTTATGTCCTCCTTTCTGCGCATCTTATATAAGCAATCCACCCACATCAATAATCAATGCAATACTGCCATCACCAAGCTGTGTACAACCTGATAACCCCGGTACTTTTCTGATATACGATGGGATTGGTTTTACTACAATTTCCTGTCCGCCAATCAGATGATCCACGAAAATGCACATTTTTTTATCTTCGTGTTCGACCAGAATCATAATACCGTCACTGACATCTTCTTTGGCGTGTTCCAGATGATATTTGCGGCTTAACCGCACAACCGGGAAACATTCCCCGCGGATCATCACATATTCTTCTCCACCCGGCTCATAGACCATATCACTTTCTTTAACATTTAAAAATTCTTTAATTGAACCGGATTCAATAACAAAAATAGATTCCCCGACCCGCATGACAATCCCTTCGATAATTGCCAGTGTCAACGGGATTTTTAAGGTCATGGTTGTACCCTTACCCAGTTCACTGTCAATATCCAGCTGTCCACCGACTGACTGGATATTTTTCACAACAACGTCCATGCCGACACCTCTGCCAGATAACTCTGTAACCTTTTCTTTCGTTGAAAATCCCGGATATGTAACAAACTGATAAATCTCCTTTCGCGTATAATCGCTCTGCGTTTTTTCTGGCGGGATCAGCCCGCTCTTTTTTGCTTTTGCAAACAGCTTGTCCGGGTCCATGCCCTTGCCGTCATCGGATACCGAAAGAAAAACTTTTCCGCCTTCATTTTTGGCTTCCAGCGTAATGACACCTTTTTCCGGCTTTCCTGCTGCCGCCCGTTCTTCCTTTTCCTCAATACCGTGGTCTACAGAATTCCGGATCATATGCATCAGCGGATCCGAAATATGTTCAATAATATTTTTATCTACTTCCGTTGTTTCACCAATCATCTTTAATTCAATGTTTTTGCCGACCTTACGGGACGCATCAAATACAATCCTGTTCATTTTCTGGAATGTATTGGTAAGCGGCATCATCCGCATGGACATAATGACGTCCTGTAATTCCGAGGTGAACTTTGTCAGCTGTGCCGCTGCCTTGTTAAAGTTATTCAGGCTTAATCCCGGCACTTTTAAATCAGGATTTTGTAAAACAACCGACTCTGCAATGACAATCTCACCGATTAAATCCATGAGCATATCCATTTTTGCCACATTTACACTGATAAATGTCTGCGCCGCCGGTTTTTCCTTCCGGGTTTTTGCCAGCTGTTTTGGCTTTCCCGGTTCTTTGGTCTTAATAACATAATCGCCGGGCTTTGGTTCTTCGCTTTTTTTTGCTTCCTGTTCCTTCTGTACCCGTGCTTCAATGGTTTCCACATCGGAATCCAGGTCGATAACCTTTCCGTTATTGACAATCACCGGCGCTTCAAATCCTTTAATGTATTCATCCGGCGTACACTCTGTAATGTCAATTTTTTCAACACCCGACCCGTCAATCAGCTTTTCAATTTTCTCCTTACTGCTCTGGGTCTGCAGCATCATCTGGAAACCGTCTGCTAAAATCACATCTGCCGAAGCTTCATTCGTAACAATGTCCTCCGGCTTATATAAAATATCCTCCGCAATTTCTTTTAACGAATACACTGCCGTGTACGCCCTCAGATTGCTCATCTGCGTATCCGCACGGTAGAAAATGTGAATCCTGTAAAACTTACTGTTTTCTGTTGCTACCGGTGCAATATAAAACTGCTTTGGCGGCTCCTGCACATTTGCCGGCGGCAGTTCTTTACCATCCTCCGTTGCTTCATTTTTAATTTTTTTCAAAAACACATCCAGTTCATCAATCAGTTCTTTGGCATCACCGTCCGGGTCACCCCCGTCCCTGATTTTATCAAATTCTGCCGATATAAAATCCGACACCTGAAAAATGTGTTCTACCAGCTCCATGTGCGGAACGTTGTCCGGCTTGGATTCCCTGATAAAATAAAACACATCTTCCAGCTTATGCGCAAGCTTCATAATGTCATCAAACATCATAATCCCTGACGAACCTTTAATGGTGTGCATGACTCTGAAAAACTCATTGATATCTGCTTCATCAAAGCTGTCCGCGTCCTTTTTTTCAAGGGTTGTCGCTTCCAGCTGTTCAAGCAGCTGTCCGTTTTCATACAGATACATATCCAGCATGCCGTCTGCACTAAAATCTTCTGCCATTTCTTCTCCTCCTGTGATATTATATCAGTTTCAATTTCTTTAACACATTTTTTAATTTATCCAGATCAACCGGCTTCGCACAATAAACCGTGCAGCCCATTTCAAAGGCTTTTCTTACATTTTTTTGTTCATTTAATGCCGTCATCATAATAATCTTTACGCGGTCATCGCCTTCGATACCACGCTGTTTTTCCATATTCCGGATAGTATTTAAGACCTGATATCCATCCATGACCGGCATCATGACATCTAAGCAGATTAAGTCATACGGCTGTTCATCTTCCAGCGCCATCATATACGCTTCAACCGCTTCCATGCCATCTACCGTGCCGTCACAGTCCCCATATGCCGACATAAAATTCATCATAAACTTTCTGCTTGCAAAATCATCCTCAACAATTAAAATTCTCATTTTTGCGCCCTCTTTTCCATCTATATTTTATCTGACTGTTTCCAGACAATCATACGTTTTTTGTGCAATCTGCGTTAATTCTGCCTGCTGCTGTACTGCTCCGATATCATATGCCGCTTTTGGCATGCCATATACAATACAGCTGGCTTCGTTCTGCCCGATTGTTTTTGCTCCTGCCCTTCTCATCTCAAGCAATCCTTTTGCGCCGTCATTTCCCATTCCTGTAAGGATAATGCCAACCGCCCCCGCTCCTGCTGCTTTTGCTACCGACTCAAAGAGGACATCTACTGACGGACAGTGTCCGTTGACTTTCGGTCCGCTTCTGCATTCCACCTGATATTCACCGTTGACTTTTAACAGCCGCATATGGGCATCTCCGGGGGCAATTAACACCTGTCCCGGCACAACCCTGTCCCCGGTTTTTGCTTCCCGTACCACCACGCGGCACTGGTTATTTAACCGCTCCGCATACATTTTGGTAAATCCCGGCGGCATATGCTGCACAATAACCGTTCCCGGTATATCCTGATGAAAACGCCTGACCACCTCATAAATGGCTTCCGTCCCGCCCGTTGATGCACCGATTGCAACAACCGTTCCGGCTCCTGTGCTATACCCATTCTGCCTGAAACTGTAGCTTCCTACCCGTTTTAGTTTTCCAACCTGTACCGTAGATGCAATTTTTATCTTTGTAATCAGTTCTCCCCTGATAAATTCTGCAATCTGCTCCGCTGTCATTCCTGACGGCTTATTGACAAATTCCACAGCACCTGCCGACATCGCATCAAATACCCTGTCGCTTAATGCGCTGATTACCACGGTCGGCAGCGGATACTGCGGCATCAGTTTCCTTAAAAATTCAATGCCGTCCATTCGCGGCAGTTCAATGTCCAGCGTCATCACATCCGGTTCGTATTTTAAAATGGCATCTCTTGCTTCATAAGGGTCTGAGGCCTGTGCCACAACCTCTAACATTGGGTCTGTTATAAGATTCCGGACTAAAATCTGCCGGAACATCAGGGAGTCCTCTACAATCAGAACTTTTATTTTTTTCATCGTTTTGTATTTCCTCCCTATATTTATTCTTTCCTGAATATGGACGGTCGGACATAAACAAGCGGCACTGCGCTTCTGTCGATATTCTCTGTACTGCCAATAATCAGATAACCGCCCGGCTCTAAAAATTCATAAAGCCGCTGAACCAGTTTTCTCTTGGTCGTTTCGTCAAAATAAATCATGACATTTCTCAAAAAAATCACATGCATTTTTTTCTTAAACGGCAGTGGATTCATCAGATTAAACTGTCTGAAAACCACCTGCTGGCGCAGTTCTTTTTTCACCTGATACATTCCATCGGGCAGCGGCACAAAATAACTGTTCCTCCACCAGACAGGCAGTGTACTAATCTGCTCTGCACCATAAATACCGTCCACCGCGCTGTCCAGTACTTTTCTTGAAATATCCGTTGCCAGCACGGAAGTTTCCCATGCATTATACTCCGGTCCCAAAAAATCTTTGAGTATCATGGCAATCGTATATGGTTCCTGTCCTGACGATGCCGCCGCAGACCATATCCGTAAATCCATTCCAGTCTTTTCCCGTTCTTTTAATTCCGGCAGAATCACATTTTTAAAAAACTCAAAATGTTCAGGCTCCCGCATAAAATATGTGTGATTTGTCGTAAGGATATTTATCAGATTCTGGGCTTCCTGCCCGGTGTAATCTGCTTCCACCCGATCCATATATTCCGTATAACTTTTAAATCCGTTTGCCGCCAGATAATTGGAAAGCCGTCCCTCTACCATGACTTTTTTGTGGTATAAATTAATCCCGTAACGCACCGCCGTATATTTTACAATGCGTGAAAATTCTTCATCTGTCATTGCTTTTCCCCGCTACTTTCTCAGCTGCTTCTCAATCTTTAAAAATACCTCCAGAATATATGGGTCGAACCGGCTTTTACTTCCCTGTTTCATATAAGCTAACGACTCCTCTTTGGTGTACGCACTCCTGTAACACCGGTCTGACAAAATACTGTCATAAACATCCACGATTTTTACAATCCGCGCACTCAGCGGAATATCACTGCCCTTTAAACCGTCAGGATATCCGCTTCCGTCCCAGTCCTCATGATGGGACCGCACCACATCACATGCCACCTTGACAAATGTATTATCCTCTACATCCGGATATGCCGCCCGTATTAATTCATCCCCGTTATCCGTATGGTGCTTCATAATCTCCCACTCTGTTTCCGTAAGCTTTGTGGGCTTATCAAGAATTTCTTTCGGAACGGTCAGTTTTCCGATATCATGTACCGCACCGGCAAGCTCCACTGCTTCAATATAAGTTTTAGAAATCTGGTTTTCATACTTTTCCGTAAAATTTAATGCCTGTGCCAGCAGTCTTGCATTATATGCCACATTTTCCAGATGTTTTGTCATACCGGTTGCATTACTGCCTTCCGTAATCTTTGCCAGTGCCTTTAACAGTCTTTTTTGTTCTTCATCATATTTTTTTGCCTGTTCACTAACAATAATGCTCAGTCTGCGGTTACTGTCTTCAAGTTCCTGCTTCATCTGATACATTTTTAAATGTGTATTAACCCGCATTGCCACTTCGCCATAGTCAAACGGTTTACTGATAAAATCAACCGCCCCCACCTGAAAGCCCTTCATTTTATCATCAAGCTCGCTGGCTGCCGATACAAAGATGACAGGAATATCATTTGTATCCGGATTTTCTTTTAATAATTCGCAAAACTGGTAACCGCTCATATCCGGCATCATAATATCCAGCAAGATCAGCTGCGGAAGTTCTTTCTGCATCTGACTGACCGCCTCTTTTACGCCTGTTGCAGTCAGCCCCTGATATCCCATTTTTTCAACCATCTTTTTTAATAATCTTGCATTGACTTCCACATCATCAACAATCAAAATTACCGGTATTTGTTTATCATTCTGCTTCATACACCTTCTGCCCCCGGTTCTTTTAGTTTTAAAATTGTACGGATTTCTTCCGAATATCCGATTGCCTGCTTATAATCTTCTTTCCGGACTGCCATCAGCAGACGAAATGTCCTGCTCTTTAATGTCTGCTCCCCGGATTCTGCACAAAGCGTTTTAATATTTTCCGCAAACCCTTCTGCCTTTTCCCAGTTTTCCATCTCGACGCACAAAACCAGTTTTTCCATATTGATGGCAAGTTCCCGTCTGTTAGCTGCGCTTCCATACATATAAACCTGTTCCATCCGGCTCTTTGCCTGCGTTCCCAGCAGATGATTCTTCAAGTTAGAAATATCAAACTCAATATTCTGTTCCTTTTCCTGCTCCACCGCCTGTACAGGTACTTTGACCTTAATTGCACAGCTGAATGTACTGCCCCTGCCCGGTTCACTTTCTACTTCAATATGTCCGTGCATCTGCTCTGCCAGCTGTTTAGTGACATACAGTCCCAGACCCGTTCCGCCGTATCTTCTCGTAATCGAATCATCCGCCTGCGAAAAACTCTGAAACAGCTTCTGCCTGCCCTGCGCATCAATACCGATTCCGGTATCGGTTACAAAAAATGTCAGTTCAACAACATCTTCACGCTGATGTGTTTTATAAACCTCCAGTGTCACCGCCCCCATTGAAGTAAACTTCAATGCGTTGGACAGCAGATTGTTCATAATCTGTGTAATCCTTAATTCGTCCCCGATAACCGTCTGCGGCACGTCTTCTGCTACAAACGCATGAAAATGCAGCCCTTTCTGATTTGCCACTGGCCGGTTGGTATCCATCGCCTGATTGACACAGCTTTTGAATTCAAACGGTTTTTCACAGATTTCAAATTTGCCTGCCTCCATTTTTGAAAAATCCAGCAGATTATTAATAATTTTCTCCATATTGTTACAGCATTGGATAATGATACCCAGTGTGGATTTCTTAGATGGCTCTGTTTCCAGATCCAGCAGATTTTTTACATGACCTTTAATTCCATTGACCGGCGTACGCAGTTCATGGGTAATATTTGCCACAAAACTGTCACGTGCCTTTAAATTCTGCTCCATCTCCTGCTCAACTTTTTTTAATTCACGGATTGCATCTTCTTCATCCTGAATATTCAGCCCTGCTACGGCATTAATCTGTCCGACATCTTCAAAAAACAATTTTGAAAAACGTATCATCACCGGAAAACACGTATTATTCTTACGATATGCCACAGTCTTGATTAACTGTCCCTGTACTGAATTTACATATTCATCATAATTGCAGTTTTCCCTGATTAACGTTGGAAAAATATCTTCAACAGAAATCTTTTTCTTTCCCTGCCGGTAATCCAGTTCCTCTCTTGCAATACCATTCAAAAATGTCACGGTCCCCTGCCCGTCAAATGCAATAATCATCCCCAGATTGTTTTCAAGCAGGGAATGCATTGCCATTGCATCTCCCATAGCGCTGTCCTTCCCTAAAGCCTCATACTTTTCCCCAAAAGTAAAATAAATTTCTAAACATAAGCACAAAAAAACTAAATTTAGTATACAATATTTATTTTTATTTATCAATATCTAATTACTTATGTTTTAATACTATTTTATTTATAAATTTGATTCTACGGTACTTTTGTGCTAAACTAATGCTATTATATTGAGGAGGTTCATTTGAACAATTATGAAAATCGCAGTTGTCGGTGCCGGATATGTGGGGTTGTCAAACGCCATTTTACTTGCCCAGCACCATGAAGTCTATTTAATAGATATTATCCAGGATAAAATTGACAAAATTAATCAGCGGATTTCTCCTTTTGCAGATAAAGAAATCGAAGAATATCTTTCCGGTCACCCGTTGCAGTTGACTGCAATAACGGACGGATGTTCTGTCTATAAAGCTGTGGATTATGTCATTATCTCCACACCCACAAACTATGACTCAAAAAAAGATTATTTTGACACCAGTTCCGTAGAACGGGTTGTATCGGATGTGCTATCCTGCGGCTCTAACGCCGCAATTGTCATCAAATCAACGGTTCCTGTCGGATACACCCGCGAGTTAATTGCCAAAATCGGATATGAAAAAATCTTATTTTCACCGGAATTTTTACGGGAAGGCAGAGCATTATATGACAATCTCTATCCAAGCCGGATTATCGTAGGCTGCGACAGTGAACAGCCGGATTTATTAAACTGTGCCAAAAAATTTGCCGGACTGTTAAGCGAAGGTGCAATTAAGACCGACATTCCGGTGCTTTTTACAAAAACAACTGAGGCAGAATCAATTAAATTATTCGCCAATACCTATCTCGCACTCCGCATTTCTTTCTTTAACGAATTGGATACCTTTGCAGATGTGCGCGGATTAAATTCCAAACAGATTATTGAGGGTATCGGACTGGACCCGCGAATCGGCACACATTACAACAATCCATCCTTTGGATACGGCGGCTACTGTCTGCCAAAGGACACCAAACAGCTGCTTGCCAACTACAAAAACGTGCCAAACAACATTATGTCGGCGATAGTTGCCGCCAACAGTACGCGGAAGGATTTTATTGCAGAGCGCATTTTAGATATGAATCCAAATGTTGTCGGACTGTTCCGCCTTGCAATGAAAACCCATTCAGACAACTACCGTCAAAGCTCCATCCTCGGTATTATGGAACGTATCAAGGCGCAGGGAGTGGAAGTTGTTATCTACGAACCATCCATTGATACAGATAAGTTCTGTAATTCTAAAGTGATAAAAAATCTGGATGAATTTAAGAAAGCTTCTGACGTCATCGTCACGAACCGCTACGATTCTGTTTTAGACGATGTAAAAGATAAAGTCTATACAAGAGATATTTATCTGCGCGATTAAGAGCGAAAAAAATGAAGTATTTTTTGTCCCGTGTTACTTGACGACAAAAAATACTTCATTTTTTCATTACCGCAGTCGCATCTCCAGTGTCAGCTTATTTTCATGCACTACTGCCTCTGCCAGACTGCCACAGATAACCGGCATGGAAGGTGGGAGGTGTCCGATACTTACGTCCATAATGACCGGCACGTGATATTCCCTTACAATGCCCATCACCGCTTCGTACTGGTCTAAGCCCATCATTTCCTGTCCAAACTGCAACGGACGTCCTATCAGAAATCCCTTGGTATTCTCAAACCAGCCTGCCTGCTTCATATGCCACATGGCACGGCGGATACTCATCACATTCAAATCACAGCTTTCCAGAAACCATAAAATGCCGTCATCACGGTATTTTTTCTGAAACTCTGCCACCTTATCAAACGATGTCCCTGTAAGATTTACAAGGCAGTCCATACAGCCGCCAAGCAGCCTGCCCGATACCCGTGTCTGTGTTGTTACCGTACCGTCCTCACTGTATACCCTCAGTACGGACTTTTCCGTGGCATGATACGGTGCTGTTGGATTTTCTTCGGATTTTAAAGATTCTTTTTCCCATAAATCATAATCCGTTATTGTAATCTTTCTTTCAGGCATTTTTTTCTGTCCATCAGCTGCACTTTCACGTTCTGTTCCGCCGTTACCTGCCGTTTCTTCCAATGTACCCGTCAGTACCCCGAAAGCATCCTGCACTGCTCTGTGCCACGGCTTCATGCCGAATGCACCCGCACATGGCGCATAAAGGGATGCTGTATCTGCCATTGTCGTCTGCAAAAAAGTGAAATTCGTATTGTCCGAATAGCCCGCAAACCATTTCGGCGGTGCTTTTTTTATCGCTTCCCAGTCGATATACGGCAGGATCTCGCACATCAGTTCACCGCCGCCACAAGATAACAGAATATTATTTTCAGGTGTTTCATACATCTGCTGTAATTCTGCCGCACATTTTTGTGGTGCATTACTGATACCGATCCCCTCTGCCGCGTAGCAGTTAGGTCCAAGCATCGTCTGATAGCCCATTTCATGAAATGCAGCCAGTGCGCTTTCAAATGCACTTTTATACGGTTCAGTGGCACACCCGAAGGACGGCGCCACAAATCCGATTGTTCCGTTTTTCTTTAAATATGCTGGATATCTCATTCTATCTGATCCACTCTTTCTCAATCCGTCCACTCACCAATTTTCGCCGTGTATGTCCAGGAAAGCCTTGCTTTCCTGGACTGTCGGGCGTTCGCCCTATCAGCAGGAACCATCAAAAAGAACTTTGTGCTAGCACAGCTCTTTTTTCTGCTTTCAGCTGGCACGGCTCATTGCTTGCGCACATTATTTCATAAATCCGTTAATAATCTGTTCCTCTGCCTGTGCTTCCGTTAATCCGAGTGTCATCAGCTTGATTAACTGATCACCGGCAATTTTTCCGATTGCTGCTTCGTGTACCAGACTTGCATCCAGATTGTTGGCTTCCAATGACGGAACTGCCTTGACATGACCGTTATCCATCAGAATCGCATCACATTCTGTATGACCATAGCATTGATTATTTCCGCAGATATTTGAATTGAACACCTGCTTGGATTCACCCTTGGCAACAGAACGTGAAATCACATTGGCACTGGAGTCTACACCGTTTAACTCTACCGTAAAATTCGTTTCTGCCGTCTGGTGTCCGTGTGTCATAATCTTTTCCTTGATAACAAGCGTTGCACCGTCTGCCAGGTCTGCCTTTGTATCGCGCACCGTGGAATCCACGCCCTTAATCTGGGTTGTTTCCATTTCCATATAGCCGCCGTCTTCAATATGCACAATCGTCGTCGGATTTAGAATACGCTCACCTGCACCATCCCCTTCGCCGTAGTGCTTTTCAATATATTTTACCTTTGCATTTTTACCGATATAAAATGTATGGATTCCGTCATGTTCCGATGTATCTACACCGCAGTTATGAATGCCACAGCCTGCAACAATGGTTACATCTGCACCCTCTCCAATATAAAAATCATTGTACACCATATCCTTTAAGCCGCTTTCACTTAAAATAACCGGAATATGCACACTTTCATTTTTTGTACCCGGTTTGATAATAATATCAATGCCCGGTTCGTCCTTTTTGGTTACAATATCAATATTGGCTGTTGTATTTCTGCCTTCTAACTGTCCGTTTGAGCGGATATTATATGCGCCTTCCGGCACTTCATGAATGTCCGCAATCTTTTCGAGCAGACTTTTTTGTATCTCGTCCATTCCTACCTCCTATACCAGCTTATTCATCAGTGTTTCACAGGCTTCGGATGAAGCTAAAAGCTTCGGCAGCACTTCCTGTTTCGTTCCCTGTGCCGCCACCTGTCCATCAGATATCACAATAATTTTATCTGCAATATTTAAAATGCGTTCCTGATGGGAAATAATCAGGATTGAACCGTTAATTTTCTCGTGCATACCTTCAAATACTTTAATCAGGTTGTTAAAACTCCAAAGGTCAATCCCCGCTTCCGGTTCATCAAATAATGACAGCTTCGTTCCCCGGGCAATAATCATCGCAATTTCAATTCTTTTTAATTCGCCTCCGGATAATGATGCGTTCACTTCGCGGTTGATATAATCCTTCGCACACAATCCGACTTCTGATAAATATGAACAGGCCTCTGCTACAGAAATCTTTTCACCTTTTGCAAGCGTAATTAAATCCCGTACGGTCAGTCCCTTAAAACGGACCGGCTGCTGAAATGCAAAACTAATTCCTTTATTAGCACGCTCCGTAACGGATAAATCTGTAATATCTTCACCATCCAGTAAAATCTTACCGCTTGTCGGCTTATTAATGCCTGCAATAATTTTGGCAAGTGTAGACTTTCCTCCGCCGTTTGGACCTGTAATTGCTACAAAACGGTCATCTATCTTTAAGCTGATATTCTTTAAAATCTCTTTTCTTGTATTTCCTTCTTCAACAGCATATCCGATATTTTGTAATTCTAACATGTTTCTCCTCATTTCCTGCTTTACATACAATATTTTTTCATAATATTGACAGCATTATTTTCTATCAGTATTTCACAATGTTCCATGATATATGCCGCTGTTTCCTTTTTCGATGAAACATATCCGCCATATTCCGTTAATAAATCGCAGATATACTGATATTTTTCCTGTGCACATCTTGTACGTTCTACAATATAATAAAAACATGCCTGTTCTTTATGCTTATAAAGACTGTTCTTTAATCCCCATGTCTTTGGACAATTCTGTGCAAATTCCTCTACTGCCTGCATTGATGCAAAACGGTAAATGGCAATCATCTGGCCTTCCTGCTGTTTTGCTGTTTTTTTCAGCTTATTTTTAATCTGCTCCTCTAATTTTTCTACCGGAACAAACGGTGCTGACTTGATTGCATCACCGGCATCTTCTTTTTTAATAACATTGCTGCCCGCATCGTGGATATCCGATAAAATCCTGTCTGTCATCATCTTTCCTGCATTTCTGATCATATCGCTGAATTCATCGTGTCCGGACGAAATAGTGAGCAGGATGGTATGATTTGGCTGTGGTGCCAGCTGTAAAGACATCACACCGCCATCCATCATAATGCCAATTGATTTCTGTGCTTCTTCTAATATTACATCGAGCAGTCCGTGAATCTTTTTTGTATCATTTCTAAAAAAATCATCCAGTGAAATATTGTTATCTTCTAAATCATCTTCATCTAATAAACACTGGAATTTCGTATCATCTATTCTTTTAAATTCCATAAAAACTCCATTCCTAAGCAGCATTGCTTCCGCTGCCTGCTGTATACAAAATTATTTTAACACAGAATACAAAACAAAAAAATCCTAAAAATATAAAATTTTTATATTTTTCTGTCAAAACATGTCCCTCGCTCCGTTTTCCGGTTTTTAAAATATTGGCGCCCTTGAAAATCTGCATAACTTAAAAAGACGGCTGTGCAAAACACAGCCGCCCTGACCTCGTTATGTATTACGATTAGTTATTGATTAACTTATCTGATTCATCATTCCAGCTATAAAGCTTTCTGATTTCTTCACCAACAGCTTCTGATGGATGTTCTGAAGCTAACTTTCTCATAGCCTTGAAGTGAACCTGTCCACCTGCTTCTGACATATCTAATAAGAAGTCCTTCGCAAATGTACCATCCTGGATATCAGAAAGAATTTTCTTCATAGCCTTCTTTGTATCCTCTGTGATAATCTTAGGACCTGTAATGTAATCACCATATTCTGCTGTGTTAGAGATAGAATATCTCATTCCTGCAAAACCTGACTGATAGATTAAGTCAACGATTAACTTCATTTCATGGATACATTCAAAGTATGCATTTCTTGGATCATATCCGGCTTCGCAGAGTGTTTCAAAACCAGCCTGCATTAATGCGCAAACACCACCGCAAAGAACTGCCTGCTCACCAAAAAGGTCTGTTTCTGTTTCTGTTCTGAATGTAGTTTCAAGAACACCGGCTCTTGCTCCTCCGATACCCTGTGCATAAGCCAGTGCCATATCAAGTGCCTTACCTGTTGCATCCTGTTCAACAGCTACAAGACAAGGTGTACCCTTACCTGCCTGATATTCAGAACGTACTGTATGTCCAGGAGCCTTTGGTGCGATCATTGTAACATCTACACCCTTAGGAGCCTTAATCAGACCAAAATGAACGTTGAAACCATGAGCGAACATTAACATATTGCCCGGTTCAAGATTTGGTTCGATTGATTCCTTATATAACTTAGCCTGTTTTTCATCATTAATCAGAATCATAATAATATCGGCTCTCTTAGCTGCATCTGCTGCTGTGAATACTTCAAAGCCCTGCTCCTCAGCTCTCTTCCATGACTTAGACCCCTCGTAAAGACCGATAATGACCTTGCATCCTGAATCCTTTAAGTTTAAAGCATGTGCATGACCCTGGCTGCCATAACCGATAATGGCGATTGTCTTACCGTCAAGTAATGATAAATTACAATCCTGCTGATAAAAAATTCTTGCTTCTGCCATTTTACAATTACCTCCGTATGATAACTAAAATATTTATTTTAAATTTGCAGCGCCTCTTGCAAGTCCGGTAATACCTGTTCTTGCGAGTTCTGTAATTTTAAAACCATTAAGTAACTCAATAAACGCATTCAGCTTATTCTGTGCGCCAGTCAGTTCAATAATTACCGACTCCGGCGATACATCTACAATTTTTGCACGGAAGACATCACTGATTGCAATAATCTCCTGACGGTGCGCTGCATCACATTCTACTTTAACCAGAACAAGTTCCCTGCACACAGATGCATCCTGCGGAAGTTCCATAATTTCTTTTACATCCACCAGCTTTGTAAGCTGCTTCTGAATCTGCTCTAAAACATCGTCATCCCCGGTAACGGTAACCGTCATGCGGGAATACTTCGGATCCTGTGTTTCACCTACTGTAAGGCTGTCTATATTGTAACCTCTTCTGCTGAATAACCCTGCCACACGGCTTAATACGCCGGATGAATTTTCAACAAGAATAGAAAAAACTGCATGTCTCATCTTTTCCCTCCATTTTCAGAACCCTGTCAGAACTTTACTGGCAGTTTGATTTTCCAAATATTGTGGAATTTTGTCACTCACAATATTGTAGCAACTGCTTTGCCACTTGTCAATAAGCAAATGCCCGCCCCGAGCATTTTGCACATTTCCATATCATGTGTAACGGAAATAACCGTTCTGCCTCTCTGCTCCGACAGGATATATTCTGCGGCTTTTTTGCTGTTTTGGCTGTCAAGCCCTGTAAACGGCTCATCTAACAGTACAATCTCACTGTCTGCCGCCATCGCCCGCACCAGTGCCACACGCCGTTTCATGCCGCCGCTGTATTCTCTGACAGGCTTTAAAAGTGCTTCTTTGGGAAGAAGCTGCAAAAGCTGTTCATATGCACATTTTCCTGCATTCCTGTCTTTTATCACCAGCGCCGTATTTTCAACAGCATTTAAATGTTCTATCAGACGGTTCTCCTGAAAAACCGCCGATACTTTATCAACCCCGGTAATAATACCGGAATCTGCCTTTTCAAGCCCCATAAGCAGTCTTAAAAGCGTTGTTTTCCCTACTCCGGATTCTCCCATAATACAGGTTATGCCACCCGGTGTAAAAGCATACGAAAAATCCTGCAGAACCACTGCCTGTCCATAACTTTTATATATATGTTCCATCCTCAGCTTCTGCATCTGTCCTGTTCCTTCCCGCTGCCATGTATATCACCTGATATTACCCTGCCGCACTGCCTGATCAGCGCAACAGCCAGCTTCTCAAACAGAAAACTGATGCACATAATCGTAATACTCCACGCAAATAATTCCGGCATCATCAGATACAGTTTTGCATAATACAGCTCTTCCCCGATGGAATTTTTCACCAGTCCGATTACCTCCGCAGACACTCCCGCTTTCCAGCACATGCCTGCTGCCGTTTTGACTGCCGCATTTAGGAACGGCATAATCTGCGGCACATAAATATAACGCACCTTTTTTACCGGTGAAAGTTCAAAAACCGCCGCCATTTCAAGCAGTTTTGTATCCGCTGCACAAGCGCCTTCAAGCACTGCCTGATAAACCATTGGAAATACAACCATAAATCCAATCGTAACCGCTGCATTCTGCGAACCGAACCAGATCAGCATCACAATAATAAATGCTGCTACCGGCAGAGCCTTCATCAATAACACCAACGGTTCCAAAAAGGACTGCACACCTTTTTTTACCGCTGCAATACTGCCCAGTACCAGTCCCGCCAGCAGCGCAGCCAAAAAACCGGCACTGATTTTAATAAAGCTGTGAAAAACGACCCGGTAAAATGCACGCGTACAAAGGGCTTTTCCAAGCGCTAAAAAAACAGTAACAGGACCCGGCAGAAGAAACGCCAGTCCTGTTACACTGCTTGCAATCTGCCAGATTACCAGCCAGATTCCAATAATTCCTGCTTTTTTTATAATAGAAAGCATTCTATTTCTGCTCATAGAATTTTTTATATACATCTGCAATCGCCTTTACTACACTGTAAATCGCCAAAATATCATCCTGACACCACTTTCTGCGGTTTACACCGAATATATCAAATTCAAAAACTGCCCACAGCTGTCCATTTAACATGCATGAAAACTGCAGCGCCGAACCAATATTATTCTGCTTAAAATGTTCGTAAACCTGTGGATACTCAACTGCTATGGATGCGGTATTATTAATCACGTGAATATGATGCTCATCAAAACGTGCAAGATACTTCTCTTCCGACAGACAAAGCTGTGTTCCCGGCTCTTTTTCATAATGCCCCAGCGTTTTCCAGCATTCCATGGACGGTGCCTTATAAATCGTCATGCCATGAATATTCATCTTATCCATAAGCTCCATCAGCACTTCCTCTGCCACATCCATACCGCCGTTGAAAACTTTCAGCATCAGATTCGTTGACAGCTCCACCTTATCAATCGGACGCATAAAATCAACACCCGCTGTCTTTTTATGACTATATCCGTCTTCTGTCAGCAGATGTCCGTGTTTTTCCTTATCATATACGATAAACCGGTCTTTTCCCTTTTCTTTGGCAATATACAATGCACCGTCTGCGATTTTAAACAGTGTTTCATAATCCGTTCCATCTTTTCCGTACTGGGAAATACCGATGGATGCTGAAAATTCATAATCCGGCTTTTCCTGTGTCAGCTCCACTTTCAGCTTTTTGCGGACCGCCTTTAACAGACTTCTTAAGGTATCTTCTCCACTTGCTTCCTTTAACAGTACCAAAAATTCATCGCCGCCGATTCTGCCTACTAATCCACGGTTCGCCACTGCACGGTTCAGCTCTGTTGCCAGATGCTTAATAACCTCATCCCCGAAATAGTGTCCATAAGTGTCATTGACCTGTTTAAAGTCATCAATATCCCACACCATCAGATACATACTGTGGTCGCAGCCCACCACATTGGCAAGATTAATCGCTGCCGTCGCTTCATCTGTCACCGTTTTTTTATTCAGGACGCCAGTTGCAGAATCCTGATTGACGACTGCCGAATCCAGTAAAATGTCCGTACCTGTCATGCGGTTTCCCTGCTCTGTAATCAATCCTATGGTAAGCACACGTTCTTCTCCATTATAAATGGTCTGTCCCCTGAAACGCAGAACATCCATGCGTTCCCCTTTAGACATCAGCGTTGTACGCAGGGTCGTTGCAAAGCTTTCAGAACCTGCCTGTATATTATCACAGAGCCGTCTGAATGCCGCCTGCTGTTTTTCATCAATAAAACCCAGACGCATCATGCGTTCTTCCCATGCCTTTAAATCGTCTTTTTCAATAATCTCAGAACGGTTGTTGACATAACAGTATATTGTAAAAATTCCGGTGTGGTGATTATATTCAAACATTTTATCCTGAATCATATTCATCACTGCACGATATTTCCTGATACGATCCATATACATGCCAAACCTGGCACTGACCAGACAAATATCCTTCAAGTGAATATTAGTCATCTGTTCCGATTTTACCTGTTCATTATTTTTTTCCAGCATAAACCAGCGATATGAATCATTTGCGGTCATACACCGTACAACCGCATAAGCCGCCGCATCTTCCGACTCCATAAACGATTCAAAATCCTGACGATCCTTTGGATGTATAAGCATATTAAATGCATAAAGTGTTTTTTCCCCAAACAGCCTGTAAAAACGTTCATCGCCCATTACAACTGCAAAATTATTGCTTAATGTAAAATTGGCCTCCGGTGTTCCACTTTTTGTTTGTGCATCTATTTCCCCAGACATTTTGACACCCCCTTTGCCACTCATGCGGCTTTAAGATTACATTTCCCTTATAGCCACAGCTTTATGATGCAAATGTCACCTCTAATGCCTGCTGAATATCATCAATAATATCCGCCACATTTTCAATACCCACTGAAAGACGGATTAAATCCGGCTGAACGCCTGCCTCTGCAAGCTGTTCGTCACTTAACTGTCTGTGTGTATGGCTTGCAGGATGAAGAACAGATGTCCTTGCATCCGCAACGTGGGTTACAATGGCAATCATTTTTAAATGATCCATGAATTTCACTGCCGTTGCCCTGTCACCCTTTAAACCAAAGGAAACAACCCCACATGTACCATTAGGCATATATTTCTGCTGTAATGCGTGATATTTACTGCTTTCCAAATCTGCGTAATTAACCCATGCCACATGTTCATTCTGCTCTAAGAATTTTGCTACCGCAAGCGCGTTGCTGCAGTGTCTTTCCATACGCAGTGCCAGTGTTTCCAATCCGAGATTAATTAAGAACGCATTTTCCGGTGACTGTACAGACCCCAGATCGCGCATCAGCTGGCTGGTTGCCTTGGTAATGTAAGCCCCTTTGCCAAAACGCTGTGTATAAATCACACCGTGATAAGATTCATCCGGTGTTGTCAGTCCCGGAAACTTATCTGCATATTTTTCCCAGTCAAAATTACCGCTGTCTACGATACAGCCGCCGATTGTTGCTGCATGTCCATCCATATACTTTGTCGTCGCATGTGTCACAATATCCACGCCAAAGTCAAACGCATGACAGTTAACCGGTGTTGCAAAGGTATTGTCTACAATAAACGGTACACCGTTTTTATGGGCAAGCTTTGCAAACTTTTCCAAATCAAGAACAACGAGTGCCGGATTGGCAATCGTTTCGCCAAAAATACACTTTGTATTCGGACGGAACGCCGCCTGAATCTCTTCCTCTGTTGCTTCAGGATCTACAAATGTCACATCAATTCCCAGTTTTTTCATTGTTACACCAAACAGGTTAAACGTACCGCCATAGATGGCTGACGTACTGATAAAGTGATCACCCGCTTCACAGATATTAAACACTGCGTAGAAATTGGCAGCCTGACCGGAGGCTGTCAGCATCGCCGCATAACCTCCCTCTAAATCACAAATCTTTTTCGCAACATAATCATTCGTCGGATTCTGTAATCTTGAATAAAAATATCCTTCCTTTTCTAGATCAAACAATGCCCCCATCTCATCACTGGACTCATACTTAAATGTTGTACTCTGGATAATCGGAAGAATTCTCGGTTCTCCATTCTTTGGCTCCCATCCGCTCTGAATACACTTTGTTTCAATTCTGTAATTACTCATTTTCTGTTGTCTGCTCCTTCTCCTGTATTTTTGTCACTCTGACTTTGCGAATCATCTTGTCTGCGACCTCTGCCACATCAAACAGATATCCGCCGCATTCCATTTGAAACTGCTCCTGTTCTTCCGGAATCTTTCCAAGCTTATATATCATATAGCCATTAATTGTATCAATATCTTCACATTCAAAATGAATATTAAACAATTCTTCCAGTTCTTCCAAAGTTGTCTGACCGTCAATCATATACGAACCGTCATCCATACGGCTGATCAGCTCTTCTTCCTCATCATATTCATCCTGAATATTTCCTACAATTTCCTCAAGAATATCTTCCATCGTTACAATGCCTGCGGTCTGTCCGTATTCATCAACAACAACCGCTATATGTACCTTTTTAGATTGCATTTCTTTAAACAACAGACTGATATTTCTTGTTTCAGGTATGTAATACGCATCAAAAAGCACCTGGTCTTTGATTTCTGACAGCTGTTTACTGCGTTTTTGTTCGTCTACATATACTTTTAATAAATCCCGTATATGCAAAATTCCCATAATATTATCAATATCCCCATCTATCACCGGATAACGGGAATAACTTTCATTCATAATGAAATCAAAAGCTTCCTGTACGGTCGCCGTACTGTCAATTGCTGCAATGCTTTTACGGTGTGTCATGACATCCTGTGCCTGTTTTTCACCGAATTCAAAAATATTGTTAATCATCTCGGCTTCATTTTCATTCAGTACACCATGTTCATGTCCTTCATTGACCATGTCTTTGATTTCTTCACCGGTTACATCATCATCTCTTTTCCCTCTTGTTCCAAGCTTACGGAATAAAGCTGAAAGCAGTCCTTCGTTCCCATCCGCGGGGTGCGCATCATTCATTTTAAATTTTCCTTCCTTTATAAATCTCTTTTTGTAAAATTTCTGACATTATACCAGAATCATTATAAATTCGTTAACAATTATATCATATACATCCTTATATAGTCAATAAATACAGCCTGCCAGTCGCGCCATAAGGCGCATTTATTTACGTCCTGCCAGGCTGTTCCCCATTTCAAGACTAATATAAAGTGCCTTATTCACCTGACTGATAATTTCATTGTCTAAATGACACACTTTATCCTTTAATCTTTTTTTATCAATTGTCCGCAGCTGTTCTAAAAGAATCACTGAATCTTTGACAATATCATACCGCATAGAATCAATCTCTACATGGGTAGGCAGCTTTGCCTTGTTCATTTTTGATGTAATTGCAGCACAGATAACTGTCGGGCTGTGTTTGTTTCCTGTATCGTTCTGTATGATAAGCACCGGTCTGACACCGCCCTGTTCCGAACCGACAACCGGTCTTAAATCCGCATAAAAAATATCTCCTCGTCTGATTACCAAAATTATTCACACTCCCCAAAGCACTTTTTGTTTATATGCTTAGTATTTCCAGCTTGCGGGCGTGTATTCATTTTTTATAAATTTTTCAAATTCCAGTTTTCGCGGAAACAGTCATGTGTTCCGATATATTCTCCGTTCAGATAATAGCTGCGTGGAATCCGCTTGCCCAGATCACAGACAAATTCATAATTAAATGTACCTGCCAGTGCTGCGATTTCTTCCACTGTAATCTCTGCATCACCATCTTTTCCAATCAACGTGACAATATCCGCTCTTGTGACATTTTCAATATCCGTTACATCTACCATCATCTGATCCATGCAGACCCTGCCGACAATCGGGGCTTTCTGCCCCCGGACCAAAACATATCCCTTAGACGATAAAGCCCTTGGATAACCGTCACCATAACCGACTGAAACGGTCGCAAGCTTTGTGGTTCTTGTCGTTGTAAATGTACCGCCGTAGCTGACCTTTTCGCCTGCCGGAATTTCTTTTACCATCGTAACGTGGCTTTTTAAATCCAGCGCTGGGAATAATTCCACCTTTTCTTTTTTGACCTCATCTGACGGATACATGCCATACATGGCAATTCCCAGTCTTACCATATCCAGGTCCACCTGCGGCATATCAATCACCGCCGCACTGTTTGCACAGTGTCTGTATGTAAAATGGATTCCTTCTTTTTCAAGACGTCCTGTAAAATCCGTAAATAATTTAAACTGATGTTCTGCCGATGTCTTGTCAGTTTCATCCGATGCCGCAAAATGTGTAAAAATGCCGTCTGCGGACAATTCCTTTAATGCCGTAATCTGCTTTACAATGGCAATACCATTCTCATCCGGTTCCAGTCCGATTCTTCGCATACCGGTATCAACTTTGATATGGCAGTGTGCCTGTTTTTTCTGCACCCTTGCAGCATCTGCAAGTAATTGTGCCGTTTCCACATCAAATACGGTTGCCGTAATTTCATGGGATACCAGAATATCAAACTCGTACGGATCTACATACCCCAGCACCAGAATCGGCTTTTTCACACCGTTTTCACGCAGATTGACTGCTTCATCAAGTGTTGCCACGGCATAGCCCGTTACTTTTTGCGCAACTGCTTTTGCCACTGCGACATCGCCGTGTCCGTAGCCGTCTGCCTTTACAACTGCAAGTGCGCCCGTATTTTCCTTTGTCAGTGCCATCAGATTATCAACATTTTTCACAATAGCATCTAAATTAATTTCTGCATATACTCTATAATACTTATTATTCTTCATTTTTCTTTTCCTCAGACTTATGTATTTGCTTCTTAGTATTATACAACAACTTCAAAAAATGTCTAGTTCTCTTTAAGCACATTTGCCACTGCATCTGCAATGTCCATGGCTTTCATGCCTGCATTGCCAAATCTGTCTGCTGCCGCATCGCCTGCCCTGCCATGCAGATAGACCCCCATGCAGATTTTTTCAAAAAATTCGTATGAAGCATTTTCTTTTCCGTTCTTCTGTGTCCGCCCGGCAAGCACACTCCCTGCAAGAATCCCCGTGAGCGTATCGCCTGCACCTGCCGTTGACATACCGGAGTTGCCGGAAGTATTAATATAAATGCGGCTACCATCCGATACGACCGTTGCCGCATCTTTTAAAACGCAGACTCCGCACAGTTTTTGTGCCAGCTCCTTTGCGGATTCACAGGACGTTTCTTTTAACTGAGCGATACTTTTTCCGGACAGTCTTGCTGCTTCCCCCATATGCGGCGTATACACGTACTGCTTGGAGCTGCCTTCATTCTCTGCAATCCCGCTTAACAGTTTTCTGTTTTCAGCAATGATGTTTAATGCGTCTGCATCCAGAAGCACCGGAAGCCTTTTTTCTCTTTTAGGCTGATAGGCTATCATCTCGGCTACAATTTCTTTTGCCGTATCTGATTTGGAAAGCCCCGGTCCTGCCACCACGCAGTCTGCCCAGTCCAGCTCCCCTGCAAGCTTTTCTTTTATATCTGCGGTATCTTTATATGTTACCATAACCGCTTCCGGCACATGTGTTAATACAACGGTACGGTTGTTTTCGTGTGTGAAAACTTTCACAAGTCCGCAGCCGGTACGGTATGCCGCCCTTGCAGAAAGTGCCGCCGCTCCCGCCATGTTTTCAGAGCCTGCCACAATCAGCAGCTTTCCGTAGCTGCCCTTATTCGTATCCGCCGGACGTTCAAAAAAAGCCGCAATGTCTGTATCTTCCATTGTAAATGCCGCCTGCTCCCAGATTTCTGGAATTGTGCGGACGTCGGCAAAACCGGCATTGGCAACACACAGTTCTCCTGCGTATATTCTTCCCGGATACAGGCACAGCCCGCATTTTGCAAAGCCGAAGGTCACCGTCATGTCTGCCCTTACGGCACAGCCCATGACCTGTCCGTCCCCGGCATTAATTCCCGATGGCGTATCTACTGCCACAATCAGGCTTCCCGTATCCTTTGCCGCATTGATTTTTTCAATAATCTGTTCATATCTGCCTGTAATTGTTCTTGATAAACCGATGCCAAAAACAGCATCTATAATACAATTATATTCACCGGCAGGAATGTCGTTCACAAACACAATTCCCAGTTTCTGCAAAATCGCACGCTGCCGATTTAACTCTTCTGTTCCTTTTCCTTCCTCTGCTGTCGTATACACCTCTGCCGAAATTCCACGTTCTGTCAGCTGACGTGCTACCGCCATGCCATCCGCACCGTTATTGCCGCTTCCGCACACGCACAGCACCTTATCCGTCTTTTTAATCTTTTCAAGCACCGCCTCCGTCACACAAAGTGCCGCCCGCTCCATCAAAACCAGTGAAGGAATCCCCACCTCCTGAATCGAATACGTGTCAATCATTTTCATCTGCGCACCATTCATTAATTTCTTCATAAACACCCTCCTGCCCTGTAAAACAAAAAGCCGCCATACGGACTTCTTCCCGCACAGCAGCTTTCTTCTATTCATCATTCTCATTTAACCGGTCTAATTCACTCATGATTTCAGGACCTAAGATCGCATGCATATAAGAATACATCTGCTCGTTCATATCCTCTTTGTCCTGCTTGACCAGTAAATTTTTCTTAAGTTTAATCCGCGTGTCTTCAATCCATGCTTCCAGCCGCTCCAGGTCTTTATTGTTGCGGTTGATTTTTTCATAACACATTTTGACTGTTTCATAAAAAAGATGCATGTTTGCTATGCGAAGTTTTTTAGGCACTTCGTCCGATTCATCTTCTAGCTGGGAGATTTTATCTCTTGCTTCATAAATCAGCCGCTGGCTTTCATCCATAATTTTCTGCTTTTTCGGATCTTCGTCATTCTGGTTCATATGATTAACAATGCCCCGGAACAATCCTTTTCTAATCTTTTTTACCTGAATCAGGTCTTCGTTGACCTGCCCCTGTTTTTTGAGCAGTTCATTGACACGTTTTTCCCAGTAACGGATTTCATCTGTTTTTACAGATTCCGGCACAAGTCTGTACCACCGTTGGTCAAGCGTTAAAATCGGCAGATTTTTCAAAGCCGCATTATCCTTCATCGCCTTATATGTAAGCTGTGCCATCCGCTATTCCCCCTTTGTAAATCTTTTTCTACCGTCCTTCATTTGCAATGGTATACGAAAGGCGCATCAGGCTTTCTGATAAATGTACATTTTCAACAATGACTTCGTCCGGAAGATTTAAATCTGTATGGGCAAAATTCCAGATTGCCTTAATCCCGGCATCTGCTACCAGCTTACCGACTTCTTTTGCTGCTTTTTTGGGAATCGTCAGTGCTACAATCTCGATTTCATTTTTCTTAATAAAATCAGAAACGGCATCCATCATCATCACCGGGATTCCACGGATTGTCTTTCCTTCCATCTCCGGATTGTTATCAAAGACTCCTTTAATCACAAATCCACGTTTTTCAAAGTCCTCATAATTGACAATTGCCTGACCTAAGTTACCCGCACCGATAATAATCATATTATGTGGGCGGTCAATTCCTAAAATTTTGGCAATTTCATCATAAAGATACTTTACATTATAACCGTAACCCTGCTGTCCAAAGCCGCCAAAATTGTTTAAATCCTGACGAATCTGTGAAGCGGTTACTTTCATCTTTGCACTTAATTCCTTTGAAGATATTCTCTGTACTCCGCTCTCAATCAGCTCGCCCAGATATCTGTAATATCGTGGCAGACGTCTGATTACCGCAGCTGATATCTTTTTTGTTTCTTCCATACTCATGTCACCATGCTTTCTTTTCAATGTATCTTCGGATACCAGGGTCAAAAGATCTGAACCCACATGAGCTTGCTCATATGTGGGTGAACGACCTTGGGACCCGCCCGCTATGAGCATAAAAGTGGGATAAAATCCCACGATATGCGAATAGCGGGCCGGATTGTGAGAGTGCGCAGCACGAAACAATCCGTGGTTATTATAATACTCTTTATTATATCACCCCAGCACTCTTTTTGCAATATCTACGGATTCCTTAGCATCCTTTGCATAAAAGTCGGCATGAATTTCTTTGGCATATTCCGGTGTCAGAACCGCACCGCCTACCATAATTTTGCAATCCAGCTCATTTTCATGAAGCAGTTCAATCGTCTTTTTCATGGAAACGAGTGTCGTTGTCATCAGGGCAGAAAGTCCGACCAGCTTGACATCATTTTCACGGACTGCATCAACGACCGCCTGATATTCCACGTCTTTTCCGAGGTCAATCACGTCATAACCGTAATTTTCAAGCAGAACCTTTACAATATTTTTACCGATGTCGTGAATATCACCTTTGACGGTTGCAATGACGATTTTGCCTTTGCTGACCGGTGCGGCGTTACTCTGCACCATATGTTCACGAATGACTTCAAACGCTGCCTGTGCAACGGAAGCTGCCATAATCAGCTGCGGCAGGAACAGCGTTCCCTTTTCAAAGTCCTCGCCGATTTTATCCAATGCCGGAATCAGCACTTCATTGACAATCACCATGGAGTCATTGTCTTTTAACAGTTCTCTTGTGAGGTTCGCGCCCTCATTTTTTAAGCCTGCATAAACCGCATGGAATAACTGCTCTTTACAGTCACCTGCCGGTACAGCTGCCGTCTGTGCACCCGCCGGTGCCGCACTGCCTGCCGCACCTGTGCTTCCCGCTGCCGGTTTTGCCGCCGGATTGATTTTTTCAACCTTTGGCATATTGGCATAGGCTTTAATATAATCCACTGAATTTTTATCAATATTGGCAAGCAGTTTGTAAGCTCTGACCGCCCCCGTCATTTCCGGAATATTCGGATTGATAATTGGAAGGTCTAAGCCGTTTTGCAGCGCCATGGTTAAGAAAATGTGGTTGACTAACACTCTGTTTGGCAGACCGAAGGAAATGTTTGACACGCCCAGTACGGTTTTTAAGCCTAACTCATGTTTCACACGGTAAACTGCATTTAACGTTTCCATAACACCTTCCTGCTCCGCGGAAGCCGTCAGTGTCAGACAGTCAATATAGACATTTTCCTTTGGAATACCGATTGCCTGCGCACGCTCTAAAATACGCTGTGCAATCTTAAAACGGTCTTCTGCCTTTGGCGGGATTCCATTCTCATCCAGTGTAAGACCGACAACTGCCGCACCGTATTTTTTTACAAGCGGAAGCACTGCCTTTAAGGACTTTTCCTCGCCGTTGACCGAATTGACAATCGGCTTTCCGTTGTATACACGGAGTGCCGCATCTAACACTTCCGGAATCGTGGAATCCACCTGTAACGGTACATCAACAATTGCCTGAATGGACTTTACGGCAGAAATCATCATTTCTTTTTCATCAATTCCCGGCAGTCCGACATTAACATCGAGAATATCCGCACCCGCACCAATCTGCTCCAATGCCTGATTTAAAATGTAGTCCATATCGCCGCGCAGCAGGGCTTCCTTAAACAGCTTCTTACCGGTCGGATTGATACGTTCCCCGATGATACGCGGTTCTGTAATCGTCACTGCCTTTGTCGGTGAGCAGACTGCTGCCGGAATCTCCTTTTCATGCCAGAAACCTGCATTGCCGTCCGTATGCAGCATTTCAGATACACAGCGGATAAAATCCGGTGTTGTACCGCAGCAGCCGCCGAATACTTTAATGCCGTATTTGCGCAGGTTCTTCATCATCTGTGCAAATTCTTCCGGCGATACGTTGTATTCGTTGGTGACCGGATCCGGCAGACCCGCATTCGGCTTCACGATAACCGGCAGGTTTGTCCACTCGGAAAGCTTTGCAACGACCGGCTCTAATTCTGCCGGTCCTAACGAACAGTTGACACCCAGCGCATCTACACCCAGTCCGCTAAGGGTCAGTGCCATGGATTCAATACAACAGCCTGTGAAAGTTCTCTGATTGATTTCAAAAGTCATTGTAACCGCTACCGGTAAATCCGAATGCTCTTTTGCTGCAAGCACCGCTGCTTTACATTCAAGCAAATCGGTCATGGTTTCAAATACGACAAGGTCTGCGCCTGCTGCACTTCCCGCTTCGACAATTTCACGGTACATATCATAAGCTTCTTCAAAAGAAAGTGTGCCGGTCGGCTCTAAAAGCTGTCCAATCGGACCGACATCAAGTGCTACAAGTGCCTGCGGATTGACATTTTCACATGCCTGTTTTGCATTTTTAATGGATGCCTTTACAATCTCATCGACACTTTTCCCGCATTCTTCCAGCTTATAGCGGTTTGCACCGAACGTATTGGCATAAATAACATCTGCACCCGCACGCAGATACTTTTCATGAATCCCGACTAAAAGCTGTGGCTGGGTAATACTTAATACTTCCGGTGTTTCGCCCATTTTCATGCCTGCCGCCTGAAGCATTGTCCCCATTGCACCGTCAAATACAACGTATTCTTTTTTCAAGAGTTCCCTAAAATTTTTATCCATTACAATGACCACCCTTTATTCTGTACTGACATTTTTCTCTCATATTACAGGTCTGACAGCCTCTTGCCACACCTTTTACCGGTTCTTTGGACAACCCGATAACCGCTGTTACGGACTTTGTCGGAATCAGCATGGACGAACTGCTGACACTTAATCCAATCTGCTTCGGAGCATTAAGCAGTGCCACAAAATCTTTTTGCTGTTCTATCGGCAAATCGCCATAGCCCAGCCCAAACCGGAACGTCTGATAATACCCTTGTGTCTGTTCTTTTAAAATCTGCTCAAATTTATCACATACCTGCTCGACTGCCACGCTTGCAAGGCTGTCCATTACAAATGCTTTCGTAATGTCGGACACCTGTGCAATCCGTAACTGTCTGTCGATTCCGTCCGATATGGTTGCTGCAAAAAACGCCGCCTTTTTACAGCCCTTTAAATGCTTTTTTATGGAATTGCCGCGCAGTATAAAATCCGTGCCTTCTGCACGCACGCCCTCATCACATTCGCTGATATCAAAAATGCGGTAGACATAGCGCGGTCTTGCCTGTGCAAGCACCGTTTTTTCACAGTCTTTCATCAATGCCATAAACGCATCATCCGGAGTCTGCCCGCCGCTTCCAAGATACCGCAGGGCTTCCTGCATATTCAGATTGTCTAATTGTATCAGTTTTTCCATATGAAATATTTCCCTATAAATGCTAATATAATGTTATAGCCTTCTTCAAAGGAACCGGCATCAACCCACTCCTGTCTGGTGTGTGCGCCGCCGCCTCTGTAGCCGCCGAAACTGACCGCCGGGATTCCCATGGACAGCGGGATATTGCAGTCCGTTGAACCACTGCGCCGTACCGGCTCTCGACCCGTATACCGGCAGATGACTTCTGCTGCCGTATCCGCAAGTGCCTTTTGTGCCGCTTCGGGTACACCGTTTCCTGTCGGACGGAAACCGGTCAGTTCATACGATATCTGCACTTTGGCAAACCCCTCTGCATTATTAAAAGAATCAAAAATATTGCAGAGCTGTCTGTCAATCTTTTGCAGTGCCTGCGCATCATCGGAGCGCACTTCTGCAAGAAATGTACACTTTTGTGCAATCGTATTGACCGAGGTACCGCCTTCTATCATTCCGACATTATACGTTGTCTGCGTGCCTTCGCAGGGCTTTATGCGGTAAATTTCATGAATCATTTCTGCCGCCGTTTCAATCGCACCTTTTTGTCCGAATGCGTGAAATGAATGTCCGCCCGGCGCCGTCACTGTCACACGGTAGCGTTTTGAGCCGACCGCTTTGACACAAACCGCATCACTGCCTAAATCAAATGAAATAACCTCATCTACCTTATCCTTATAATCCTGCATGAGCTGTCGTGTTCCGCGGCAGTTACCAAGTCCTTCTTCACCGGTGTCGAAAACAAACAGCAGATTCTTTAAAGGTCTACATTTTTGCCCAATAAGTGTCTTCATTACCGCCATTAAAAAGGCGGCATTGCACGTATCATCGCCAATTCCGGGCGCACTCAGGATGTTTGCATTTTTTACTACAGAAATGTCTACATCTTCAAACACGGTATCCATGTGTGCCATAAGTACGGTATAACCGCCCTCCTGCACCTTCATTTCCACAATGACATTGCCTGCCGCATCTGTAAACGGGTGGTATCCCAATTCCTTTAACCAGTCTGTAATGTATTCTGCCCTTTTCTGTTCCCTGCCTGTCGGCGCCGGAATCTGCACCAGCTTTGTAAGCAGTTCTTCAATCTCTGCCGCATTCATGATTTACTTGCGTCTTCCCTTCTTCTTTCTGCCGCCCTGTGCCTTTTCGATATTAATGCTTCTGCCCTTAATCTTTGCATTGGACATTGCCTTTAATACTTTATCGGCATGTTTTGCAGGGACTTCTACAAAGGTATAATTGTCAAGCATGTCAATCGCACCGACTAATTTACCCGGCATACCGCTCTCGCCCGCAATCGCACCTAAAATATTGGCTGGCTTGATTTTATCTTTCTTACCCACATTGATAAACAGACGTACCATGCGGTTATCGTCCTCATACATATCAAAATGGACTTCTTCCACATCATCATCTCTGTCAAGCGAATCGCCAATAACCATTTTTAAAAGCGCCGCCGCCATATCCATTGAAGTATAATCTTCATCATTGACATGATTTTCAACCATTTCTATCATATCAGAAATTCCGCCTTCTGCAATGGTTTCCTTAATTTTTTCAAAAAGCACTTCCAGCTTTGTATTTTTTACATCATCTAATGAAGGAATCGGCTTTGCCTTAATCTTTGTTTTACAGTAATGCTCGATATCCTTTAACTTATAAACTTCTTTCCCTGATATAAATGTCAGTGCCAGACCTTCTCTGCCCGCACGGCCTGTTCTTCCGATTCTGTGTACATAATATTCTTCGTCCTGCGGCAGGTCGTAGTTGAATACAATATCCACGTCATCCACATCAATGCCTCTTGCCGCAACATCTGTTGCAATTAAAATTTCAGTTTTACCATTTCTGAAATCTGCCATCACACGGTCACGCTGTGCCTGCTTCATATCGCCATGGATTCCATCGGCAAAGTATCCTCTGCCCTTTAAATCGGAAATGAGTTCGTCTACCTGACGCTTTGTATTACAGAATACCACTGATAATCTCGGATTATAAATGTCAATCAGTCTGCAAAGAACTTCACATTTGTTCTTCGGACGAACTTCGTAATAATACTGTTCAATATTTTCTACCGTCAGTTCTTTTCTGACAACTTTAATGACCTGTGCATCATTCTGGAAACGTTTTGCAATATCCATAATGGCTTTCGGCATCGTTGCGGAGAAAAGCACGGTCTGACGGTCTTTTGGTGTATCGGTAAGAATCGTTTCCATATCTTCACGGAAGCCCATGTCTAACATTTCATCGGCTTCATCTAAGATAACCATGGAAACGTGGTCAAACTTTACGGTCTTTCTTCTCATATGGTCCATTACACGTCCTGGTGTACCGACTACAATCTGCACGCCTGCTTTTAATGACTTAATCTGCTTGACAATTTCCTGTCCGCCGTAAACCGGAAGTACCTTAATGTCGCTCATGTACTTGGCAAGCTTTCTGATTTCTTCAGATACCTGCACAGCAAGTTCTCTGGTCGGGCAGAGTACGATTGCCTGCACCTTTTTTAAATCCGGGTCGATTTTCTGTAACATCGGAATGCTGTATGCGGCAGTTTTACCGGTACCGGTCTGTGCCTGTCCCACAACGTCCCTACCTTCAAGCACCGCAGGAATCGCATTTGCCTGAATCGGTGATGCTTCCTCAAATCCCATGTCTTCTACTGCTCTTAATATTCTCTCATCGATATTTAATTCTTCAAATTTCATCTATAATCCTCTATCTGTTTCTACTTAATGAATGTGCAACTTTATAAGTATATACTAAGAACGCGTGCAAAGTCAAAATATTTTTACATGACAACCCCTGTCTTTTCATGTATAATAAATGATAAAAGACTTTACGATACGAAAGGAATCTTTGCATTATGATTTTATCATGCAACAACATCACAAAGACTTTCGGAACAGATACGATTCTTTCCGACTGCTCTTTTCATATAGAAGAACGGGAAAAAGCGGCGATTGTCGGACCAAACGGCGCCGGTAAATCCACTCTTTTAAAAATCATTATGGGCAGGCTTCCCGCAGATGACGGAACGGTCACGATTTCTAAAGATAAGACTTTAGGGTATCTTGCACAGCATCAGAATCTTTCTTCTGACGGTACAATTTATGACGAACTGCTTTCCGTAAAAAAAGACATTATCGCACTGGAAGAAAAAATCCGCGAAACCGAACAGCAGATGAAAAATGCCACAGGTGAACAGTTAGATACACTGTTAGACCTGTACACCAAAATGAACCACCAGTTTGAACTGGAAAACGGCTATGCGTACCAAAGTGAAATTGTCGGTGTGTTAAAGGGTCTCGGATTTACAGAAGATGATTTCTCCCTGCCTGTCAGTACCCTCTCCGGCGGTCAGAAGACGCGCGTTGCGCTTGGTAAGCTTCTGCTTTCCAAGCCGGATATTATTTTACTGGACGAGCCGACTAACCACTTAGATATGGAGTCTATCCGCTGGCTTGAAAATTATCTGCTTGGATATAACGGCAGTGTCATCATCGTTGCGCATGACCGTTACTTCCTTGACAGAATTGTCACAAAAATTATTGAAATTGAAAATACACATGTGACGGTATTTTCCGGCAATTATACCGCTTATGCCGACAAGAAAAAGATTCTGCGCAATATGCAATTAAAGGAATATTTAAACCAGCAGCGGGAAATCAAGCATCAGCAGGAGGTTATCACAAAATTAAAGCAGTTTAACCGTGAAAAGTCCATTAAACGTGCCGAAAGCCGTGAAAAAATGCTGGACAAGCTGGAAGTTGTCGACAAACCGGCAGAAATAAACGACAAAATGAATATCGAGCTGAATCCGTCCGTTATCAGCGGCAATGATGTTTTAAGCGTTTCGCATTTAAGCAAAGCATTTGACGACAATACACTTTTTACTGACATCAGCTTTGACATTAAGCGCGGGGAACGGGTTGCCCTGATTGGCAATAACGGTACGGGAAAAACAACGATTTTAAAAATTATCAACGATATTCTGCCTGCCGACTCCGGTGAAATCAAGCTCGGCTCTAAAGTAACGATTGGCTACTACGACCAGGAGCACCACGTATTAGACCCGGACAAAACCTTGTTTGACGAATTGCAGGATGCCTACCCGGATTTAAACAATACACAAATCCGCAACACCCTTGCGGCATTTTTGTTTACGAATGACGATGTGTTTAAGTATATCCGTGATTTAAGCGGTGGAGAACGCGGACGTGTTTCACTGGCAAAACTGATGTTATCCAACGCAAACTTTTTAATTTTAGATGAACCAACCAACCATTTAGACATGGTTTCAAAGGAAATTCTTGAAAATGCGTTAAATTCGTATACCGGTACGGTTTTATATGTATCGCACGACCGTTATTTTATCAATACCACGGCAACACGTATTATTGAGCTGGTCGGACAGACAACCGTCAATTACATCGGCAACTACGATTATTATATTGAAAAGAAAGATGCCCTGACAGCCGCCGCGCTTGCCGGCAAACCGGCTGATTCTTCTTCCGCCGTTTCTGCCGCACAGAAAAACGCCCAGAAGGAATCTGCAAAAGCGGACTGGAAACAGTCTAAGGAAGAACAGGCACTGTTAAAGAAGAAAAAAAATGAGCTGAAAAAAACCGAAGAACGGATTACCGTCATTGAAGACCGCTTAAAAGCAATTGAGGAAGAATCCGCACTTCCGGAGGTCTGTACCGATACGGCACGTCTTTTGGAACTGCACAAGGAAAGCACGAAGCTTTCCGAAGAACTTGACACGCTGTATGAAAAGTGGGAAGAACTGTCGGAATAGGAATGAGGAATAGTGTGAAAAATCCTTAAATCTAAGATTTTTCACACAGCGATTTGTGCCGCAGGCGTCACAAATCCGCTTTTTATCGCAGAACGGAATTAATTAATTCCGTTCGCGATTCCTCCGGCATTAAAATGCCTGCGGAATGGAGAATATTATGGAAATTGAACGCAAATATCTGGTATCGGAAGTACCGGCAAATTTAAAGGACTATCACTGCCGTGTCATTGAACAGGGCTACCTTTCAACCCATCCTGTTATACGGGTCAGAAAAGATAACGATTCCTATTATCTGACCTACAAAGGCAGTGGGATGATGGCACGCGAAGAATACAACCTGCCGCTGACAGCGGAGTCCTATGAACATCTGCTTGCCAAGGCAGACGGCAATATTATCACCAAAAAACGCTATGAAATCCCGGACGGAACAGGGAAAACGATTGAATTGGATTTATTTGAAGGTGTGTTTTCGGGACTGACACTCGCCGAAGTTGAATTTGAATCCATTGAGGAAGCCAATACTTATATCCCGCCGTCATGGTTTACGAAGGATGTCACCATGGACGCGGCTTATCACAACAGCAATATGAGTAAAAAGGTCGTGACAAAACCATGAAAACAAACTTTAACACAGATGAAATAAAGGTTGTCCTGCACCGCCTGATGTTTGCGATGACAACTTTTATCAAATGGCTTGCCTGTTCGGTTGTCTGCGGTGTTGTCCTCGGACTTATCGGTACATTTTTTTATAAACTATTGGGACTGGTCACGGTATTCCGCGAAACAAACCCATGGATTTTATTCGGACTGCCGGTTGCCGGACTGCTGATTGTCTTATGCTACCGGCTCGCCGGGGAAACCCGCAATACCGGAACAAACCTTGTCATTACGGCTATCCAGTCCAATGACGAAGTTCCGGTACACGTTGCGCCGTTAATTATTCTTTCCACCCTGCTGACACACCTCTGCGGCGGTTCTGCGGGACGTGAAGGTGCGGCACTGCAGGTCGGCGGTTCGCTTGGCAACTTTTTTGCCAAGCTCCTGCACTTTGATGACAAAGACACGCGTATTATGATTATGTGCGGCATGAGCGCCTGTTTTTCCGCTCTGTTTGGCACACCGATTGCCGCTGCCGTCTTTTCGATGGAAGTCATCAGTGTCGGTGTGATGTATTACGCAGCACTTGTACCATGTGTGGTATCTGCACTCACGGCGCAGAGCATTGCAAAATATTTCGGCATTGCCGGAACACATTTTGCACTCGGTGAACTGCCTGATTTTACAATCGCTTCTGGCGGCAAAATGCTTTTAATGTCCGTATTATTTGCCTGCGTAAGTATTCTGTTCTGCGTGGCACTGCATACAGCTTCCAGACTTTATACAACTTATTTTGAAAATCCGTTTATCCGCATTTTTATTGCCGGACTTTTGGTGATTGCACTGCGCTTCATCTTTCAGACAACGGACTTTTTAGGCGCAGGTGCGCCTGTGATTGCCTCAAGCTTCACAGCCCGCTGTGCATGGTATGTATTCTTACTGAAAATCCTTTTCACCTCCGTCACGCTCGGCGGTGGCTTTAAGGGCGGTGAAATCGTACCGACACTTTTTATCGGTGCGACACTCGGCAGCTTTTTATCGGGATTTTTCGGTCTGCCTGCGGGGCTTTGTGCCGCCTGCGGCATGGTCAGTGTGTTCTGCGGTGTCACAAACTGTCCGATTACCTCACTGATTCTTGCGATTGAAATGTTTGATATGGCGGGCATGAAATACTGTGCGCTCTGTATTGCCGTAAGCTATCTTTTATCCGGCTATTACAGTCTGTACAACAGCCAGAAAATTATGTATTCCAAATACCGTACGGAATTTATCAACCGCAATACACATTAAAATGCATGTTTCATATATGCAAAAACAGCCGTTTACAGTGCTTTATCCGGCAGGATTTCTGACCGGGTATGCCACCGAAAAAACGGCTGTTTTTATTTATCGTGTTTTTTATCTGAAAATATACCTGCAAATACCTCTATAAATACTGTTTTTACAGATCTATCTATTTTACATAAAACCCGTCATCCGGCATCTGACCGCCTACGGCATTCGGATTGGCATCGCAAAGTACCTTTAAATACTTTTCAACTTTATCCTGCATTTCCTGTCCTGTAATTAATGTAATATTACACTTCGGAATTGCCTTTTTTGCCACTGCCGCTTTGAAAATATCAAAATCTTCAACGAGCTGTGCCGCACTGTCCACATTGCTGTTGACATACTGAACCGATGATTTGTATTCCGCTAAGAAATCATCCACTGCCTGACGGTTGTTTTTATAAAATTCGGTATTCACCACAAGAACGCCTGTAACAACGGTGCTGTCTGAACCGTTTAACTTCTCCCATTCTTCGGTGACATCGAGTGCAATTCTTGTATCCGGCTGCTGCATTAAAACCGTTGCTGCATACGGCTGTGGGAGCATTGCAATCACTTCTTCTGTGCCTGCATTTGCCATGACTGCCGCTACTTCTGCCGCTTCGGATTTGAATTCGATTGTCACATCACTGTCAGGATTTAATCCGGCACTGCTTAACAGATAACGCAGGGTATACTCCGGTGTCGTTCCCTTTCCCGTTGTATAAATGGTCTTTCCCTTCAAATCTGCAACTGTCTGCACAGAATCGCCTGTATCTAAAATTGATAAAACACCCAGCGTATTAATTCCTAATATCCTGATTTTACCGTTGCTCTTATTATACAGGGTTGCTGCTGCGTTACACGGAAGCGCCGCCAGCGCTACATTGCCTTTAATCAGGTCTGCACTGAATTCATCTGCCGTCGCCGCAATCTGAAATTCATAATCATTTTTAGCAGTCTGCTCTTTGGCATTTTCCATCAGCTGTACCATGCCGATTGCCGTCGGACCTTTTAATGCCGCTACTTTAATCTGCTGTTTCAAAACTGCTGTGGTTTCAACAGTATTTTCGCTTCCTGCCGCTGTTGTCTGCGGATTCTGCACATTTTTTTTACCGCATGCTGCCAGTCCCAAAAGCAGGACTGCACTAAAAAGTAATACGGTTACTTTTACGCCTTTTCTCATTTTCTTCTCTCCTTTGCTTGTCTTCGTTCCTACCTTAGCATACTTTTTATGTAATATCAAGTTGTATAGCACCATTCCTGAACGATAAACTGTAACGTCTGATTTCCTCTGAATTCATTAATATCCGGGTAATACACAATGGAGATTTCTTTTCCACGAAGCGGCATATCTTCTTCTTCCACCTTAAACTGAATTGCATCAACAACGTGTCCCTGCGTATCTTCCAATTGCATTTTTAATACATTTTTGTTTTTTCCAATCATATTGGCAGAACGTACCGTAAGCTTTCTGTCGGCAAAAACAGGCTTTTCGTTGCCCTTTCCAAACGGTTCTAGCACGCGGAGCTGTTCCACCAGCTTTTTGCTGGCATACGAAACCGGCATCGGAACATCAATCCATGTTACCGGTGTCAGTTCTTTTTCTGTCAAAGTCTGCTGTCGGTTGAGTTTCGCCCGGAACAAGTCAATATTTTCTGTCGGAAGAGATAAACCCGCCGCCATCGGGTGTCCGCCAAATTTTGTCAGCAGTTCCTTGCATTTTGTGATTTCTTCAAACATATTATAGCCTTCAATCGAGCGTCCCGAACCCTTTGCGCCGTCCGCCGCATCGGTAATGACAATAGACGGCTTATAGAAATGCTCTCTTAAACGGCCTGCGATAATCCCCGCCACGCTCTCATGGCACTCCGGCAGATACACCACCAGCACGTTATCTTCATATAAATCCGTTCCTTCGACCATTTCAATCGCTTTTTTGGCTTCCGTATCCGTCATGTTTTTGCGTTCTTCATTTAATTCCCGCAGTTCCTGTGCCATTTCATGCGCCTTACCGGTTTCGGTGCATAACAGCAGTTCAATTGCGCGCTGTGCCGTGTCGAGCCGTCCGCTGGCATTTAAACACGGTCCGATGATAAATCCGATATGATATGCCGATAAATATGCCGCATCCAGCTCGCAGGCTTCAATAAGCGCCCGCAGTCCGGTATTTTTTGTCGTTGCAATCCATGCCAGCCCCTGTCTGACGATGACACGGTTTTCATCTTTTAAGTCCACGACATCGCCGACCGTTGCGATTGCCGCAAGTTCCGTATATTCTTTAAAATCCGTCTTGTCCAGTCCCAGTTTTTCATATAAAATCTGCATGACCTTGTATGCCACAACCGCGCCGCAGATTTTATCAAACGGATATGCACAGTCCGGCTGTTTCGGGTCCACTATTGCATCGGCGCAGGACGTCAGCAGTTTCTTTTCGCCGTTTTCCTCGGTAAACGGGATATCGTGGTGGTCGGTTACAATCACCGTAAGCCCGTGTTCCTTTGCATACTGAATCTGTGGAATTGCCGCAATACCGTTATCACAGGTCAGAATCGTATCTTTCCCCTCTGCAGCCGCATTGTCAATTAAATGTTCATTAATCCCGTATCCGTCCGTAATCCTGTGCGGCACAACATAATCCACGTCTGCGCCAGCCTTTTTTAATGCTTTATAAAGAATTGTAATCGAACAAATTCCATCAATATCGTAATCCCCGATAATCCGGATTTTTTTATGCTGTGCGATTTTTTCCGTTAAAATATCTACCGCTTTTTGTGCATCTTTTAACAATTCCGGTGCATGCAGTCCGTCAATACTGCCGTTTAAATACATCTGCATTTCCTCATCGGTGCAGACATCACGGTTGCGCATAATCCGCGCAATTACTTGGTCAATTCCGTATTTTTGTTCTATCGCCTTAAAATCCGCTTTTTTTGCATATACCAGCCACTTACTTTTCATTTGCTCTCCATTCTAAAAAAACAGGGGACTCTTTATTTAGAATCCCCTGTCAGATTTCTCAAATTTACTTTTACAGCTCAGTGTGTCTTAAACCTGTGCGCCGTCTTCGTAAGTCTTTGCTTTTACAGGCTGTTCATTCACAATACCGCGCTTCTTTCCGCCCATGATATACCACAATGCACTTGTGATACAGATTGACGAATAAGCACCTGCCAGAATACCCACAATCAATGGTGCCGCAAACTCTTTTACAGATGCAACGCCGAAGATTAACAGGCATACCAGCATAATGAGTGTTGTCAGTGTCGTATTGACATTTCTTGTAAATGTATATGTAATTGAAGAATTTACAAGTTCTGTAATGTCGGTCTTTGCATTGGCACTCTTTAACTTCTCACGGATTCTGTCAAAGATAATGATTGTACCGTTGATAGAATATCCGACGATTGTCAGCATACATGCAATAAACGTTGTACCGACAGATACTCTTGCCAGTGCATAGAAAGTCATCACAATCAATACATCGTGAATCAACGCAATAACAGCGGCTGCTGCAAAGCGGATATCACGGAAACGGAACCAGATGTAAATCAGCATACAAACGGTTGCAATAATGACGGATACAAACGCATCACGCTTTGTCGTTGCACTGACTGATGAACTGATTGTATCAGATTCTACAATTGTACCATCCTGAACCGGATACTTTGCAGTCACTGCATTTTCCATTGCTTCACGCTGGTCTAATGTTAAATCCTTTGTCTTAAAGGATACCTTCGTGCTGTTCTGTACCTTCTGCTGCTGTACTTCCGTTACATTTGCAGCTGTTTTGATAATCGGAATCATGTCATTTTCGATTTCTGCCTGTGTGTATTCCTTATCAAATGTAAAGGTTGTTGTTGTACCGCCGACAAATTCAAGGCTGTAATTTAAAGTCTTCTTACCGGCTGCGGAAAATGCACCCATACCGATAAATCCTGCCACGATGACAACGATTGAACCGATAAAGCACCATTTTCTGATACCGAGTACATTAAAGGTCTTTTTATGTACAGTCTTGCCATACCACTTTGGATCGGTAAATCCAAAGTTATAAAGCAGTTTCATAATCACTCTTGTAATGACAAGTGCCGTAAACATTGAAGCCACAATGCCGACTGCCAGTGTCGTTGCAAAGCCCTTAATCGGACCCGAACCGAAAATGTAAAGAACAGCTGCGGAAATCAGTGTTGTCACGTTACCATCGACAATCGCTGACAACGCCTTGCTATAACCGGTTGTAATCGCACTTTCAACGGCTCTGCCCGCTGCAATTTCTTCACGGATTCGTGTATAAATAATGACATTTGCATCAACCGCCATACCGATACCGAGGATAATACCTGCGATACCCGGCAGTGTCAGTGTCAGATCATATACACTTACTAAAATTAATACACCTGTTGTGTAAATCCATAATGCAATTGTGGCAACAACGCCCGGAATGCGGTAAATTGCAATCATAAACACACATAATAAAACCAGACCGAGAATTGCTGCATAAAGGCTGGTTGTAATCGCATCATGTCCTAACTGTGCACCTACGATGTTAGAACTTACTTCCTGTAAGGTCAGCGGAATTGAACCGATTCTTACAAAAGTTGCCAGTGTGTCAGCCGATTCAAATGATTCCATATTGGTAATGGATGCTGTTCCGCCTGTGATTTCTGACTGTACCGTCGGCGCACTCTTTACTTCACCATCATATACAATATAAATAATTTTATTTAAGTTTGCCTTAGTGGCTTCGGCAAATTTTGTAGAACCCTCATCTGTAAATGTAAGCTGTACACCAAATGAACTTGATGAGCTTGATGAGGTATCTGTGTATGCCTGGGCGCCCTTCACATCAGAACCGGTAAGCAGCGGTGTGTATTCTTCGCCGTTTGCCCATGCTGTATAGCCGTCTGAATCAAGGAATTCCAATGATCCCGGTGTACCGAGTTCCTGTAAAATTTCGTTGGCATCCGTAACACCCGGAATTTCAACTGTAATACGGTTATCACCGGCTTTATATACCTGTGATTCTGTACTCTTACCCTCTACACGCTTTTGCAGCTTGTAAATTGTATCATCGACATCCTGTGATGTAGGATTGTCTTCCTGAATTTCGTAAGTAATACTTACGCCGCCTGCTAAGTCCAGACCCAGATTGATGTCTTTTGCACTACCTGAACCATTTTCATCAATACCAAAGATAGCAATGAGTGTAAATCCGATTGCCATGGCTGCAATGATGATAGAGTAGCAGACTTTTTTTGTCATGTTATACTTCATTTTTGCGGTTACTCCTTCTCCACATTGTTCATTTTGGTCCGCTTAATCCTCTGCCAGTGCTGCTTTAATCATAATCGCACATTCAATTCTCTTTCTCTGCAATTCACAGCCTACATCATAGGCATCGTTGATATTGCCGTGGAAATTGTATGAATTGGCTGCACAGCCGCCGCTGCAGTAAAACTTTGCAAAGCATTTTTTACATTTTTCCTTAGAATAAACATTACTGTTTTTGAATTCTTCACGGATATCTGTTCTTGTGATTCCTTCATCAACATTTCCCATCAGGAACTTTTCATTTCCAACGAACTGATGACATGGATAAAAATCTCCCCACGGGGTCACTGCAAGATACTCACAGCCCGAACCACAGCCGGATAATCTCTTTGCCACACATGGACCGCCGTTTAAATCAATCATAAAATGGAAGAAATTAAAACCGTTGCCGGCTTTCTTTCTCTTAACCAGTTCTTTTGCAAGCATGTCATACTGCTCACAAAGATAAGGAATATCTTCCTCCCTGATTGCATATGAATCTGTCGGCTGTGCAACAACAGGTTCTACGGAAATCTGTTCAAATCCTTCATCTGCCAGATGCAGAACATCTTTTGAGAAATCCAGATTGTTATGCGTAAAGGTGCCTCTTACATAATAATTCATCTGGTTTCTGCTCTCTGCAACTTTCTTAAACTTCGGCATGATAATATCATAAGAACTTCCGTGTCCGTTTCTTGTCGGACGCATCAGGTCATTGATTTCTTTTCGTCCATCGATACTTAATACGATGTTGGACATTTCTTTATTTGCGAATTCAAGAATCTCGTCATTTAACAGGATTCCATTGGTTGTAAGCGTAAAACGGAACTTTTTGTTGTTCGCTTCTTCAATACTTCTTCCGTATTCAACAAGCTGTTTTACAACTTCCCAGTTCATTGTCGGTTCTCCACCGAAGAAATCGACTTCCAGATTCTTTCTGGAACCGGAATTGGCAACTAAAAAGTCAAGCGCTTTTTTACCGACTTCAAAGCTCATTAACGCTCTGCGGCCGTGATATTCGCCTTCTTCTGCAAAGCAGTAGCGGCAGGCAAGATTACAGTCATGCGCAATATGCAGACAGAGTGCCTTTACAACCGTCGGTCTGTCTTTAAATGCATCGATATAATTTTCATAAATATCTTCTGTAAATAACTGTCCTGCTTCTTTTAACTGTTCTATTTCAGAATAAGCCTCTCTGATATCATTTTCCGGGTACTTGTTTTCAAGTTCCTCAACAATTGTATCAAGCGGCATCTTCTCATAAAGTGCGATGATATCATAAACCATATCATCTACAACATGTACTGAACCACTGTTGACATCCAGCACGATGTTATAACCATTATTTTTATACTGATGTACCATTTCTAATTTTCCATTTCTTTTCTTAATTGCTGTCTGCACAATAATCCTATTGCGAAAGAAAGAGAGTGTTGATAAAACCTTAACACTCTCTTATCAATTACATTAGTTATTCTTGTTCTCGCAGCTCTGATTACCTACTGTGCAAGAAGTCTTGCAGGCTGACTGACATGATGTCTGGCATTCGCCGCATCCGCCGTGCTTCATTGTATCTTTCAATACGCGGTTGCTGATTGTCTTAATATGCTTCACGACAATACCTCCTTTTGTTTATAAACTAACGTTTATTATATCATAGCCTTGTTTTCATTTCAACTGTTTTATATCAGATAAGCCCCATGCTACGTAACAGGTAAATCCAGCCGGTCAGCGTAATAGAGGATAATAACGTCGTAAGTACAATGATACTGGATGCTAACACACCATCATTGTCCATATTTTCCGACATAATATAGCAGCTCACGGTTGTCGGTGATGCCACCATAATAAGAATTGCCACCAGCTCCTGATTGCGGTATCCCATGGCAACAGCTATCGGCAGGCAGACTGCCGCAATACCGATTAGCTTAATAAAGGTTGCAATTACGGTCGGCTTAATCTTTTTAATTGCCTTTCTGCCCTCAAAACCCGCACCGATTACAATCAGCGCTATCGGTGTCGCCGTCTGCGCGATACTTGTCAGCGTCTTATTAATAATCACCGGGAACTGCACATGCAGTAATGAAAACGGCAGTCCCAGTACGATTCCTATAATAATCGGATTTTTTAAGACATTGATAAAGGCTCTCTTAATTACCACACTGTGTGGCTCTTTCTTGACCGCACTGCCTGTTTTTACCTCCGGGTGTGCTTTTAATGTCAGAATAATGACCGAATAAATATTAAATAACGGAACGGCTGATACAATCATCAACGGTGCCATGCCGGTTGATGAGTACATATTCTGAATAAATGCCATGCCAAGAATTGCTGCACTGCTCCGGCAGGCACACTGCACAAAGCTTCCCTTCTGCGTATCGTCCTTCATCAACAGTTCCGTCACCACCCATGTAATTACGAAAAATGCTGTTGTTGCAAGCATACAGTACAGCACAAACCGGATATCAAACTGCGATGTCATGTCCGCACTTGAAATCTGCTGGAATAACAGCACCGGCAGCGCTACATGAAACACATATTTATTCGCCTTACTGACAAAATGTTCATCAATCACACCAAGCTGTTTTATCACCCAGCCGACAATCATTACCAAAAAAATCGGCACTGTTGCATTAATACTGTAAATAAAACTATCCATTCTTATCTTTTCTCCCTTTTCACAATATCGTATGTATTAATTTCTAACGCATTTTACCATATATTGTGATATTTTTTGAGGGAATTGTCAAGAATGATGCTGTTTTTACAACAACTGTGCCTTTGTTCTGCTCTGTTAAAGTTTTGCGGAGTCTTTACTGTTTCTTTAACTGTTCAATCTGCTCCATTGCTAACTGTAGCTGATGTTTCATTGTTTCCAGTTCCTCTTCCTTTTGATTTAATTGGTTCTGTTTCGCTTCCAGTTCTCCCTTCTGTGTGTCAATGGTTTCCTGCTTTGCTTCCAATTCTTCTTTCTGAACATCAATCGTATCCTGCATTTCATCTATCATGTACTGCACCGTGTTTCTATCCAGTTGAATCAATTCCTTTGAAAACATTTCCATCACCTTTTCCA